>ERZ795062.681-NODE-681-length-27226-cov-6.942181_pt1 | contig 27226 bp, 16 predicted proteins | sample MGYA00375146_ERZ795062 | MGnify/ENA primary metagenome ERZ795062 (study PRJEB30191, sample SAMN05720281) | activated sludge metagenome | isolation source: Anaerobic digester | place: USA | collected 2015-07-16 ... | reverse complement strand
CTATGTAATATAATTTTTCCATGCGGCGTAAATTTAATAGCATTATGTATCAGTAAACGTATGGCTCTTGTCGCGTAGGTCCTATTCGTAATAATATCTACGTCAGGGTTGATATCATTGATGTATTCAAACTCAATGTCTTTGTCGGATAGTATTTTGCTCCTTTCAATTGATATGGAACATAACATTTTACAACTTATTTTGTCGTTCCGTTCAATAACATTATTACTGCTGCATTCTGATAATTCAAGCATCGTATTGATCAGCAGTGTGATGCGATCAGTATTCGTTATTATCTGTGAATTGGCGGCTTGTAATTCTTCGTCCGACATTTTCAATGTTGGGTCGGATATAATTTGAGTAAAACCGCAAAGTATGTTAAGGGGAGTCCGAATCTCATGACTGATGTTTTTAATAAAATCCGACTTCATACGCAAAGATTCCTGCGCCTGGTCTCTCGCGATAGTCAATTGCTCGTTCTTTTGTTTCAGACGATGTGTCATCAGATGACGGTAGAAAATGAAGACGATTAACGCCAGTATGATACTTATTGAAAAAATGATAGCATATCTATTTCTTGATAACTGGTGCTGCATTTTAATCTCATCCAATTTAAAAAGCGTGTTCAGTTCGTTGAGTTGGTTTTTTGCATCTTTCTCGTTAATCGAATCTTGTTTCAGATATAAAGTTTTATACATCAGAGACGATTCTTTGTATTGATGGAGAGCTTCCATAACCTGCGCTTTATTTTCCAAGATCCTTAATACACCAGGCATATCATTCATTCCCTTAAAAAGTTTCGTTTCTTCTTCAATGTATGCCAATGCCTTCGGATAGTTTTTCTTCTTTATATAGAGTTCAATAATTGTTTCATAAACATAAGTCTGAACCATACCGCGTTCTATCTGGGCACACTTGTTGGCTTTGTTTAATAATACTTCCGCTTCCTTGATATGACCCAGCCCCAATTCCGCCTGTGCTCTGGATACCCTATAATAGCACACCCAGAAAGAATTTTCAAAATTCTCGTCGTTGTTTCCTATTTGACCGTCTTTAAAAAGCTTTTGCATTGTTTGCATCCAAGTATCAGTGGTAGAGATCATTTTGCCATATTCTTTGTCTTTTTTCAGTACATCGCAATAGTATGAATAAACTTCAAGAATTTCAGTAGGTATCTTATTTAGGTGATTCATGATGTTTATGCATCTTAAATAGGCTTTTTTTGCTTCTGAGGTGAAACTGAGATTATCATAAGCCATACCCATTCCGTATAATGCCAAGGCTACACCATATTTGTTTTTCCTCTTCGTCGCATCTTCGTACATCAATTTTTCCTGTCGTAGTCCGGTGTTGTTCTTTTCGTTAATAATATACATAATTATTAATAAGCTCCAAGTTTGGTAGTATTGTTCCCAACACTTGTTGTCGTGCATGAATGCAAGTTCCTCGGGAGTCTTGTCGATTAAGGAATCTTTCAATGAATAATTGTAGTAATAGCACATCAAATCATATCTGGCCTTCGCTTCATATTCAATATTATGCTGTTTTATGGTTTCATTAAGATAATCTTGAAGACAACGGCGTTCTTCCTTCTGATTATTGCAGCGTGAACTAATATCGTAAAGCCTATAATAGGCATCGATTCTCTTTTCACCTTTCAGTGTCGGCAATAATCGACGGATAGAATCAGATTTCTTATCAGCTTTAGCATATCCGAATGTTAAAGTCAACAGTATCATGCAAATATAAAATCTCATTCTCGTCCTCATGGTATTGTGCTTTTGCTGACAAATATAATAAAATCTTTTTTAATATTCACCTATTCTCAAAAAATATGAGTAATTTTGCAAAAATATTTATATGTTGGATGGAAAATAAGAAAGCGACACTTGCCTTAGGTACAGAACCAGTAGGAAAATTGCTTATGCAATATGCTATTCCGGCTATTATAGCAATGACGGCTTCGTCTTTATATAATATGGTAGACAGCATCTTTATTGGTCAGGGCGTAGGCGCTCTCGCCATATCCGGATTGGCTATCACGTTTCCTCTCATGAACTTGTCTGCTGCGTTCGGAGCAGGTGTGGGAGTCGGTGCTTCTACTTATATATCTGTGAAATTAGGACAAAAGGATTATCGTACCGCAGAGAATATATTAGGGAATACAGTTGTACTCAATCTGATTATAGGCATTGCGTTCAGTGTGATAACACTCATGTTCCTGAACCCGATATTATATTTTTTCGGAGCCAGTGAAAATACGATTCAATATGCTCGCGATTATATGGTTATTATACTGGTGGGGAATGTGTTTTCACACATGTATTTTGGACTGAACGCTGTACTTAGGGCAGCTAGTAAACCTAAACATGCAATGTATGCTACCATGTTTACCGTTGTACTTAATACAATTCTCGACCCCATTTTTATATGGCCTTTGCATCTTGGTATTAAAGGAGCCGCTTATGCCACAATCCTATCTCAAATAATAGCATTGGTTTGGCAATTGTGGGTGTTCAGTGATAAGCGAGAATTGATGCATTTTAAGAAAGGGATATTTCATTTAAATGGTGATATCGTCAGAAATATCATCGGAATAGGGATGTCGCCGTTCTCAATGAATGTATGTGCATGTATAGTTGTTATATTTATTAATACAGGACTCGCACATTATGGTGGAGATATGGCTGTCGGTGCTTATGGTATCAGTAATAAACTGGCTTTTATATTCGTGATGATAACAATGGGGGTAAATCAAGGCATGCAACCGATAGCAGGATATAATTACGGTTCACTTCAGTTGGACAGACTGATGAGAGTCTTGAAGTATGCAGTTATTGTAGGCACTGCAGTTACCACCAGTGGCTTCGTAATCGGAGAATTCTTTCCGCATATATGTGCGCGGTTATTTACAAGCGACCAGACGTTGATAGACATCAGTGTCAGAGGCATACGAATCAACATGCTGATGTTCCCTCTTATCGGTTATCAGATGGTCGTTACCAATTTCTTCCAGAGTATAGGCAAGGCAAAGATAAGTATGTTTTTGTCTCTGTCCCGACAATTATTGTTCCTATTACCCTTACTCATCATATTACCTCCTATATTCGGGGTAGATGGCGTCTGGGCTTCTTTGCCTTCAGCTGATGCTGTATCGTCTATCATCACAGCTGTTATCATGATCGTGTATATGAGAAAATTCAAAAGACAACATAAAGCTAATATGAATGGAAAACAATAGAAAAATAATCATTAATGTGGGCCGCCAACTAGGAAGTGGCGGACATATCATAGCTAAGATGCTGGCTAAGGATTTCGGTTGTAAGTTGTATGACCGGGAAATTCTTAATCTTGCCGCAAAAGAAAGTGGATTTTGTGAGAAGGTATTTGAACAGAATGACGAGAAAAAGGGATTTATCAAATCGCTCTTTCATATCCACACACCGTTGGTGAGTGATACTTGTTTTTATAGTAATAACATGAGTCAGGAAAGTCTGTTTAAGTTTCAAAGTGATGCCATACGTAAAGCCGCTGACGATGGTCCGTGTGTATTTGTAGGGAGATGTGCGGATTATATTCTGCGTGAATACCAAGATACAATAAGCGTATTCGTTACAGCGGATATAGATGACCGTATCAGACAAATATGCGAACGTAAAGGTGTAGATGAGAATACGGCCCGCAAATACATTGCAAGTCAGGAGTCTGCCAGGGCGTCATACTATAATTACTATACAGGAAAGAAATGGGGACATAGCGCCTCTTACGATTTATGTGTTAATTCCAGTCTGTTAGGATTGGAAGAGACGGAAATATTCATCAAGGATTTCATAAAGAAACGGTTTCATATAGAATGAAAAGAATAGGAATCATCAGTGATACCCATAGTTATTGGGATGATAAATATCTTAAGTACTTTGAAGAGTGTGATGAGATATGGCATGCCGGTGATATCGGTTCCATGGAAGTAGCTGAAAAATTAGCTGCTTTCCGCACATTCCGTGCCGTTTATGGTAATTGTGACGGTGGAGATCTCCGTACAATATATCGTGAAATATTACGTTTCAAATGTGAAGATGTAGATGTGTTGATGAAACATATCGGCGGTTATCCCGGTAATTATGATCCAAGCGTCAGAGGTATGATATATGCCAGTCCGCCACAGTTGTTTATAAGTGGTCATTCTCATATTCTGAAGGTTAAATATGACAAGACTCTTAATCTGTTACATATCAACCCCGGTGCTGCAGGACTACAAGGATGGCATAAGGAAAGGACTATTATTCGTCTTACTATAGATGGAAGAGAGTTTAAGGATATGGAAGTGGTAACACTGGCCGACCCAAGAAAAGAAATATAATAATAAAAACATATTGCAATATGAAAACGTATCTGGTAACTGGTGCTGCAGGTTTCATCGGTTCTAACTTTATCAAATACCTGCTTTATAAGAAATATAAGAACGAAGATATTAAGATTATAGTTCTTGATTTACTTACTTATGCAGGAAATCTAGGTACTATAAAAGATGATATCGACAATAAACGCTGTACCTTTGTACGTGGAGATATTTGCGACCGCGAATTGGCGGATAAGTTGTTTGCGGAGAATGATATTGACTATGTGGTAAACTTTGCAGCAGAGAGCCATGTTGACCGCAGTATAGAGAATCCCCAACTATTCCTTATTACGAATATTCTGGGAACACAAAACTTATTGGATGCAGCCCGTCGTGCATGGGTAACAGGTAAGGATGATAATGGCTATCCTTCATGGAAGAAAGGAAAACGATTCCACCAAGTATCCACAGACGAGGTATATGGATCTCTTGGGGCAGAGGGCTTTTTTACAGAAAAGACGCCTCTCACGCCTCATAGTCCATATAGTTCGTCAAAGACAAGCGCAGACCATTTTGTAAAAGCATACCATGATACATATCACATGCCTGTCACGATTACACGCTGTTCTAATAATTATGGTCCATACCATTTTCCGGAAAAACTGATTCCATTGATTATCAATAATATTCTGGAAGGTAAAAAGTTGCCTGTGTACGGCAAGGGCGAAAATGTCCGTGACTGGTTGTATGTTGAAGATCACTGCAAGGCTATCGATCTTGTTGTGAGAGAGGGGCGCGATGGTGAAGTTTATAATGTAGGCGGACATAACGAAATGAAAAACATTGACATTGTAAAACTTACGGTCAAGACGATTCATGATATGATGGTCGCAGACAAAGATCTGCGTAAAGTGCTTAAAAAACAGGAAATCGATGCGAATGGTGAGATATCTATTGATTGGATAAACGATAATCTGATAACATTCGTGACAGATAGATTGGGACATGACCAGAGATATGCAATAGATCCGTCGAAGATCAAGGCAGAACTGGGATGGTATCCTGAAACTAAGTTTGCAGACGGTATCGTTAAAACTATCAAATGGAATCTCGAAAACCAACAATGGATTCAGGAGGTTACCAGTGGTGATTATCAGAAATATTATGACCAAATGTACGGTAACCGCTAATGATGCACTTCCGAGTGGCAAATGGTAAAACAATTAATAAAAATAATGATATGAAGAAGATTTTGTTATTAGGTTCAGGTGAACTGGGTAAGGAATTCGTTATTGCTGCAAAACGTGCTGGACAGTACGTGATAGCTTGTGACCGTTATGCTAATGCTCCGGCAATGCAGGTCGCAGATGAAGCAGAAGTTTTCAGTATGCTGGACGGTGATGCTTTGGATGCTGTGGTAAAAAAGCATAAACCGGATATTATTGTACCAGAGATAGAAGCTATTCGTACTGAACGCTTGTTTGAATTTGAAAAACAGGGTATACAGGTCGTACCAAGCGCAAAAGCTGTAAACTATACGATGAACCGTAAAGCAATACGTGATCTCGCGTCAAAAGAACTGGGACTGAAGACAGCTAAATATTTTTATGCAAAAACTTTTGATGAACTGAAAACGGCTGCTGATACCATAGGATTTCCTTGTGTTGTAAAACCGTTAATGTCTTCTTCCGGTCATGGACAGAGTATAGTAAAATCAGATGCTGATCTCGAAAAAGCCTTTAAAGAAGCGATGGAGGGCAGTCGTGGTGATGTGAAGGAAGTGATTATTGAGGAGTTTATACATTTCGATAGCGAGTTTACGCTGCTCACTGTTACACAGAAAAATGGAGAAACTTTGTTCTGTCGCCCAATAGGACATGTACAGAAGAGTGGCGATTATCGTGAGAGTTGGCAACCTTATGCCATATCAGATGAGAATCTGAAAGAAGCTCAGCGTATGGCTGGTGCTGTAACTAAGGCTCTTACCGGTGCTGGTATCTGGGGCGTCGAATTCTTCCTGAGTAAAGATAAGGGCGTCGTGTTCTCTGAGTTGTCGCCTCGCCCACATGATACAGGCATGGTTACATTAGGTCATACGCAGAACTTGAATGAGTTTGAACTTCATTTCCGTACTGTCATGGGACTACCTATTCCTGCTATTCATCAGGAACATGCTGGTGCAAGTGCTGTGGTATTGGCAAAGGAAGATGCAGACCATCAGCCTGAGTTTAACATGATTGACGTTTTGAAAGAAGATTATACCCGTCTACGCATTTTCGGAAAACCGGACCAGCATGTCAACCGCCGTATGGGTGTCGTACTGTGTTACGAAGAAGTCGGTGCGGACATTGATGCTTTGCGCGATAAGGCTAAACGTCTTGCAGCTACGGTTATCAAATAAATCGAATGATAAGATCACTGCAGTCACTTCGTTTCATCTTCATGATGATGATTTTCATGTCCCACTTTGCTTTTAATGGCATCGGCGCATTTGATGAAGGAGGTGATTGCGGTGTTTCTTTTTTCTTTATATTAAGCAGCTTCGTTCTTCATCAGTTTCGATCTTCTTAATTGTATTGATATATTTTTATGCTATTTTTCTGATTCCAGAAGAGAGGATAAATGACATCGTATACATACATCCCGTTATAAGATTGATAACATTATTGATAGGAATATTATTGTTCAGAATATATAAATTGATATTAAGTAGTAAAAAGATGAATCTAATATGCCATTTGTCTTTTGTGCAAAAAACCATATTAGAGATGATTCCCTTTTGCTTATTGGGCCTTTCACTGATCATATATTATTATGTTGATATTCGTATCCGTTGTGACAGTTTGTTTTGGGTTCCTATCTCTTTTGTAATATTGTCGTTGTCCCTTTTAAACCACCGTGGTGGAGGAATAACGTATATTCTTAATAATACGGTCTTGCAAAAGGGTGGCGCTCTCACTCTTGAGATTTTCTTGATACATCTGTTGATCATAAACCTTATTGAACGTGTCTTTTTGAGATTACAGATTAACATCCCATATATGTTTCTGTTGTCATTCTGCGTGGTTGCTACTCTGATGTTTGCTGTTTTTGTACAAAAATATTTTGTGTGCCCCATAACAGAATATCTGAATAAAGAAGATAATAAGAAAAAATCGTATTAGTTATACTTATTTTTATAAAATCACGTTAGTTATGTATGAAAGCAGATAAAGGACGATTAATAGATTTATCTAAGATAATGGATCCGCGAGGTAATCTTACATTGGCGGAACAATGTAGGGATGTACCATTTGAGATATCTCGTGTGTATTGGGTTTATGATGTTCCTTCTGGAGAATGTAGAGGCGGACATGCCCATAAGCATTGCAAAGAATTTCTGATAGCCATCAGTGGCAGTTTCTCTGTCACGTTAGATGACGGTAAGACCAAAGATACCATACTCTTAAACCATCCATATCAGGGACTTCTTATTGAAACTGGTGTGTGGAGAACCCTTGATGATTTTTCTTCAGGAGCAGTCTGTCTTGTTCTCGCATCCGACTATTTTGAAGAAGAAGACTATATCAGGGACTATGGAGATTTCTTAAGATACCTGGAACATTATAAGTTGGAAAAGTGATGATTATTAAAGAGACAACTCCCGAAGAATATAATAAGATATTGGAGAAATATCCCCATATATATAATAGAGTGGATTTCTCTGAACTTAATGCGACGAAGGTTGAATGGTTGCATTATCTTCTGTTCGAAGACTCTAAAGTCAGATTCGGACTGATATTAGGCGAAAAAACGGATGCCTTGCTTGCTCCTTTTTCTGCACCGTTTGGCGGATTTTCCTTCAGTAAGTCCCAACGTCTCTTATGTATTGAAGAAGCTGTCGATACATTGAAAGATTATGGGAGCGCGCATCAAAAGAAAATAATGCTGACGTTGCCACCACTGATATATGATGAATCACAGTTGACCAAACAAATAAACGTTCTTTCCAGAAAGGCAACAGTGAGGTTTGTCGATATTAATTATCATTTTAATATGGATACTTTTCGTGACTATGAATCAGTGATAGAGCGCAATGCAAAGAAAAATTTGCATCGTTCTCTGACTGAATCTCTCGAATTTACTCTACTTGACAGTAAAAACGCCTCGGAAGTGTCTAGAGCCTATGATGTGATAAAAAAGAACAGGGAAGAACATGGATATGTTCTTAAAATGACGCTGGAAGATGTACTGAAAACCATCAAAATTATTCCGGCAGACTTTTTCGTTGTTTCTCATCAGGGAATTGATGTTGCCGCTGCACAAATCTTTTATGTCAGTGAAGGTATATGTCAAGTGATATATTGGGGCGATCTCAAGGCTTATGCAGAACTGAGAACCATGAATTATCTCGCATATCATGTTTTTGAATATTATTATAATAAAGGTATCCGCATCCTGGATATAGGTCCATCTACAGAACAAGGCATACCCATGTACGGATTATGTGATTTTAAAGAAAGTATAGGATGTTCCACTTCACCAAAATATTCTTTTGAACTATGATAAAATATCTGGAACTTGAAAAGATTACAGCACTGCATGCTGCGGAAATCCATAAAACAGTGGATAAGGTAGTGGACCGTGGTTGGTATCTGCAAGGTGAAGAAAACAAAAAGTTTGAATCCGACTATGCTGTATTTATAGGTTCTAAGTATTGTATTGGTTGTGCGAACGGGTTTGACGCACTGACATTGATATTTCGTTCCTATATTGAAATGGGGGTTCTGCAACAAGGCGATGAAGTGATTGTTCCAGCCAATACTTATATAGCATCTATACTTCCAATAACGGAAAATGGACTTGTACCTGTCTTGGTGGAACCACGTTTGGATACATTGCAGATAGATGATGCACAGATAGAAGAACACATTACCCAAAAAACGAGAGCTATCGTGATTGTTCATCTTTATGGACGATGTGCATACACGTCTCGTATAAGTGAAATATGCAGAGAACACCACTTGAAACTGATTGAAGATAATGCGCAGGCTCATGGATGCAAATTCGGAGATAGAAGGACCGGTTCTTTAGGTGATGCCGCCGGACATAGTTTTTACCCAAGTAAGAATCTCGGCGCATTAGGAGATGCGGGTGCAGTTACGACTGATGATAAGCAACTGGCGGATACCGTTAGAGCCATAGCCAATTATGGTTCAGTTAAGAAATATGTTTTTGATTATAAGGGACGCAACAGTCGGTTGGATGAGATACAGGCTACAATACTTGATGTCAAACTGAAATATCTTGATTCGGAGAACTCGATACGGAGGAAAATAGCGGCAAAGTATATTGCAGATATACACAATAGTCGACTCCTTTTGCCGAGTGTCGAGTATTGGAATCAGAGCGTCTTTCATATTTTCCCTATCCTTTGTGAGGATAGAGATGAGGCTCAATTTTATATGAGAAAGCATGGCGTGGAAACGGATGTACATTATCCCATACCTCCCCACAGACAGAAATGTTATCAGGAAGAACTTGGCGGTATGTCTTTTCCAATAACCGAACGTATACACAGAGAAGAATTAAGTATTCCAATCAGTCCCGTATTAACAGAAAAGGAGACCGATACAATTATCAATCTCCTCAATCATTTCTAATATAGTTCTGTTTAGAATGTGCAAGGCAGAGACAATAGCTGATACACCAACGTCTGTGCTATCCTGATATGTCCTGCATCGTTGGGATGCAGACGGTCTGTTTCAGCATCGTGGAAGTATTGCGCATGTTCATCCAAAACAGGATAAAGTCCGCTTACTGTATTTAAGTCTATTACTGGAACAGCCCATATACTGCCGGCTTCTTTGACCGAGTTGACATAACGGTCCAGGTATTCCCCGCATTCGTTTTGATATTCCTCTGTGGGTTGAATATTCTTATCATTGAAATTCGCGATGGCGCGGTGGATAGGAGTAAGTAGGACAATCTGTTTTGTCGGGAACATTTTTTTGAGAGTGCTCAATGCAATGTTAATGCGTCCACGATAAGTTTTGTCGTCCATAACCATCGTACGTTTCATTCGGGTCACAATAGCCTTGGGCTTATGAATGGCAGCAAGCACTTTTGTGCTGTCTTCTGTATACCATTCACCAACAGGAATACCGGCGTTATAGTCATTGGTTCCTATAAATACAATAATTGCATCAAAGTCATTACCGTGTTCCTTTTTCAGCTGTTCCGCCTGTCGCGGGATATCGTTCCATTGTCTGCCACTTATCGCATATACATAAGGTGTGATATCCAGCATATCCTGCAGATAACCCCAATAATGCTTTTTTGCACCATTGTTTTTCGGGTCGGTAATAGAATCACCAAGATATGCCACGCGTTTACCTTTCCATGGATGTTCAAACTTTGTAGCTGGTATTGCCGGTATAACCATCAATACACACAGAAATAAACAAAAAATCTTTTTAGTCATTGTTAGTAGTATTTGTTTTATAATGTTCGAAATGCAAAATTAGCATTTATCTTTATGAAAATGATAAGAAAAGCTCTTTTTTTTGATTTATTAAAAGAAACTAAGCATGCAAAGGAATGAGAACTGAAGTAGGAAAGAGGCGTTTTGGTATAAAAAGTTTGATTTTCAACAGGAATATGCGTATATTTGCATCAATTTAATACAAAGTATGAAGAAATTCCTATCTATATTGCTCGTAACAATAAGTCTCTTTATGTCTTCTATGACGAATGGACAGACATATAAGACATTCAGGCAGATACCTATGGGGGCAGATGCTTCGATGATAGCTGATATCATACAAGATCGCAGTGGTATGATATGGATGGGAACCAATAATGGTCTTTATAGTTATGACGGATATACTGTATATGCTCACAATAAAGGTCCTAGATATTTAAAGACACATATTTACTGCGGTATTGATATCGACGGCAGCCGATTAGTTCTCGGCAGTGATAATGGATTACTTGTTTACAATTATCGAACGGATACATACGAGTCACTTCCTGGCAGATTCCCCCATGATATCAGAACACTTGTGAGAGATGGCAACACCTTATGGTTGGGGTCGCTTAATGGATTGTTTACATACGACCTCCACTCTCAAAAACTCAAACATTATGATGTCAGACATAATCAAGGACTGTCGCATAATACGATATATTCCATTATTAAAGGTTCAGATGGGAATATATATATAGGTACTTATGACGGTATGTGCTATTATGATAAAAGCAGACACCGATTCACAAAAATCGCAATACCGATAAGCGTTTACAAAAGTAATGTCTTTGTTAATTCTCTCTTAGAGGATAAGCAGTCAAAGTGTATTTGGATTGGCACGGAGGGAAATCTTTATCAGTATGCTATGGTATCCGGGAACGTGAGAAAAATAGATGGTTTTAATGATAACTCGATAAAAGCTTTGGCTCTTGATAGGAATCATAAATTATTAGTGGGGACGGACAATGGATTGTTCATCTACAATGCCAATAGAATAGAACGTCATCTTTTGCACGACTCGCGTACATCATCTTCTCTCTCTAATGACGTCGTATGGAGTATGCTCAGTGATTTCAATGGCAATTTATGGTTTGGTACAGACGATGGTCTTTCCATGACACCACGTATACAAGAAATACCGTTTATTCCGATATTTCAGATTACAGGTCAGGGGGCAGGAAATCATTTCTATTCCATCTACCGGGATGTAAGTGGTATATTGTGGTTGGGCGGTTCCAATGGACTGATCAGTTCGTCTTCTACTCTTTCTTCTCCTCAGACATCCCATTGGTATAGGGTGGATAATGCCGCTTACCCGATAGCTCACAATAGGATCAGACAGATATATGAAGACCGTGAGCATCATTTATGGATTTGCACAGATGGTGGTCTGCATCGTTTGATAGGCAGACAATGGCATCGATATAATCTGGAAGATAAAAGTAGAACCAAAAATGCCAATTGGGCATATAATGTTTATGAAGATGAAAAAGGGCGGCTTTGGGTGGCTACCTGTCTTGGCGGAGTCTTGGTGGTGAATAAACATAAATTGGAAAACAGCAAGGATTTCTGCATTGCCGATTATAGTTTCAACACGTCTAATGGACTGGCAGGAATGTTTGTAAATCAGTTGGTACCAGATGGCAACGGATATATATGGGTGCTGTTGTATAATAATGGTCTACAGCGTATTAATATGAAATCTATGCGCATAGAAAGTACGGGACTGGATAATTTGAGGGGTGATAATAATCCTAGTTTCTTGTTGAGTGATAGTCAAAGAAATCTATGGGTAGGTTTGCGCGGAGGTGTTTTGTCACTAGGAAACAAAATGGACAAGCCATATATGATAAAGTTTAAAAACTTCAACCAGAGTGAAGTAACGGCAATGACAGAAGTGAAAAATGAAATATGGGTTTGTTCCACAGATGGTGTATGGATCATTGACAAAAGACATAAGACAGCCCGGCGTATATATAGCAGTAGCCGTACGTTCACTTGTATGTACTATGATAATCGTTCCAACTATATATATCTTGGTGGCGTTGACGGATTGATAAGTACAACACCTGAAAATTTCAGGAGAAATGTGACAGGTAATCGTCCGCAATTGGTTGCTGTATATGTAAATAATGAATTGCGTTTCGCCCAGGACGGTCAAAGCTTTAGGTCTACAGACAGACTGGAGTTCGCATCAGATGAAAATCATCTGGTTTTTGAATTTTCTGATTACCCTTATACGCAGACAGACAAGGATCGATTCGTTTACAGATTAAAAGGTGTTGATGTAGGATGGAACTCTTTGCCACAGAACAACAATCATATCACATTTAATAATCTGCCTTATGGTAAGTATAATCTTGAAATTTGTAAATTGGACGCGAACGGGAAACCGTCAAAATCGTTATTAATACCATTCGCAATCCGTTATCCATGGTATTTGTCATGGTGGGCAAGATTCGTATATTTCATTATGATAGGCAGTTTGGTGATATGGTGTATCAATTTCTATCGTATGCGCAACCGACTACGTTTAGAACGAATGGAAAAAGAACGGATTATAGAGCAAAGTAAACAGAAAATGGACTTCTTTACTAATATATCCCATGATTTCAAGACACCTTTAAGTATGATAATCGCTCCTCTTAGCAGATTGCTTATAGAAGTAAAAGACAAAAATCAGAAACCACAACTGGAGTTGGCACAGCGCAATGCAATGAAACTGACCGCAATGATACATCAATTGATTGATTTCGATCGTGTAGATAATAATGTCAATTCAACATTAATGCTTGGTAGAGTAGACTTCGTAGAATTGGCACATAAGGTATTCGTTGGTTTTGAAGAAGGTCTGTTTCGTGAAAAGTCAATAACATCGGAGTTTAATACCAATGTGGAAACCTGTTATCAGCAATTGGATGAACTGAAGATAGAGTCGGCTTTAACGAATCTGTTAAGTAATGCAGCCAAATATACAGAAGCGGGAGGAAAAGTATTGATGACTGTTGAAGTCACTGATACAAATATTTCTATTTCTGTTAAGGATACAGGTATAGGTATACCGTCAAAAGATTTACCTTATGTAAGTCAGCGTTTCTTTCAGTCTTCTGCTACCAAAGATAAAAAAGAGGGAACAGGTATCGGTCTATATCTTGCAAAGGCATATACAGAACTTCATGGTGGTACGTTTGATATCACATCCGTTGAGGGCAAAGGAACTTGTGTTACTTTATCCTTTGCGCTGAATGCCGCATCACAGTTGGAAACTTCTCAGATTACAGCAGATAATAACAAAATGGTAACTGATAATATGTTGCCACTAGTAATAATAGTCGACGATAATAAGGAAGTTGTTGATTTCATAGAAGATACACTGAAAGATAACTTCAAATGCCTTAGTGCGAATAACGGAAAAGAAGGACTTAAATTATGCGTTTCGCACACCCCGGATCTTATTATTACCGACTTGATGATGCCCTTGATGGATGGACTGGAGATGTGTCAGCAAATACGTCATCATGTTCCGACGTCTACTACACCTATTATCATGTTGACGGCAAAGAACGATAAGCGAACTGAGCTGGAAAGTATAAAGTTAAGTATAGATACCTTCCTCGTGAAGCCTTTTGATGCCAATATCCTGTTGCAAAGAGCTCTTCAACTAGTTGAGAAACATCGCCAGATAGAAAAGAAAGAGAGGATGGAGGCAATAAGTGAGCCGAAGACAATCGAGGCCGTATCTGATGACGAGAAATTCCTTTCACAGATAACAACCTTGATAGAAGACCATATAGGAGACTTTGAACTAAATGTCAATTCTTTATGTGAACAGATGGGAATGGGTAATAAACTCGTTTACCGTAAACTGAAACAGTTGACAGGACAGACGCCGGTAGAATATATTAAAAATATAAGAATGAAAAAAGCAGCAATGCTTCTCGGTCAACAGAAATTTACTGTTGCAGAAGTAATGTATATGGTCGGATTCAGCAACTCTTCGTATTTCTCGAAATGTTTTCAAGCGGAATTCGGAGTAACACCAAGACAATATTCAGAACAATAAGAATAGCCGAAATATCGATAAAATAAGCCTTTTAGGACATTGAAACAGTCAATGTCCTTTTTTTGTCTTTATTTGTCCAATCTCTACTTTTATATAATTATGCAATCGATTACTTTTGCAACCAATTAAGCATAATGCTTCATATCTTCAAAAAGAGGTAGGTCTGTCCTGTTGTAGCAGGATTGGTACGACAGGGCATGACCATAATCCTTCAAAAGACCTTTTAACGATATACCTATTAATAATATAATAATAAACCTATAATAACGAATAACTAAAAACGACTAATTATGAATTTAAAGACCTTGAATTTAAAAACTGCACACTCATTGTGCATGTTGGTTTGCTTGATCTTGTTCGTCGGATTCTCTCCGGCTATGGCACAGACAAGCTCCATTAAAGTTACAGGTAGCGTTGTCGATGAACAACAAGAAGCTATGATCGGTGTTACTGTCATGGCCAAAGGTTTAAAGACAGGTACTATTACAGATTTTGATGGAAATTTCTCACTTTCAGTTCCTAGTGGAACGAAAGAATTACAAATATCTTTTGTTGGATACAAGACAACTGTTGTAGCTGTCCCGTCTTCACATATTGTTAAGGTACAGATGACACCAGATGCCAAAGTTCTTAACGATGTTGTTGTGATTGGATATGGTACACAACGCAAGAGCGACCTTACTGGTTCAGTAAGCAATGTGACGAGTAAGGATTTTAATGGAGGTTTGATCAATTCAGCAGAGCAACTCATCAATGGCAAGGTAAGTGGTGTACAGATTACCAGTGGAGGCGGTTCACCAACAGATGGAAGTACCATCCGTATCCGTGGCGGTGCATCTCTTAATGCATCAAACGACCCGTTGATTGTTATCGACGGTGTGCCATTGGAAGTCTCTGGTAGTATTGCCGGTAGTGGAAACTTCCTCAGCCTTGTCAACCCTAACGATATTGAGAGTATGACGATTCTCAAAGATGCTTCTTCTACAGCCATCTATGGTTCACGTGCATCAAATGGTGTCATTTTGATTACGACAAAGAAAGGTACATCAGATAAGGTAAAGATAAGTTTCACGACGACCAATTCGCTTCAGACACGTACTAAGACAGCTGATATGCTGAGTTATGACGATTTTAAGAACGTCATTAATACAGTAGGTTCCGCTACCCAGAAGGCATTGCTTGGAACAGCTAATACAGACTGGAATGATCAGGTCTATAAGACTGCTTTCGGTACAGACAACAACCTGAGTATTTCAGGAGAAGCAGGATTCCTGCCATACCGTGTTTCTCTAGGCTATTACAATCAGGACGGTATCCTCAAAACCGATAATGCTACACGATACACCGGTAATGTTACACTTTCACCATCATTCTTTAATGACTATCTTAAGTTTAACTTAAGTTTGAAGGGATCTGTCAACAATAGCCGTTTTGCTAATCAGAGTGCTATATGGGGCGCTGCCACATACAATCCTACACTTCCTGTATATTCAGGGAGTACAGGTTTCGGTGGATATACAGAAGCTATCGATGCCACAGGAACTCCGGTGACGAGAGCCGTACTCAATCCGCTTGGCGCACTCGAACAGACGACATCAAAAGGTAAAGTGAAACGCATCATTGGCAATTTTGATGTGGACTATAAACTCCATTTCCTTCCTGATCTGCGATTCCATGCAACATTGGGATATGATTATGCAGAAGGAAAGTCTACTTATTATGTTCCCACTGAGGCAGCCGCTTATTATTCAAGTGGCGGTGCTGACTATACATACGGAAAACAGACTTTGACAAACAAACTTCTCACAACATATTTAACTTATAATAAATATCTGGATAAGATAAAGAGTAACATAGAGGTTACTGCCGGATATGATTTCCAGAAATGGATTAACAAAAGAGACGCCTATACTTTATACAACTGTGCGGGAGCTGCTCAAAGTACAACTGCTGCCATTGATCAGCGCCACGTGCTGCTGTCGTATTATGGACGTATCAACTATTCTTACGATTCACGCTATCTACTTACTGCTACGATGCGTCGAGATGGCAGTAGCCGTTTCTCAAAGGACAACCGTTGGGGTACATTCCCTTCTGTAGCCCTGGGATGGCGTGTGACAGAAGAAAAGTTTCTTAAGAATAATCCCATATTGAGCAATCTGAAGATACGCGCGAGTTATGGTGTCACCGGTCAGCAGGATGGTATTGGCAACTACAACTATCTGCCTGTATACACACAGAGTCAGACAGGAGCAGAATATCAGTTTGGTGATACTTATTACACAACATACAGACCGGAGGCTTATGTGAGTGATCTCAAATGGGAAACCACCACATCTTATAATCTTGGTTTCGATTTCGGACTTTTAGACAATCGAATCACAGGTAGTTTCGACTACTATACGCGTAAGACCAAAGACCTTTTGGCTACTGTTCCATCTGCTGCGGGCAGCAACTTCAATAAGACAATTACCACGAATGTCGGAAATGTAAACAGTCATGGTTTCGAGGCAACGGTTAATGCGATACCTCTTCAGACCAAAGATATGGAATGGAATGTTAGTTTCAATGCCACATATCAGAAGATGAAAGTGACTAATCTGTCACTGGTAGCAGGTTCTTCTACTACGAATACATTAGTAGGAACAGCGATAGACAGTTATCAGATGATGGTGCTGACAGAAGGTTACGAACCTTATATGTTCTATGTTTATCATCAGTTGTATGATACCAACGGTAAACCTATCGAGGGTGCTTATGCCGACCTAAACGGTGACGGCGAAATCAATTCAAGTGACCTTTATCGCTATCATTCACGTGCACCGCACTGGATATTCGGATTCAGTACCTCTTTTAGATATAAGAAATGGACTCTCAGTACAAGTCTGCGTGCCAATGTAGGCAACTATCTATATAATGGAATGGCGATGAATACAGGAGCCTTCGGTACCGTTTCGTACAATTCTTATCAGTTGAACAACATGAGTAGCAGTTATCTGACAACAGGCTTCAAGAGCCGTCAGTATCTTAGCGATTACTATGTAGAGAATGCTTCTTTCCTGAAAATGGATAACCTCAGTCTGGCTTACGACTTTGGAAACATCAGCAAATGGTGCCGCATGCATGCCAGTGCCATGGTACAGAATGTTTTCACTATAACCAAATACACAGGAGTTGACCCAGAGGTGGCAAGCGGTGTTGACATGTCGTTCTATCCACGTCCGCGTACATACTCATTGACACTAGGTTTCGATTTCTAACACCATAAAATAAGTAAACAATGAAAAAGATTATATATACAATGATATTAGCGGCAGGACTGCTGGGCAGTACCACCGCTTGTGTGGACGAACTGGATCAGACTCCGCATACAGAGACAACATCAGGGGATGTATATACATCAGCCGCCAATTATAAGTCTGTGTTGGCTAAGATTTATGCATCTTACGTCATAGCCGGACAGGAAAAAGGTGGCGGAAATAAGGACATCGCCACGACAAGTGGTTATGATTATATGCGCTGCTATTTCAATATGCAGGAATGCGGTACAGACGAAATGGCTTCTACCTGGCTTGAAGGTGATAAGGTGAAAGACCTCTCTTATCTTACATGGGATGCCAGTGATCCTTGGGTTAGTGATACTTATTATCTGATTTATCAGACAATTTCTTATGCCAACGAATTTCTGCGCAATGCTACAGATGCTACTATCAGTTCGTTCTCTGAGTCAGATCAGACACTCTTGAAACAATATAGAGCAGAGGCCCGCTTCTTGCGCGCACTCTCTTATTATCATGCAATGGATTTGTACCGAAATATCCCGTTTGTGACAGACAGTGACGCTGTCGGCAGTTTTACACCGCCACGTTACACTTCGTCACAGATATTCTCTTATATTGAAAGTGAACTGAAAGCCATAGACAGTGACCTGATGGACCGCAGTGTGGCAGAATATGGCCGTGCTACCAAAGCTGCAGCCTGGACTCTCCTTGCTAAGATGTATCTCAATGCCGAGATATATACAGGTAAAGCACATTATACAGACTGTATCACATATTGTAATAAAGTGATCAATGATGGTTACTCGTTGGAAAGCGATTATTCGAAACTTTTCAATGCAGACAACCAGAAGCGTACCAATGAGATTATATTTCCGCTTACAGTAGATGCCACCCATACCATGTCATGGGGAGCTACGACGTACCTTGTCTGTGGAGAGGTGGACGGTAACTCGTCTGAGAATCCTAAAGATTATGGTGTGGAGAGCGCATGGAGTATGTTCCGTATGCGCGGTGAACTGACCAAATTATTCCCTTCGGCAGATAAACGTGGTATGTTTTATACCGATGGTCAGAGTCAGTATCTTGATACAGGTATCGACACACAGACCAATGGTTATCTGATGACAAAGTATACGAATCTTCTCGACAATGATTCTGTTGCATCCAACACGGCATCTTTCGGCGCATCCATCGATTATCCGATGTTCCGTCTGGCTGATGTATATCTTATGTATGCCGAATCAGTGGTTCGCGGTGGCGAAGGCGGTAGTACGACTACAGCTCTCGGTTATGTCAATGCATTGCGTGAGAGAGCTTACGGCAATAAGGATGGTAATATTGCCGTATCTGATCTTACCAAGGATTTTATACTCGATGAACGTGCCCGTGAACTTTATATGGAAGGAACCCGCCGTACAGACCTTATCCGTTATGGTAAGTTTACTACAGCCGATTATCTGTGGCAGTGGAAAGGTGGCGTGAAAGACGGCGCAGCTGTCAATTCCAAGTACAACTATTATCCTATCCCTCAGACCGAGTTGACCGCCAACCCGAACCTTTATAATGAAAACTATTAATGAAACCTCAAAGACATAACGATATGAAAACATTAAAAAGTATATTCGCCTTCATGATGTTACTCCTCGCAGTGACATCATGTGAAAAAGACGGCGACAACATATATCTGTCATCTCCGGAGGGTGGGGCGCTAACCGCCACAACTTCTGATGTAGTGCTGACAAAAGATTTGCGTAGCACAATAGTTCTCTCATTGGCATGGACTCGTTCAGAACTTAAAGTGAGCGATGCCAGTATGTCAGCTCCTAACATATTGCAGACCACTCTGCAGGCATCTGCGTCATCCGACTTCTCCGGCACGATACAGGAATCGTCTGAAACGGCTTTGTCGAAAGCGTATACAGGTGCAGAACTCAATACCTTGGTAAAAAATCTGGGACTGACGGCAGGCAATGCCGCTCCTGTCTATTTCCGACTCAGTGTCAAAACGGGAGATAATATGACTCCGGTGTATAGTAATGTAGTACCAGTGAATATCACAGCCTATACGATCGATATGAGCGTAGGCTTCATCCTCGACAGTAAAAAGTTGGATACGGGAAATACCCTTTATTCAGCAGCATCCGATGGCATATACAAAGGATTCCTCGGCGCTGGTGCCTGGTACAATTACTATTTGATGGAAGGTGATGATACCACATGGGGTAATCTCGGGCAAGACAATTCTGCCTTTAAGTGCTCTTCTGCTGACAGCAAATGGAACTTCTGGTTCCCTGGTAAGAAGGGATGCTATTACACTATTGTTGATACGAAGGCCCAGGAATGGTCTGCACTATATATATCTTCATTGACAGTAAGCGGCGACATCGCAGGTGATATGACATTCGATAAAGACAGTGACCGCTGGACACTCGACTTCACAGCTACGGAAGCTGGTACCAAGACCATTAAGATAAGCGGTGCTGGTTCGCAGTATAACTATAATACAGGTACAGACGATACCAAGGCCGTATCTACGACAGTAGGTTTCGGCGGCACATCTTCTGCTGTCACTTTCGGCTCTGCAGCTAGTGATATTTCAGTCACTGTACCAGCAGCAGGCTCATACAGTCTCACACTGAATTTGAAGAATCCGAAGCAGTGGACTTGTACAGCCGAGAAACCTTATGTAGCTCCTGTGGCAATAAGCAAGTATCTTTACCTCTCAGGTGTAGACGACGGTACAAGTGGCAGTTGGACGTTCGACAATTTCCTTACTCTCTACAGTGAAGATGCCAAAGCATACGAAGGTGTGGTGAACGTTAATTCACTCTGGGGATATAAATTCTATACAACATCCGGCGATTGGAGCAGCGCATACGGAATGGCGGATGGCGGTACAGCCACCAACGGTTCCCTTGTGGCTGGCGGAGGCAGTAATGTCACAGCACCTACAGCCGGACTTTATCTCTTCGATGTCTCTATGAGCGGACAGACATATAGTGTCACACAGGTAACCAATGTCTATTATGCAGGTTTCAATACCACAGGTGATGCAGGTGGCAACTGGACGATGACAGAGATGACTCCGACTAGTACAGCTGGTGAATATACTGCCCAAGTTACGCTTGCCGGTGCCTGTTCATGGGGCGCAAAAATATATATCAACGGTTCATGGGATATCTTCTTCGGCGGAAGCGACGGAACTTTATATTATAAAGGTGACGGAATGGAGAAATCGCAGGGAGCAGGGACGTATACGCTCACGGTCAACTTGAAGACCATGACATATACAATGAAATAAAGATGTGCAAACGTTAGCACAAACAATGTAATAACTAACAACAATTAAATAATAAGAATTATGAAAATTAAGAATATATTTGCAACAATGATATTAGTGCTGAGTACAGCACTGATGTCATGTGCCAGCGACGATAATACGCCATCTTTCCCCGCAGATAAGACCTATGATATGACGGGCTTCGCACGGGGGGCAGATGCAAGCTGGGTTACTGAGATGGAAAAGTGCGGAAAGAAGTTCTATAATGCCAACGGCAAAGAGATGGACTGCCTCACCCTGTTACGCGACCTTGGCGTCAATTCGATACGCCTTCGTGTATGGGTAAATCCGACAGACGGTTGGAATGGAAAACAGGATGTGCTTGCTAAAGCCATCCGCGCCAACAACCTCGGTATGCGTATCATGATCGACTTCCATTACAGCGACTCATGGGCAGATCCCGGTCAGCAATACAAACCGAAAGCCTGGGAAGGCAAATCGGTTGACGAACTTAAAACCGCGATAGCCGATCATACCAACGACATACTCAGTGCCCTGAAGGAAAAGGGTATTACACCTGAGTGGATACAGATAGGCAACGAAACACGTAGTGGTATGTTGTGGGATACAGATGCTACCATCAGTGGGGCTGCATACGATGTCACCAAAGGCGATGTGACATATAAGAAAAATATCCCCAATTATGCCGCTTTCCTGAATGCCGGCAGTGCAGCAGCCCGCGCTGTGTTCCCAAAGGCGAAGATTGTTGTGCATATTGATAATGGTTTTGATGCATCGACAAGCGACTGGATGGCCGGCATACTCAAAGATAACAATGTAGACTATGATGTCTTAGGATTTTCACTTTATCCCACGAGCGACTGGACAAGTACTGTTGCATCATGCGTAGCCAATATGAAGGCTATCAATACAAAATACGGAAAAGAGGTGATGATAGCGGAAGTAGGTATGAATGAAACGCCTGCCGATACCGCAAAAGCATGTCTTACAGAACTGATGACGCAGAGTAAAGCCATTAGTTATTGTTTAGGCGTATTTTATTGGGAACCGGAGAGCAATAGCAGTTGGAACAGTTATGCAAAAGGCGCCTTTGACGAAACTGGGAAACCCACTGAGGCGATGGACGCTTTCGCAGCTGAATAAGAATTGACTTTAATATAGAATATGAAAAAACTACTGTTTATACTATTGACCGTCTGTGTGTCTGGGCAAATTTTTGCCCAGCGCACAGAGACTTTACTCGAGAGAAATTGGACATTCAATGGAAAAACGATCGTCTCAATACCTCACGACTGGGCTGTCAGTGGGCCTTTCAGTCGTGATTACGACCTTCAGAATGTCCGCGTGGTGCAAAACAACGAAAAGAAAGCGTCTGTTAAGACTGGACGTACCGGTGGACTGCCGTATGTAGGCAAGGGCGAATATTCCCGGACTTTCAATGTCGACGGTTTCGATAGGTCTGCCAAGTCGGTAACCCTTCTTTTCGACGGAGCCATGAGTGAAGCGCATGTTAGTGTAAATGGTAAAGAAGCCATATTCTGGCCTTATGGTTACAACTCGTTCTATTGTGATGTAACCCAGTTGCTCAATGCTGACGGAAAGAACAATCTGCTGGATGTGAAACTCGAAAACCGTCCCGAATCCTCACGTTGGTATCCCGGGGCAGGACTTTACCGCAATGTACATCTCATCGTAACCGATAAGACACATATCCCTGTGTGGGGAACTTATGTCACTACGCCTCATGTGGAGGCTGCTTTCGCTTCAGTAAGAGTAAAGACGGAAGTGGAAGGTATCGACACAAGTAAGATTTCTATTGAAAACCATGTTTATGATCCGCAGGGTAGGGAGGTTCTTGTTAAGAAGACCAGTGAATGTAATCCAGACGGACAACCCGTCGATCAGAATTTTGTTATAGACAATCCTCAGTTGTGGAGTCCTGAAACGCCCAACCTTTATCGCCTCACCACCCTGCTGTGCAAGAACGGTAAACAGGTGGACAGTTATAACACAACTTTCGGTATCCGCAGTGTGGAAATTATCGCCGACAAAGGTTTTTATCTCAACGGTAAACTTCGTAAGATAAAGGGAGTGTGCAATCATCACGACCTCGGTCCGCTTGGCGCTGCAGTCAACGTGGCGGCTCTCCGTCATCAGTTGCAACTGTTGAAGGATATGGGATGCGATGCTATCCGTACATCCCACAATATGCCTGCGCCCGAATTGGTGCAGCTATGTGATGAAATGGGATTCATGATGATGATTGAACCTTTTGACGAATGGGATGTAGCCAAATGTAAAAACGGTTATCATCGTTATTTCAACGAATGGGCGGAAAAAGACATGGTAAACATGGTGCGCCATTACCGCAATAACCCTTGTGTCATTATGTGGAGTATCGGCAATGAAGTACCTACCCAGTGGACTAAACAGGGATATAAGGTGGCTCAATTCCTACAGAATATCTGCCATCGCGAAGATTCCACACGTCCCGTGACATGCGGGATGGATCAGGTTTCGGCAGTACTGTCCAACGGGTTTGCCGCCCAACTGGATGTGCCGGGCTTCAATTATCGTGTCAATCGGTACGAAGAGGCTTATGGCAAATTGCCTCAGTCTGTCGTGTTGGGCAGTGAAACCTGTTCCACCGTCAGTTCACGAGGTGTATATAAGTTTCCTGTTACACTGAAAGCTGATGCCACATATCCCGACCATCAATGTAGTTCATACGATTTAGAGTATTGCAGTTGGAGCAACGTCCCCGATGCCGACTTCGCTATGCAAGACGACCATAGTTGGGTAATAGGACAATTTGTGTGGACTGGTTTCGACTATCTGGGCGAACCCTCGCCTTACGATACGGATGCGTGGCCCAATCACAGCAGTATGTTCGGCATGATCGACCTGGCTAGTATCCCGAAAGACCGTTACTATCTGTATCGCAGTCTGTGGAACACTCGCGAACATACCCTTCATATACTTCCCCATTGGACATGGCCGGGACGTGAAGGGCAGGCAACCCCTGTATTCGTCTACACCGATTATCCGTCGGCTGAACTTTTCATCAACGGAAAGAGTCAGGGCAAAATCAGTAAACGTACAGATGGAACATTGCAGCAACGTTATCGTCTGATGTGGAACGATGCTGTGTATGAACCAGGTGAACTGAAGGTGGTGGCTTATGATAAAGACGGCAATGTTGCTGATACAAAGATTGTCAAGACAGCCGGCAAACCCGACCATATTCAACTGATATCAAATGTCAGCACATTGAAGTCAGACGGTAAAGATTTGGCTTACGTCACAGTGAGAATGGTAGATAAAGACGGCAATCTCTGTCCGATGGACAGTAGTCTGGTTAAGTTTAATGTAAGTGGAGCAGGCATCTTCCGTGCCAGTGCCAATGGCGATCCTTGCAGTCTCGATCCGTTCCAGCAACCTCAGATGCATCTCTTCTCTGGACAGTGCACAGCGATTGTCCAGACTAAAGAGAAAGCAGGGAAGATAACCCTTGTAGCTACATCCAAGGGTGTTAAATCAGGGAAAGTCGGAATTATATCAAATAAATAAGACGTATCTTATTATTTCAGCGGTATACTGAAGTCTACATTCATTGATTCTGTAGACTTCAATACCGAACTGTTCCCCTCTAGTGGAGTGATTCCTTCGGTATCATTGACCGTCACTGTATGTACTTTTATCTCGGAAGAATTGACGGTTATCACCGAGAAAGTAGGCAGTTCAGGGGTAGCGATTATATCTGTATACGAAGGTAATTTTACGCCAGGAGCCGTTTGCTTTATTCCACTGCTACCTGTCTGTAGATGAATAGTTTTACAACTGTTGTTCTGAACCGAACGCATATAACAGTGGTCGTGCCCATAAAGCACAAGTGATACGTTGTATTCTTCAAATATGGAAGCGAAAGTGGATGAAATATCGGTAACAATACCGCTGATATCATAAACACCGCGATGCATGCAGACGATGATATTCCCGTTTTTGTAATTATTGAGATCATTTCGCAACCATTCGGCTTGTGTCTGAAGAGTTGTCTTATCCTGAGTGTTGAGGACCACAAAGTGTACTTTCCCCCAGTCGAATGAATATGCAGTACCTGGGGTTACGTTAGAATCCGTACAAGTGTTGGACGGTACAGAAAAATGTTCTCTGAATGCCGTAGCAGGATAAATTATGGTCTGCTCATGATTACCGACAGTCGGAAAATAAGGTATCTGAGCCATTGTCGTCTTATTCTTATTAATCAACCAACGCCATTCATCTTCAAAATAGTTGGTTTCCACCTCGTCTCCCGTCTGTATTACAAATTGGGGCTTATACGTTTCCATTACCATGCTAAGGGCGTTGGCATACGTGATATATCCTTTTTCGGTAGAACTTTGCGTGTCGGATGTGTGGAGGAATGTGAAAGAACTTCCCTCTGAGCCCGTGGTAAACGAGTATAAGGGAGAATATGCTTTTCCACTTGTGATTTTGTAATAATAGGTAGTGCCCGGATCCAGAAGCGTGGTCGCTGCCCTGAAGACGGCTGCACTTTTCTTTGCGTTTATCGTGCGTTCTGCTGTTATTGTAAGTTGACTGGTCATTGACGGCGACTTCGATATCGTTACAGTTCCGTCGGAGGCTTCCAGAGGCATCTGCCACGTGAAAGAGTGGCTGCTGTATGGACTCGTCGTTATAGAAGTAGTCAATACATTTATCGAATCATCATATAGTTGAGTAGATTCTTTATACTCAGGCATATCACTACTGTACCAAGCCCCTTGTGTGGAATTTCTGGGTCGTGCCCAAGCAATGAAGGCTGAATCTGTCGAAGAATAATCTATGGTGACACAGTCACCGTTTTCCGTGTCAGCTTCATTAAGGTCTGTATCCTGGAAGTATTGTCTTCGTATACTTCGTTTAGATGATTGCGAATATGTAGCATTACCTTCGAATTGCGATACAATATCTTCTGCTGTCTGGTCGTTGCCATGTATAGCCAACATATCTACATAGTTGGAAATGACCGGTTTATGGGTGGTGTTATTGAAAACAGTCGAATCCTCGCCTATCGAAGTCGTATCACTTTTAAGCAGCAGTGTCATTCCTTTTGTATTGAAGTAGATATTCCACTCTTGGTCCGGGTCTGTTATTAGCACATTATGAGCTTTCTTGTTGCATGCATATTCATTACCTCTTATCAGAAAAGAACTGTGCGCAGGAATGATGCCTTTAAGTAACAAATGTTTCCATCCGTTCGTATTTAACGTATCGCTTTTTGCTCCTTTATACCATAAACTCCATCCGTTAAGCGATTGGTCTTTTTCAGTACAGTTGTATAGTTCTGCAAAACAATGTGAAGCTGTCCCCTTATTGTTCGTTCCCCCATAGAATTGATTGATGACAACATGGTTCACAGACACATCGTATGTGTCTTGAGAGTTTTCATTACCAGTAATATTGTCGTTATCGCTGCAAGAATAGAGATATCCAATTGATATGGATATGAAAATAAATACCATAAACTTTTTCATAGACGGGTATTTTGATATATTCAATAGCGCAAATATATGAAATAATTCCCAATTTTGTATGGTCTGCACAATTTTATTTTCCTTGAAGGGAAATTTTTTATTCTTGAAGGATAATTTTTTTTGGCGACGCGCAATTTTTCCCGCGCGACGGTGTGGAAATACCCCCGCACGGTTTGCAAGAAAAGGCATCATGCGTA
>ERZ795062.680-NODE-680-length-27242-cov-81.961305_pt1 | contig 27242 bp, 24 predicted proteins | sample MGYA00375146_ERZ795062 | MGnify/ENA primary metagenome ERZ795062 (study PRJEB30191, sample SAMN05720281) | activated sludge metagenome | isolation source: Anaerobic digester | place: USA | collected 2015-07-16 ... | reverse complement strand
CTTTTCTCTTCCGATCTTTTATTTTGACTTTCCCGGGTCAATTATATACCGGCTGTGACATCCTTTTGTTCTTCAATATTTCCTCTATAGTCCTAAATTTGGGAAAAGGGTGCAACACAGCGGTACTGTACTATTTTGTATTTTGGAATAGACCTTACCACGAGAACATAGCAGTTCCTAAACAGAAAAAATAACTACGCAGGACAGCTATTTCAGCAGAAAATCACCTCTCCTAAAATCCTTCTCCGCTATTTCCCATTTCTTATGAAGAAGAGTCCTCTAAACATTAGAAACTCTATAAGCTGGAAACTGACCTGGCGATTAAGAGCGCTTATAGAAAACGTGTATTGCAACTCTTTCTTAAGGAGATGACATTATCACAGAATAACTATACATCGGTCTGAAATTAGTTGACATCTATTTTTCTTTGTGCTATTCTTCGATTGAGAAGTTTTTCATGTTAAATTTAACATATAACAAGTTACTAAATCGAGGTGTAGAGGAAAATTGAGAAGCTAATGTACGATGCCTTTAAGGCTAAAGGGATATTATCTGTTTTAGTAGTCTCTGCACCTGGGTTGAGTATCTGCTATAAGGTTTTCAAAATATCGAAGCTGTAATACATTAGTTTTGAAAAACAATGTATATGGAAGAAAGGAGAGATTAGATGCAAGGTATAAACATGGAAGAGAGAAAAAAGATACTGGATATGTACAAGGACTTCAGGGTCACCGATGTGCGAGATGGAATGGATTGGTGTGGTTATCATCATTATGGAAGTGTTCATCATAGTATTAAGCCTTTATGGCGTCCTTGTAAAGCTATTGGTTTTGCAAGAACAGCTCGATACCTGCCTTATGAAGGTCCATCTCCTAAAGAAATAGGTGAGAAATATACGGAGTGGTCAAATTGGTATTATCAGAATGTTTGTACAGACGATTGGGGAAAAGATATTATTGAGGGTGATTTTATTTGCTTAGATGTTTGCGGAATTGATGTGGGACTTTTAGGCTCGAACAACACTTTAGCTTACAAAAACAAAGGTGCTGTTGGATTTCTGGTTAATGGTGGAGGTATAAGAGATACTGATGAAGTTATACTGGAAAAAATCCCGGTCTGGTCAAAATTTATTTCTCAACCAATGGACCAGGCTCGTATACGATATTATGAAAAAGATGTTCCCATAGCTATAGGGGGTGTTGCTATCTATCCTGGAGATTTAGTAGTGGCGGATGGAGATGGAGTCATTGTGGTTCCTGCGAAGATGATATACGAAGTGCATAAATATGCTTACCAGGAGATGAAAAACGATAAAATTGCCCGGCGGAAATTGTATATAGAAGGAAATTTACCCTTAGATGATACAGTAGATATAGAAGGCCTAAAATGAGGTATTGGCATTATAGAGAGAGTCATTTATGGTGAGGCTATTAAACGGACGCAAGAATTTTGGGTCCGTTTAATATATAAAATACTGATGATAAAGGGAGGAATGGCGATGAGCAAAAAGGTTCTTGTATCTCTGATGGTAGTAATGCTATCAGCAGTAATGATGTTCTCAACCGGGGTGGCATTTGCAGAGCAAGTGGAAATACGAGCTGCCTGGTGGGGAGATACCGGTCGGCATGAATTGTATAATAAGATTATTGATATTTTTGAATCTAAGAATCCAGATATTAAAGTAGTTCGTGAACCGACCAGCTGGTTAGATTACTGGGACAAATTGACTGTTCAAAGCGCCGGTGGTAGAGCTCCAGATTTTATAGGCATGCATTTGCAATTTGCTGCTGATTATGTGAGAAGAGGAATTTTGGAACCCCTGGAACCCTTCGTTGAAGAAGGAGTTATCGATATTAGCAAGCATTCAGAAGCTGCCATATCCACCGGGACAATGGATGGAGTTTTATATATGATTCCCATGGGTCTTACGACCCAGACTATGGTAGTTAATAACTCTATTCTGGAAGAGTTGGGCATTGAGCCTCCCAGTTTTGATTGGACCTGGGATGATGTAAAGACCATCGGTTTAAAAGTTAGAGGTGCTTTTGATGAAAAAGGAGACAAGAATAAATGGTTTATAGCGGATTCGTCGGGAGCTTATCAGATATTTCGCTACTGGATTCGGCAAAGAGGGCAGGAAGATTTATACACAGCCGATGGTGATATAGCATACACACCTGAAGATACAGCAATCTGGTTTGCTATGTGGAATGATTTACGGGAAAACAATATTGTACCTGATGCAGCAACCACAACAGAATATGCTAGAGCTACTCTGGAAGATAATTTGTTTGCCAGACAGAGAATCATTGTAACAGGCATTCCTGTCAACCAATATAAATTATATCTTAATGCTGTCCAGGGAGCAGATTTGCTTCTGGTCCGCAATCCTTCACTGGCTGATGGCTTACCGGGAGAGTTTGTAGAGGGCGCACATTTTGCTGTTTCTGCTCATAGTACCCCCGAGAAAAAATTAGCAGCAGCAAAGCTGATTGACTTTTGGGTTAATGACCCTGATTCCATAGAGTTGTATAGGCTGGACCAGGGAGTACCTTCAAATCGGGAAATGGCTGAATTTCTTATGGCCATAGTGGATGAAGCTGACCAGAAAATCATAGAGTATGTGAATAAAACCAGCGAAATTGCCAGACCGATTAATTTCCCTCCCGCAGGAGCTAGTGAGGTTAATTCTTTGTTTGAACAAATAGCTGAGAAAGTAAGATTTGGACAGTTGACCCCTGAAGAAGGTGGAGAACAACTGGTATCTCAAGCGCAGGATATACTTAACAAACATAAATAGCTACAGTAAAAAGAGGGGGGTTAACCCCCCTCTTTTTATCATTCCTTGAGGTGGTTAGTGAAAGTTAGAAAATACATATACAACAAAGAAGGTTATGCTTTTTTAACCCCCTGGCTTTTAGGGTTTATTTTATTTACGGCAGTTTCCATGATATTATCATTCTACTTCTCTTTCACTCAGTATGATGTATTGACTCCCCCTAAGTGGGTAGGGCTTAGAAATTACATCGATATGGCCAAAGATCCCAGGGTACACAAAAGTTTGCAGGTTACTTTCACTTACGTAGGGTTAGGCGTGCCACTACAGGTAATTTTTGCTCTGTTTGTGGCCATTTTACTCAATAGAGATAGGCCGGGTATTCGTGCCTACCGTGCTATTTATTATTTGCCATCCTTGTTTGGAGGTAGTGTTGCCGTAGCAATACTCTGGCGTCAGGTGTTTAACAAAGAAGGATTGATAAATCAGTTCCTGGCCCTCTTGGGAGTTGAGGGTAAGAACTGGATAGCTTCACCGGAAACAGCATTGTATACTTTGATTATACTCCTGATATGGCAGTTTGGATCATCCATGGTTATATTCTTGAGTGGATTGAAACAAATTTCTAAAGAATACTATGAAGCAGCCATGATAGATGGAGCAGGTAGAATAAGGATGCTTTTTAGCATAACCTTACCCCTCCTCACTCCTTTGATTTTCTTTAACTTGGTGATGGGAATCATAAATGCTTTTCAGGCTTTCACTCCAGCTTACATAATCAGTGGAGGAACTGGAGCACCGGTGGATTCAACCCTGTTCTATACTTTGTACCTGTACATTAAAGGATTCCAGCATTTCTCTATGGGATATGCCAGCGCCTTAGCCTGGGTGTTATTGGTCATAATAAGCATCATGACAGCTCTTATGTTCTTGCTATCCAGATTCTGGGTCCACTATGAAGAATAGGAGAGAGAAATAATGGGAGAACAGAATAGAAGTATAGTGATATATTATCTCTTTGTTACCTTGTTTGCCCTGGTTATGATATACCCTCTTCTGTGGATGGCCAGTGCTTCATTCAAAGAAGATATCGAGATATTTCAGAGTCCCAGCCTCATACCTCAAAACCCGACATTCAAAAATTATGTATACGGCTGGAGAGGTGTTTCCGGATATACTTTTGGTAGATTCCTCTTTAATTCTTTTCTAATTTCCTTTATAGGAATCATTGCTAATATCTTATCTTGCTCCATGGCTGCCTTTGCTTTTGCTAAATTAGACTTCCGATTCCGGAACATTTTCTTTGCTATAATGATGATAACTCTCATGTTACCCTTCCATGTTCGTTTGATTCCCCAGTACATCATCTTCAATAAAATGGGATGGGTGGATACTTTCTTACCTTTAACTGTTCCTCGGTTTTTTGCCACTGATGGTTTCTTCATCTTTCTCCTGGTGCAATTCATGCGCAACATCCCTAATGAGATTATGGATGCAGCGAGGATAGATGGAGCTAGTGCTTTGCAGATTTATGCTCGAATTATGATGCCTCTTTCCACCCCGGCTCTTGTTACTGTAGCAATCTTTACTTTTATCTGGACCTGGAATGATTTCTTCTCTCAGATGATCTATCTCAGTTCTCCTTCTAAATTTACAGTATCACTGGCATTGCGGATGTTTGTAGATGCTACTGGAGAAAGTTCCTGGGGTGCACTTTTTGCCATGTCTTGTGTATCTTTGCTGCCACTATTCATCATATTTATTGTATTTCAGCGCTTTTTAGTGGAAGGGATAATGATGGGAAGCTTAAAAGGATAAGCCTATAAAAAGAGGTGATGATATTGTTTCAGGGTTTATACCATATAGGAGTATATACCACAGATTTAGAGAAATCGCTATCCTTTTATACTCAAATACTTGATTTTGGCTTAAAGTGGCGTGGTATCGTAGACCATCCTGTTATGGGTAAAATAAAAGTGGCTTTAGTAGAGCAGGAAAACTGCACCATAGAGCTGGTGCAGCCCAATGATACTACTTTAGTAAACGAAAAAGCCGGGCCCATTCAGCATTTAGCATTGAAAGTTGAGAGTATAGATAAAGTTATTGAAACATGGAAAAGCAAAAAAGTAACCGGGTTTTATCCGGGGGAAGTAGAGGATTTGCCTTCCTTCTGGAAGGGGATAAGGCACACCTTTATTTACGGTCCCAGCCATGAGCGTATAGAGCTGGTTGAGGAGTATACTTAAATTTAATATTTTTTAGAAAGGGGAATAGAATAATGGAGTATTTTGTAACAGGGAAGGTAGGTAACCGGCTATTTGTATTGAGGCTTGATCCAGGTGATATGGTATTGGAGAGTATAGAGGAGTTGATTGCTAAAGAGGAAATAAAAGATGCAGCAGTTATATCTGCCATAGGAACACTGGATAGATGTGTGTTGCATATGGTAACCACCACTGATTACCCTCCCAAGGAGCACTTTGAGCACTGGGAAGATACACCCCTCGAGCTTGCCTCTATAGATGGCATAATAGCTGATGGTAAACCTCATTTACATGCCGTAGTTTCTGATGTTGAAAAAGCTTATGCAGGACATTTAGAGAATGAGTGTAGAATTTTATACTTGGGAGAAATAGTGATCATGGAATTAGGGTCTATGGATCTAACCCGGGTATATGATGAAAAAAAGGTTTTGAAGTTAGTGAAAAAGTAACCTTAGGAGAATGTAACCCTGGAGAGGAGAAATTCAAAGTGACCGATGAACAATTGATACAGGAAATAAAGAAACATCGTTTAGCTGACCTGTCAGATGGCTTAGATGCTCTGGGCCTAGTAAATGTAGGTACAATGAATCCAAAAATGAGGCCTATTCGGGATGGTATCAGTTTTGTGGGTTTCGCTTATACTGTTAAACTTATTCCTACGCAAAGAAACGTTAAAGTCTGTAGTGATATAGAGGAATATCTAAGGGAATTGGATGATTGGTGCTCTGATGCTTATGCCTTTATGAGCGGGATTACTGAAGAAACAGCTAAAAATATGGTTGTGGTGATTGATGAAGGTGGCTATCCTGGAGGAGTGTGGGGTTCTGAGATTGCCATGAATACAATGAAAAAAGGTGTAGTTGGTGCTGTAATAGATGGAGCCTGTCGTGACAGTTATGAGTGTAACTTAGAAAAGGCAAATGTATTTTGCACCAAACGTACCTTTAATCATGTCTATGGGCGCTTGAACAATGGTGGAGTTAATATCCCTATTCAGTGTGCTGGTATAACAGTGAATCCAGGAGATATTATTTGTGCTGATGATGATGGAGTGTTGGTTATTCGTCGGGACAAAGCAGAGAAAGTATTAGAATTTGCTACAGTTATTCATAAAAATGACCAAAAAACAAGAGCAAAACATTATAGAGACCTTGGTTATGAATTTGATTCAACCCTGGGAGATATTGAAGGATAGTAAAAATAAAACACTGGTAGCCTTACGCTATTTGTAACAAAAAGCACCTTTTCTGCCAGTTTACAGGATTTAATGTTAAGTTTAAAGAACTCATAGATACTGAAACGCATAATAGACCCCGTAAATCGGGCATAGTAAAGTAATAAGCTGTGTTTATCCTGTACAAGAAGGAGAACGGGTGAAAATGAGGGTTATTATAGTATTCACGAAGATGATATACGAAGTGCATAAATATGCTTACCAGGAGATGAAAAACGATAAAATTGCCCGGCGGAAATTGTATATAGAAGGAAATTTACCCTTAGATGATACAGTAGATATAGAAGGCCTAAAATGAGGTATTGGCATTATAGAGAGAGTCATTTATGGTGAGGCTATTAAACGGACGCAAGAATTTTGGGTCCGTTTAATATATAAAATACTGATGATAAAGGGAGGAATGGCGATGAGCAAAAAGGTTCTTGTATCTCTGATGGTAGTAATGCTATCAGCAGTAATGATGTTCTCAACCGGGGTGGCATTTGCAGAGCAAGTGGAAATACGAGCTGCCTGGTGGGGAGATACCGGTCGGCACGCATTATATAATCAGATTTGCGATGTTTTTGAGTCCAAATACCCAGACATAAAAGTGATACGTGAACCATCAAGTTGGACAGACTATTGGGCAAAACTGACTGTCCAAAGCGCAGGTGGTAGAGCTCCAGATTTTATAGGTATGCATCCATTTTTCGCCAGTGATTATGTACAGAGAGGTGTTGTAGAACCACTTGATGATTACATTAAAGATAATGTAATTGACATAAGCAAATTTTCTCAGAGCGCTGTTCTTAGCGGTACAGTTAATGATATTGTCTACATGATCCCTATGGGAATTACAATAGACACATTTTTTGTAAATGATTCCTTTCTCAAGGAGTTAGGAGTAGCTACTCCAGAGTTTGATTGGACGTGGGATGATTTTAAAACTACTGGTTTAGAGGTAAGAAAAGCTCTCGACGCTAAAGGAGAGAAGAATAAATGGTTTATGGATGACATATCGGGTATCTACGAAATCTTTCGTGTATGGGTGCGCCAAAGAGGTCGAGTGGATCTGTATACAACAGAGGGTGAAATAGCATATGAAGAAGGAGATGTGGTTTCCTGGTTTGCTATGTGGAATGATTTCCGTGAAAACGGTATTATACCGGATGCAGCTACAACAACTGAGTATACAGACAGTACTCTCGAAGACAGTCTGTTTGGAAGGAGAAAAACAGCTGCTCGCAGGATGCCAATCAATCAGTATAAATTACACTGTGCAGCACTACCTGATGATGAAATCATTATATTGCGGCATCCTTCTAAACCAGATGGAGAAATAGGAGAATTCATTTATGGCGCGTTTTTTGCTGTTTCTGCTCATAGTACCCCCGAGAAAAAATTAGCAGCAGCAAAACTAATAGATTTCTGGGTTAATGACCCTGATTCCATAGAATTGTTCAGGTTGGACCAGGGAGTGCCTGCGAATACTGAAATGGCAGATTTTCTTATGACTATAGTAGATGAACAGGAGAAGGCCATACTGACTTATGCTAACGAATTGATGCCTATTGCTAGACCTATTATTTTTGCTCCTGCAGGGGCTACTGAGGTCGATTCTTTATTCAAGCAAATAGCTGAGAAGGTAAGATTTGGCCAGTTGACTCCTGAAGAAGCTGGTACTCAATTAATATCTCAAGCGCAGGATATACTTAACAAACATAAATAGCTACAGTAAAAAGAGGGGGGTTAACCCCCCTCTTTTTATCATTCCTTGAGGTGGTTAGTGAAAGTTAGAAAATACATATACAACAAAGAAGGTTATGCTTTTTTAACCCCCTGGCTTTTAGGGTTTATTTTATTTACGGCAGTTTCCATGATATTATCATTCTACTTCTCTTTCACTCAGTATGATGTATTGACTCCCCCTGAATTTTACTTATATGGAACTAACTGGGTGTACCACTGCAGATAATTTTTGCTCTATTTGTAGCTATGTAGCTATATGTCTTAATAAGAGCCGGTGGAGAACAGCGAAATATGAAATCACAGTTGTGAGTATGAGAAAATGGTGCAAGGCTTCACGAATATTCGGGACACAGAACCTGTAAAGTTTATCCAGGCCCGAGAAAAATGTGAATAATCAGGCTGGATAATCCGCCCTGATTTACTGAAATTGAACATTATCTGTATCTGTCTGACTGTTGCATTATTGGTATTTGTGTAAGATGTAAGCCGGGTCGATAATAACTTACGTTAAAATCATAGTGTCAGCCCGGGTTATTTAAAAAACCGCAAGGAAGGAGAACTTTAAAATGAAAGAATATCCATTTGGGGCAGCTTTTTTTATGCCCAGTGAGGGAATAGCTAATGACCTGGTCAATATGAAAGCTACTGGAATGAACGTTGCACGGCTGGAATGGATTAAGAATGCTGTATGGGAAGCAGTCGAACAATCGCCAGATACATACTCATTTGATGTTATAGATGAAGCTATGGAAGTGGCGGCTAATACTTCCATAAAGGTGATACTGCAGATAGGTATCCACCCGCCCCGCTGGGTGAGAGATGCTTATGGTGGAGTCGGTGTAGTAAATGAAAGAGGTTTAATGCCTCATCCCAGAGAGAAATTTTCTATATGCTATGATAACCCTCAGATAATTCAGCTGGCTGAGAAATACATTAGAACCATGGTGCGTAGATATAAAAATCACCCGGCCCTGTATGGATGGATATCATGGAATGAGCCACACTTGAGCAGTGAAGATATTACCTGTTATTGCCCCCACACTATGAAAGCGTTTAGAATTTGGTTACAAAAGAAATATGGTGACTTAAAGACTTTGAATGAGGCATGGATGGAAGGATATCCAGCATATACCAGCTGGGACGAAGTAGAGCCGCCACGACAGATGCCGCGAGAAAGAGGAATATATCAAGCATGGCAGGACTGGCGCAACTTTATGGATGAGAACTTTTCAAATCTTCTCAAATGGGTTACATCGGTTATTAAAGAAGAAGATGATTATCACCCTACAAAGGTAAATTTATTAATGCCAACTTTAAATACTACTATTATATGTTCAGATGTATGGAAAATGGCTGATACTGCTGATGAAATTGGAGTGTCACTTTTTGTCGATACCAATGAGGGCGACTATCCCCAGTTGTTCTCCCAGAGTGTGGATTTGGTTAGAAGTGCTATTGCTTACCATGACCGATCCTTCTGGCTTGATGAGACTCAGGGCGGTCCAAATTTTGTTTCACATCGTTACCCGGTACTTCCTCAAGACAAGAAAATTAGCCTTTACCCCTGGCAATCCATTGCCCATGGAGCCAAAGGCTTCACTTACTGGATGTGGAGGCCTCTTGCTATCGGTCATGAAGCAGGCGAATTTGGCCTTGTTGGTAAAGATGGGTCGCCAAGACCACGTACAGCTGAAGCTGCCAGAGCTGGTGCGATAATCCAGAAACATGCTGACATAATTCTCAATTCTGAACTAGATAATAAAGTGTGCATCATGCACTCTCAAGAAATTTTTCATCTAACTTATGGAGAGGGACTGGATACACACATTAAATCATTTCCGTTAGACAATCCTCCCCAAAAATCGCGCTATACCAGTGCTCTTCTGGGAGCATACACAATGCTCTGGGAAGAAAAGTTTGGTGTAGATTTTATCAGCCCTGAGCATATTGAGAATGGAGGTTTGGAAAAATATAGAGCATTGGTGATGCCATTTCCGTATTTAATGAGTGAGGATACCGCCATTGCAGTTAAAAATTTCGTTGCTACAGGCGGACTTCTGATTAGTGAATTTCCAAATGTTATGAAAGATTGGGGAGGGAAGATATACAAAATAACCCCGGGTGCCGGTTTACGAGATATGTTTGGTTTTGAGGAAATTGACTTTGGACCAACGGATGGTAGACCAATAGTCCTCTCTGACGGGGCGAAAGTAGCAACCGGTCAGATGAAACAAATCGTCCAGGTTGATTCTTGTTGCAGTATCATAGGACGATTTCCTGATGGAAGCCCGGCAGTTATCTTCAATCGGTATGGTCAGGGTGGAGTTTTGAGTTTTTGCACGGAAGTTTTTCAGCCTGTTATGTGGAATAATCATGATGCTCTGGCAAGCCTGACTGAGAAGTTTTTACAGATTTATCGAGTAACTAAAGCAGGAGAACTACATGGGATAGAGGAAAGTCTTGCCCGGAGAGTGGAAATTGCCGAATTAACGAATCCCAATGGTAAACTGGTGATTGTAATTAATCATAACCACCAGGCGATAAGTGGAAGTCTATATCTCAATCAAGGAAGCAAATATATAAATCTGGAAAACGATGAAGAGCTGATTCTAGATCGAGGAAAATTGTTTCTGAATCTGGAAGGATTTGGTGTCTTAGCTTTATTCTGTACTGCTTAGATAGGAAGAAAGCATGATGGCAAAGGTCTCCTTCTGATTCCTCAGCTGGCCTTTGCCATCATAGAAAAATATTAAGAGAAATGGTTTTGAGCTAATATGTGTGGAAAGCATTCTTTTTGTGGGATAAAAAAGTGTGTTTCTCCAGTGAGCTTCCCGGTTGAGCATATTGAAAAGAGAACTCGCAGTCAGCCAGGACATCAAGTTGACATCTATTTTTCTTTATGATATTCTTCGGTTGAGAAGTTTTTCATGTTAAATTTAACATATAAGGAGTTATTAAATTGGAAGTAGCAAAAAAGAAGCTAATTTATCCTCGAATTCTCAAGAAACTTGAGAAAAATAGTTCTGGTCTTGAGATTGAGAAAAGTGTTGAGAGCTTCACTTTAGAGATGTCTGAGGCAGAGGAGAATCTCAGGCAGTCGGGTTTTGTGTGTAAAACACGGGATTGATGCCATGGTGGAGAATATTTCATTTCACGAAGAAGAGCTGAAGGATTTTGCTTCCCGGGTACGCAAGAGAATCATTAAGGCTACTTATAAAGCAGGAGTGAGCCATATTGGTGGTTCTCTTTCGGTGGTGGAGTTGCTTACCTGTCTCTACAATGGTGTTTTGAATATAAACCAGGAAAATCTCCTCTCCAGAAAGAGGGATCAATTTATCCTTTCCAAGGGTCATTCAGCTTTAGCTCTTTACTCGGTTCTTGCTGAGAAGGGATTTATAGAAGAGACACTTTTTGAAGAATATGGTGTTTGGGAAGAAACTATTTTAGGAATTCATCCTGAACTTGGGGTGCCGGGAATTGATGCGGCTACTGGTTCTTTAGGACATGGTCTGGCGATTGGCATTGGTCAGGCATTAGCTTTTAAGATGCAAGGTCTGGATTACAAAGTATGGGTTTTAACCGGGGATGGAGAGTTTAATGAGGGTACTAACTGGGAATGCCTTCCTCTTGCGCTTCGTTATCAATTGGATAACCTGGTGCTTATCATTGATCGTAACCAACTGCAGCTTTCTGGATTTACTGAAGAACTACACCCCCTGGATCCCTTAGATAAAAAGCTGAGAGCTTTTGGCTGGCCAGTAGAGATGGTGGATGGCCATGATTTTCCCATGTTATGGGAACTTCTGGTAAGAGTCAAAGAGTACCGGGGCTGTAAACCCACGGTGATTATAGCAAAAACAGTAAAAGGCAAGGGAGTTAGTGAACTTGAAAACAAGGTAGAGTCTCATTACTGTGGTGTACCACGGGAAGTGGCCGAGAAATATCTGGGGGTTTTGCCTGATGAATAGAAGAGATGCTTTTCAGGAAGCTATGCTCGAGCTTATGACGGCGGGGAAGAAAATGGTTTGTATTTCTGTGGATTCGGCCTCTCGTTTTAAAGAGGTAAAAGCCCGTTATCCTGAAAGATTTGTAGAATGTGGAATCTGTGAACAGGTAGGTATGAGTGTATGTGCCGGGTTTGCACTCCAGGGAATGATACCGGTGATTTCTGGATACGCTACTTTTTTGACCATGAGAGCTTTTGAACAGATCCGTACCGATATTTGCAAGTGGTCACTTAACGTAAAAATTTGCGGCACTGATACTGGTTTCTCTCCTCAATATTCTGGTTTTACTCATCAGGCTCTGGAAGATATTGCTCTTCTTTCTTCTCTGGAGAACATTACAGTTGCTGAAGCCTGTGATTATCAGGATGCTCTTTTGATGAGTAAATACCTTTTTGGAGAAGTGGAAGGTCCAGTATATCTTAGATTTGGCGCTCGAGGTAAAGAATGGGCCTTTGGTGAGTGTCATCAGCCTGTTAGAGCAGGGTATTTTGAACCACTTTCGAAAGAAAATTTTGATGGAGCTGATGTAACTATTATAGCGCTGGGACAACTGGTAGAGATGGGGCTGGAGGTTGCCGAAATTCTGGAAAAAGAAGGTATTAAAGCCTTTACATTTAATGCGCGTTTTGTAAAACCTCTTGCTCAGGATATGATAGAAAAAATTGCTTTCGGATCAAAACTGGTAGTTAGTATTGAAGAGCACTCTGTGACCGGGGGCCTGGGAGACAATTTATTAAGAGCTTTTCACGAAGTGGGGAAAGTGCCTCAATTTTTGAAGTTTGGTGTTCCTGGTAACTTTGGTGTTTCCGGGAAAAGAGACTATTTGTTGCAGAATTGTGGCCTTTCAGTAGGCTCAATAGCGAATCGAGTTTTGAGCGTATTCTAAAATTTATAAATGTGTCTATTGTATGTGATAAGAAAAGAGGTGATAGAAAAAGCGTAAAATTCGTCCTTAGAAAACCTTGTTGTTCAACCCGACTGTTGAAGAGTAGAAGAGCCGGAAAATGGTGTCCATAATTTTTGTCAATGCCCTTAATTTGTGGACAGAATTGTCGAGATAAGCAGATAAAATTACCATTTTATACCTGCCATATATGTGTTTTTGCGGCAAGATTTATATAATGATCCGGCGGAAAGACTAACTTCAAGGGGAATACGATCATGAACTTAAATTTCCAATAACTTGTGGATAACTTTGAAATCAAGCAAAAGCGATCTGGAATCATCCAGTAAACAAATTTATAGCTTATTTTGTAGGTGAAAAACAATGATTTTTATCCCCGAATACATTAAAAGATTGTGCTGGATTATTGTTCCTTCTAAATGAGATGAAATAGGACTTGAGCACTTGAAAGGCCAGATCACCGTCGGCGTTTGCCCCTTAACACATGGAGATTTTAAGAAAAGCAGACCGACAAAGATTGTTTGAGGACTATTTTTATAAAGAGGAATGCTTGGCTGATGCTGTTATAGAAATATGGAGAGAATAAAGTTGGGAGGTGTAATAAAATGGCTTTTAAAGTTAATATTAATAAAGTTTTCCCTGACGAATGCGACCGCTCTTTTCGCTTTTTTGCTAAATCCAAAAAAGGGGAAACCTTGCGCGACACATATTACCTGATTGAGCCAGGTGCTTCTCCTTCTCAGAGACTTACACTGGGTTTTACCATTGTTTACCCCGATGGTAAAACAACCGGCCACAGGCATCCAGATATGGAAGAGGTATATTTTGTACTTTCTGGACAGGGAATCATGGAGATTGGTGATGAGAAGTTTCCCATTCAGGAGGGCGATGCCTTTTACGTTGAGCCTGGTAAATTTCATGTGACTTACAATACGGGAATTTTGCCTATGGTAGTCCTATGGGTGACTGGAAAAATTGATTAGCTATGTTCTATTATTTTTTGTTAGAAAGGAGAGTGGTAACTGATGCTTAAGCAACTGATGATTATAAACAATGAGTTTAGAGATTCAGAGAGGGGAGAATACATTTCCGTCATCAATCCTGCTACTGAAGAGAAAATAGGGGAAGTTCCTGTAGCTTCCAAAAAACAGATTGACGATGCAGCCAGGGCAGCATTTGAGGCGTTCAAGGAATGGTCTACCCTTGCTAGTTTTGAAAGGAGTAATTTTTTGCATAAAGCAGCGGATATAGTCGAAAAAAAAGCGGAAGAAATTGGGGAAATCCTGACTTCCGAAGAAGGAAAGCCCTTAAAGGAAGCAGTGAGCGAAGTTAAGGGTTCTGCCGAAGCAATAAGATACTTTGCTGAGGGATCGAAAAGGATTTTTGGGGAAATAATTCCCCTTAATCAGGTAGATATTGAAAGCATGGTTGTTAAGCAACCAATTGGAGTTGTAGCTGCCATCTCTCCCTGGAATTATCCAGTTCAACTTCTTGCCTGGAAAGTGGGAGCAGCTCTTGCTGCAGGTTGTACTGTAGTTGCTAAACCGCCATCTGAGACGCCCCTTTCTCCTCTTAAATTTTTAGAGTGCTTTATTGAGGCAGGAATACCAGAGGGAGTGATTAACGGTATTACTGGTTCAGGCTCAGTAGTTGGTAAGGAGCTAGTTCTGCATCCCCTGGTAAGGAAGGTGAGTTTTACCGGTTCCACCGAGGCGGGTAAAAAAATCATGGGTTACTGTTCTGAAAATGTGAAGCGCGTTACCCTAGAACTGGGGGGACAATCTCCATTAATTGTGTTTGCGGATGCAGATTTCGAAGGAGCAATAAAAGGTGCAGTAAAGCGCTCCTTTCGTAATATGGGTCAGGTTTGTAATGCAATCAACCGGATTTATATAGAACAATCCATTTATGAAAAATTTCTGGAGTCATTTGTAGCACGAACAAAGGAGCTGAGAATTGGCAATGGTTTGACTGATCCAGATGTGGACCTTGGCCCGATGGTAAATCTGGATATTCTCCAAAAGGTGAAGGACCACATTGAGGATGCTTTAAGTAAAGGAGCCAGGCTCCTCTGTGGTGGTAGAGAACCTGAGGGAAAGGAATTTGAAAAAGGTTATTTTTTTGAACCTGCTATTCTGGCCGATACCAACCATGATATGTTAATTATGCAGGAAGAGAGTTTTGGTCCTGTGGTAGGGGTAATGTCCTTCAGTAGAATAGAAGAAGTTATTGAGTGGGCAAATTCTACAAAATACGGTCTTGCGGCTTATATTTATACTTCCAGCATTGATGTTGCTCGCAGGGTTTGCTCGGGCCTTGAGTGCGGAAATATTGGTCTGAATAACGTGGATGTAGCAACCATTTACGCTCCATACACTGGTTGGAAAGAAAGTGGATTCGGCACCGACCTTGGTCCAGATGGAATAGAATCTTATATGGAGACTAAGCACGTCAAAATATCTTATAAATCTCAACAAAAATAAGGCGGAGGGTGATTCTCTTGTACAGAAAGCCGTGTGTTGTGGGTGTAGACATAGGTACTTCTAGCTGTAAAACCCTGGCTGTAAATGAAGAGGGTAAGATTATTGCTGGTAGTTCCATTGAATATCCAGTGTATAGTCCTTTGCCAGGCTGGTCAGAGCAAAATCCTGCAGATTGGTGGGAAGCCGTAAAAATTACCCTGAGAGAGGTAGCCCGAGAAGCAGAGGAACAAAAGTTCTGTATTGAGGGAATAGGTCTAACCGGTCAGATGCATGGTCTGGTGTTGCTGGATGCAGAAGGTCGAGTTTTGCGGCCCTGTATTCTCTGGAATGACCAACGGAGTGCTCCCTTTTGCGAGAAGATACATGAAATGGCTGGTGGCGAAGAAAAATTATTAGAAATTACTAACAATATTATGCTCCCCGGGTATACCGGGGGTAAAATTCTCTGGGTGAGGGAAAGGGAACCTGATATTTTTAACAGAGCAAGTAAGTTTTTGTGTCCTAAAGATTTTATCCGGTTTAAATTGACTGGTGAATTTGTTACCGATGTTTCTGATGCTTCGGGAACCGGGCTTTTCGATGTAAAAAGAAGAAGATGGGCAAATGACCTTATCCAGGCTCTGGATTTGCCTATCTCATTTTTTCCCTTGTTTGTTGAATCTCATGAAAAAACTGGTGTGATTAAAAAAGATGTGGCCAGTGAACTGGGAATTGAAGCAGGAATTCCGATATTCGGGGGAGGAGGAGATGCAGTAGTTCAGACGGTGGGTATAGGCGCAGTTGAGCCGTCGATTTTGGGCGTTACTCTGGGGACTGCTGGTATTGTAGCGGCTACTATAAATGAGTTTCAGATAAATCCTGGTGGGACAATTCAATTTTTCTGTAATGTGATACCCGATAGCTGGGTTGCTTTCGGAACAACCCTGGCAGCCGGGGGATCTCTGAGATGGGTCAGGGATATCTTTGCCAGCTCAGAGAGAGAGCTGGCAAAGTGGCTTCGCCAGTCTCCTTATGACCTTATGGGTGAAGAAGCAGAGCTTTCCTCTCCCTTTGCAAGGGGAATGATATTTTTGCCCTATCTTATTGGAGAGCGATGCCCTCATAATGATCCCCATGCGCAGGGTACTCTTGTGGGTTTTGGTTTGCATAGTTCTCGAAACGACATATTAAGAAGCGTTTTTGAAGGTATAGTTTTCAGTTTGAAGGATGTTTTTACTTCTATGAGCTCCCTCAATTTAAATATTAATCAAATCAGGCTTGCTGGAGGAGGAGCAAAAAACCCTCTTTTCCAGAAGCTACATGCCGATATTTTTGGTTCAAAAGTGATTACTCTGGAATCTGGTGAAGAAGGAGGAAGTTATGGTGCAGCAATTATTGCAGGGGTGGGGGCAGGAATCTGGTCTTCGGTAAGCGATGCAGTAGCTTACCTAGAAATTAAAACCGAAACAAATCCTGATATCAGAATGGTTGAGGAATATGCAGAGTTTTTTGAAATCTACCGTTCTCTTTATGATGCTTTGAAAGAAACTTTCTGGAAGTTGAGTCAGTTTCAAAAGTAGACCGAGAGGAGTTGGATAGTTGGTGGGCAAGTGGAAGGTGCTTTTGCCACAGGAAATTGATCAGGGGGGAATGGATTTATTATTACAGAATCCCGACATTGAAGTTGTCGGTCCTTTTACTTCTAAAGAAGAAGCTCAAGAGTATATAGAAGATGTTGATGGCGTTATTGTTCGAAGCGTCTTTCAGGTAGATGCAGATTTTCTGGATAAAGCAAAAAAACTTAAAGTCATTTCACGGGTAGGAGTGGGGCTGGATAATATCGACATTGTCTATGCCAGACAAAAGGGAATTAAGGTGATAAGCGTGAGGGGGGAAAATGCTCTTTCGGCTGCAGAACATACTATAGCCCTGGTTCTTGCTCTGGCTAAAAGCTTGACCTGGTTTGATAGGCAGGTAAGAAAAGGAAATTGGGAATCGCGCTATTCGGGGAAGGCAATCGAGATTGCGGGGAAAACAATAGGGCTGGTAGGCTTTGGAAATATAGGGAAAAAAGTTGCTGAATTTTCTCTTTCTTTAGGTATGAAGGTTCTTTTTTATGATCCTTTTGTGGAAGAAACCCCGATAAACGGAGTACGGAAAATAGAAAACCTTCAAGAACTTCTTAAAGCGAGTGATTTTGTTTCCTTGCATCTTCCTCTTACCGAAGCTACCAGGGGACTGATTGGAGAAAGAGAGCTACATTGTATGCAATCTACTGCTTTTTTAATAAATGTGGCCCGAGGAGCAATTGTGAATAAAGAGGCTCTTTATAAAGCTTTAAAAAAAGGATGGATTGCTGGTGCAGGACTTGATGTTTTTAGTGAGGAGCCTCCGGCACCTGACGACCCACTGCTCGAGCTCGAAAATGTTATTTTGGCACCTCATATTGCCGGTCTAACCAGGGAATGTGCTCAAAGAACTGCTATTAAAGCAGTAGAAAATCTGATTACGGCTTTAAAAGAATTTGAAAATCATCTGTAAAAAGCCAGTATTAAGGAGTGATAAAAGTGCATATAGATGTAAAAGAAAAACTTTCTGGTATTTTTGCTCCCGTTGTGACACCTTTTGATGAAGATGGAGAAGTGGTCTTTGATGCGCTGGAAAGAAATATAAACAAATTGAACAAAAGTTATCTTAGAGGTTATTTCGTTCTCGGTACTAATGGAGAGTTTAGAAGCCTTACCAGTGAAGAGAAACTACGGATTGTTGAAACGGTTACAAAAGTTGCCAGGGAGAAAGTAATAATTGCGGGTGCGAGTTGCGAGTCTACTTTTGAGACGATCCACTTTGCCCGAAAGCTTTGTGAATTGAATGTAGACTTTATTAGCTTGATGCCACCTTCGTTTTTTGCCAGGAAAATGAATGATGATTTGCTTGTTGCTTATTTTGTGGAGGTAGCAGAAGCAATTGACAGACCTCTTTTGCTTTATAACAATCCTTCTGGTGCTAATGGGCTTTGCCTTTCTGATAAAGTAATTGCCCGGGTAAGTGAACATTCTAATATTCTCGGTATCAAGGACAGCTCGAAGGGAAACTATGACTCATATATTCTTGCCTCTCTGGAAAAGGAATTTTGGATTTTGGCGGGTTCGGCAAGCTTCTTCTTCCCGGCTATGCTTCTTGGAGGAGTAGGAGGAGTGCTTTCTCTTGCTAATGTATTTCCCGACCTTTGTTGTGATTTGTATCAATTAGCCCTTCAAAAGAATCTAGATGAGGGGCTAAAATTGCATCGGAAAATTGCAAAATTGAATAGTCTGGTTTCGGGAAGGTATGGAGTAGCTGGAGTTAAAGCAGCTATGGATGTTTTTGGTTTTGAGGGTTTATATCCTCGTCGTCCCCTGCTGCGATTGAGTGGTGTGGATAGGGATAACCTGAAAAGCACTTTACAACCAATTTTAAGTTCTTAGTTTTATATATAATATTATGTATAGTTAAATATAGCTTCAGCCAGGAAAGGGGGTGTGGCATTACCTGTGGAAGAAAAAGATAAAATTCAGAATCATGAAACAGATATGATGATTAAGGCAGCAGAATTATACTACATTTCTGGATTGACTCAGGGAGAAATTGCTAAAATTCTTGGGGTTTCTCGCCAGAAAACATTTCGTCTGATCAAGAAAGCCCGGGAAATGGGATTGGTCGAGGTGAGAATTCGAAGACCGTCAGAAATGCATGAAGAACTGTCTTTTGAGCTGCAAAAAAAGTTTTCTTTAGAGGGTGCAGTTGTAGCGAAAGCATATAGTAGCACTTTAGATAGTATTATAAAGGCAGTAGCTCAAAGTGGCGCAGACTATTTTAGAGAACAATTACAGCCTTATGCTACAATAGGTGTGGCTTATGGAAGAACTTTACATGAAGTAATACAATATTTTCCCAAAATTGATGTGCCAGGTGTAAGAGTGGTACAGATGATGGGAGCATACGGGGGAATAAGATGGCAAACTCTTGCCATTGAATTGATTAAGGCTCTGACTGATAAGTTAGGGGGAGAGGCAGTGTATCTTTTTGCACCTGCTTTTGCCGAGAGTTCCGATATCCGTGATGCATTTTTGAGGGAGAGGAGTATTCAGGAAACTTTGAGGATAGCAGAAAATGTAGATATTGCTCTGGTGGGAATCGGAGGGATCCAGCGTGAAGCCAGTTTGCTCATAGAAACCGGGGATTTAAAGAAAGAGGAAATTGAGGAATTGGCAAGAGCGGGTGCTGTAGGTGGGATCTGCGGAAACTTTTTTAACGAGGAGGGAGAAGTAATTATCGCTAATTTAAATTCGAGAAGAATTGCAGTACGACTCGGGGAATTGAGAAAAAACAGCAAAAAGATTATCGGTATTGCTGGGGGCGAAGAAAAAAAGAAAGCTATTCTGGGTGCTTTGAGGGGGCACTGGATTACCCACTTAGTTACTGATGAAAATACTGCTAGATGGCTTCTGGAATATCGATGAACTATATATTTTTGGTCTATAATATAAAATTAATAAATATAAAAAAATTGATAGGGAAAATACTCTTTAAACATGAATTGCGTGGCTTCTTAGTTGTGGGTTACAAGAGTTTTTGAAAATCTTAAAAATATACGATAAAAAGGGGTGAAATTTTTGTCTTTTCGGAAAGTTAACTGGTTAGAAGCTGGAAAAATAGCTCTACAAACTTTAGAAAATCTGGGAGGAGTTTTCCTTATTTCTAACGATAAGGAGAGCCTCCGTCCTAATGTGATGACCATTGGTTGGTTAGAATTAGGGATAGTATGGGGAAGGCCAATAATTACCGTTTTAGTTCGACCTTCTCGCCATACTTTCTCTCTTTTAGAGGAAAACCCTTTTTTTGTGGTGGGTGTTCCTCCCTCTTCCTGGAAAAAGGAAATTGACTTCTGTGGTAGCACCTCAGGAAGAGAGGTGGATAAATTTTCCCAGTGTGGGTTTAACCCCATCAATATAAATGATTTTCCTGTTCCAGTTATTGAGGGATGCGAGGTAGCCTTTGGCTGCGAAATAATACAGAAAACCAGGGTAGAAGCCGGGAACTTTATTGCCTCTATTCTCGATGAGTTCTATCCCCAGGGTGATTACCATTCTATTTATTTTGGAGAGATAAAAGAAAGCTGGAGCAGAGGTTAAAAAGCTTAATCCTTTATTCCAAAGGCTTTCAAAAACTCCAGGGGGAGGGGGAAAAATATTGTTGTAGCAGTCTCTGCTGAAATATCACTTAAGGTTTGAAGATAGCGTAACTGTAAGGCAACGGGGTTTCTAGCAATAATCTCAGCTGCTTGAGAGAGTTTTTCTGCTGCCTGGAATTCCCCTTCGGCGCTAATTATTTTCGCTCTTCTTTCTCTTTCGGTCTCTGCCTGTCGAGCCATAGCTCTTTTCAGTTCTTCAGGAAGAACTACTTCTTTGATTTCTACTGCTGATACTTTTATCCCCCAGGGGTCGGTTTTTTCGTCAATTATTTTTTGTAGAGCCTCGTTTATTTTATCCCGGTGAATAAGAAGCTCGTCCAACTCTGATTGTCCCACCACACTGCGCAGAGTAGTTTGGGAAATTAGAGAAGTAGCAGCTATATAGTTTTCTACTTTAGTTATTGCGTCCTCAGGGCTTATCACTCGAAAATAAACTACCGCGTCTACAGTAACAGGAACGTTATCCCGGGTAATAAGAGACTGCTTGGGAACATCCATAGTTACCACTCTCAGGTCTATTTTAATTAGCTGATCGATAAATGGTACGACAAAGAAAAGGCCTGGTCCTTTTGCTCCCACCAGACGCCCCAGACGGAAGATTACTCCTCTCTCATACTCTCTTACTACTCGAATTGCCGAGGCTAGAAAAATAACTGCAATAACTACTATTACCCAAATTACTAAACTCATTTTTATTCCTCCTTTTTAACAATCAAAGTTTGTCCCTCCTTCTGAGAGACAATCACTTTTTCTCCTTTTTTAACCGGGCTTTCTGCTCTGGCCCACCATAGTTCTCCCTCTACTGTTATAAAACCCTCGGGATTCAAATCTTCTTTAGCTGTACCTACTTCTCCAATTAAAGATTCTATCCCCGTTACTACCTTTTTCCTCATTGCTCTCAGGGCCATACCCAGGGCAAATACGAAGAAAACTGCAACACAAAGTACAGTGGTTATGATAACATTTAGTGGCAGCGTTACCCCTCCTTGGATATCAAAAAGCATTAAGGAGCCAAAAAAGAGTGCTACTGCACCTCCTGCAGTTAGTACTCCTATTCCTGGAGTAACTAAAAGATCCAGAATAAAAAGTAAGAGCCCTAAAAAGATGAAGAGAATGCCAGCTAAATTAATGGGAAAAATAGAAAAAGCATAAAAAGCCAAAAGCAACAATATAGTTCCAAAGACTCCAGGGATAATAGCTCCGGGATTAGAAAGCTCGAATATAATTCCCAGAGCGCCAATCACTAAAAAGAGGTAAGCTAGGGTGGGATTGAGGAGAAAGTGAAGGAATTTTTCCTTTTCTTTCATCTTTACTTCTATAATCTGAGGATTTTTAATCCCTAAAAATTCTATAATTTCTTCTGGGCTCTCAGCGATTCCGTCGATCATACCTTTTTCTTGCGCTTCTTTTTCGGTGAGGGAAATGCTTTCTCTAACCATTTTTTCCGCTATTTCTGGATTACGTCCTCGAGTTTCTGCTAAAGTTCTAATGAAAGAAGCTGTGTCATTGACTATTTTTTCACTTACTTCCTGTCCTTCCACAGTTACAGGATGAGCAGCACCAATGGTAGTGTTGGGGCTCATAAAAGCGTGATGAGAAGCCATAACGATAAAACTTCCCGCTGAGGCAGCTCGGCTACCGGGGGGATAGACATAGGTGGTTACAGGAATGGGAGACTGGAGAATAGCTTTAATCATGTTACGCATGGATTCCTCTAACCCTCCCGGGGTGTCTAAGAGGATTAGAATGACTTTAGCTTCTTCTTTTTTTCCCTCTTCTATTAAACGGACGACAAATTGCTCAATAACCGGGTTAATGATTCCTTCTACTTTTCCTAATATAACTTTTTCTTGAGCTTGTACAAGTGGAACCCATAAAAAGCTGATGATAATTAGTAATAGCAGCAGGAAGGAAAATTTAGTTTCTCTTTTCATAGTTTTAATTGTATCATAAAAGTATGGTAAAATATAATCCCTCATTCCGAGGAAGAAAGGATGGAAATTTTTTGAATATACTTCTTGTTGCTCCGGGCACAGATAATTTACAGCGGAAGGTGAGAGTTGTTCCTTTCCCCCAAGCCAGTCTGCCCCTTCTTGCAGCTTTAACTCCTTCTCATCATGAAGTAAAAATCATTGATGAGCGCCTGGAAAATATAGATTTTGATGGAAAATGGGACCTGGTAGGAATTACAGTTATGACTGCTACGGCTTATCGGGCCTATTATATTGCTGATGAGTTTAGAAAGAGAGGAACAAAGGTAGTGTTGGGGGGTATTCACCCTACAGCTTTACCTGATGAGGCTATTCAACATGCCGATAGTGTGGTAATAGGAGAGGCAGAAGGCCTCTGGGAAGAACTTCTGGGAGATTTGGAAGAAGGAAAATTAAAAAAGTTTTACCGTCATGATTGTCCTCCGCCTTTAGCGGGGCTTCCCTGTTCTCGCTTGGATTTACTAGATAAGAGGTATTTACTGAGACATGTCTTCCAAACTACTAGGGGGTGTCCCCATAATTGTGGATTTTGTTCTGTCTCTACTTTTATGGGGCGCAGATATCGTCATCGCCCGGTGGAGGAGGTGATAGAGGAGATCGGTCATTATCCCAATGCTCGTATCCTTGGTTTTCTGGATGATAATATTGTAGGCAATCCTCATTACTCTCGGGAACTTTTTCAAGCTTTAATTCCTTTGCGAAAAAAGTGGATAAGCCAGGGGACTTTGAAGCTGGCAGAAAATGAAGAGTTGATAAAACTGGCAGCCGAAAGTGGCTGTATTGCTCTTTTCGTGGGTTTTGAGTCAATTAACGAAGATAGTCTAAAAAAGATGCATAAAAACTTCAATAAAGTAAGCAAATATAAAAGGTTGATAGATAAATTTCATGAATACGGCATTATGATAATTGGCTCCTTTGTTTTTGGTTTTGACGAAGACGACTCTTCTATTTTTCAACGAACCCTCAGTTTTTTGGAAGGTGTCAATTTAGATTTTGCCCAGTTTTCTATTCTTACTCCACTTCCAGGAACGGAGGTTTTTAAACAGCTTGCAGAAGAAAAACGGATTTTTTCTTATGATTGGAGAGAATATGATTTTGCTCATGTAGTTTACCACCCTCTACGCATGACCCCTCAAGAACTCCAGGATGGTTACAATTATATTTTCCGCCAATTTTACTCCTTATCCCGAGTGGTAAAAAGAACTATAAGAAATTGGAGATATGCTCATTATTTTTTGCCGGCCAGTATTTATTACCATTGGGTGTCTCGCCACCCTAAATCACTTCCTGAAGAAGCAGCTTCTGCTCCGCTTTCTCTAAAAGACAAAAAACAATCTCCCGTAGTTTAGGTAAGTAAATGAATTTAAAAAGGCGGTGATTTAATCACTGAAAACGGAGCGGTACCTCTTTCTCCTTTTATGGAGCTTTATGGAGCAAAAAATTCTTAATTCTCGAATATAGTTTAGATTTTTCTCTTCAGAGAATTTTGTTAGCTTATCTATTAATTAATTCTTTTGTGGTAATAGCTCAAAAAACTCGTAGTGTAGGCAGGCCGGCTTTATATGGCCTTATAAATACACCTATTTTCTTCTTTTCTGGAGCTATGATTTTCTCTTAGGATAATTGGAAGGGAAGATAGCTAAGTACTTTGTAGACCTTCTTAATTATGGGATTGATAAGATGCACCTGAGTTATAATGGGGAATAAACAGAGAAACAAGCGCTGCTATTCCGGTTAAAATTGCTCCCCAGAGGTAAGCATTTTTTAGTCCCTGCATAAAAATTGAAGCCTCTTTGTCTAACAGCTTTTCTAACCCTTGAAGGATGGAGGAGGGAACTGAAGCACTGATAATTCCACCTCCTGTGGCAGTTCCCAGAACCATTCCTACGTTACGCACTGTGGCCAGGATACTTGAGGCTACACCTAGATGTTCTCGGGGTACGCTTCCCATGGCAATGTTCATATTGGGGGACTGAAAAATTCCAGTGCCTAAGCCAAAGAGAGCTAACCTCCAGGCGATGTCTGCTGTACCAACATAGATGGGTAACTGGCTTAAAGAAAACAAGCTTAGAGTGCAGAAAGTAGCACCCAGGAAAGCAAGAAAGCGAGGGTTAATACGGTCAGAAAGTGAGCCAGCAAAAGGGGCTACCACTAAAGTAGTGAGGGGGAAAATAGTTAGGAGAAGCCCTACTTCACTTTGCTCATATTGTAACACTCGATTAAGATAAGAGGGAGTGAGGGTTACTAAGATATACTGAGACATGAAATTTAATAGAGCACATAGATTGGCTAAGGAAAAAGACAGGTTATGGAATAATTGTAAATTTATCAGAGGCGAATCAGCCCTTTTTTCTATTATCAAAAAACTGAAGAATGCCACAAGCGCAACTGCAGCGGTAAAAAGAGTAGTAGAATTTATTCCTTGAGCTGGAAAGCGATTTAAAAAAAAGAGAAAGGAAAAAAGAAACAGGCAATTGGTTATTGCTCCTCCCACATCTATTTTTCCTGGTTTCCCTTTTAATTCTGGAATAACTTTATTTCCCCACCACAGGCCAATAATGCCGATAGGTACGTTTATCAGGAAAATATAAGGCCAACCGGCAAGGTGAGTGATGAAGCCGCCTAAGGATGGCCCAATGGCTAATCCAGTGGATACACTGATAGCGTTAATTCCCAGAGCTCGACCTCGCTCCTGGGGAGGAAAAGAGGAAACAATTATAGCATAAGGTACAGACATCATCATTCCAGCTGTAGTTCCCTGAATAGCGCGAAAAAGAATTAACCAGGAAATAGAGGGTAAAAAATAGGAGAGGCTGCATAGGAGAGAAGTAATAGTAAAACCAGAAAGACCAATTAAATATATTTTTTTATATCCTAAAATATCGCCCAAGCGACCATAGAATAGGAGTAAACTGCTAACAGTCAAGAGGTAGACCATAACCACCCATTGAGCTTCAGTGAGGGCAACACCAAAATGATTTCCTATAATGTGGTAGTTAACGTTAATCACACTGGCATCGATAGGTCCCATGATGCCACCTAACATTACTGCCGCTAAGATTCGATAACGGTTAGCATGATGCGATTTGGTAAGCTCTTCTTCCATCTATTTTTTTGGGCTTCGGTATCAGCCAGGTAGGATAATTTGCATTCTACTATACCCTAAAATATTTCCATTTTCCAGACTTAAACCGGGAATAAATTACCATAGCTCTTACTATCTGATCCAAAGCTATAGCTAACCACGCACCTGTAAGCCCCCAACCAAATGTCATTACGAAAAGGTATGCCATTGCCACTCTCATTCCCCAGATGCCTATGATAGTGGAATAGAGAGGGAAACGGGTATCACCTGCCCCTCTTAGGGCGCCAGCCAGTATAAATTGAGTTGACTGGGCAGGTTGAATAAGGGCTATAATTCTCAAGCATATACGACTTTGTTCAATGATAGCGCTATCATTAGTATAAAGCATTGTTATATATTTTCCAAAGAAAAATATTGTAAATGCGCTTATACCAGAGACTATCATTCCCAATAATCTTGTTTGACGAGCACTTTCTTCTGCGATATCTGGCTTATCAGCTCCTAAAAGCTGTCCTACAAGAGTGGTAGCTGCCATAGAGAAAGCTTGTCCGGGCATAAATGATAAAGATTGGATATTCATAGCTATCTGATGAGTGGCAAAAGCTATGGTTCCCAATTCTGCTACTATTCTTACAAATGTTAGCTGCCCTGCTCTTAATACGAATTGTTCCAGGGCAGAAGGTATGCCTATATTAAATATTCTTTTCAAAGTGCTAAAATTCAGGCGATAGCTCTCTTTTAAGGACAGTTTAAGCACTGTTTTTTCTCTGTAGAGTACATAAAACAGGATGGCTGAAGCGACAAATCTTGCGATGGAGGTAGCTATGCCTGCACCTGCAACTCCCAGGGCCGGGGCTCCAAGTTTACCAAATATTAAGATATAGTTTCCTAATATATTCGATAAATTGGCAACAATATCAGCTATAAGGGGAGTTTTCATGTCACCAGAACCTCTAAGTATAGCTCCCAGCGCCATTGCTAAGACATTAAAGGGTGTTCCTAATGCTATCATTCTCATATAGGCGACACCTAAAACCAATACCTCAGGATCCGCTCCCATAGCTCTTTCTATTTGAGGAGCAAATATATATAAAAGAGGTAGCAACACTACGCCGAAAAATATACTCACCACAATACTCTGCCTTGCCACATCTTTTGCGCTATCTATATCTTTTGCTCCTATAAAACGGGCCACTAATGCAGTAGTCCCAACCGTAAGAGCCATAAAGACAGAGATAATAAGAAGAACGGGCTGGTTTACCATTCCTATAGCTGAGATGGCGGCGGGTCCTAGTCTTCCAACCATAATCATATCTACCATACCTACAAAACTGATAAGAAACATGTTTAGCAGAGCAGGTAGAGACAGAGAAAAAGCCTTGGAGCGGATATGTTTTTTGTCCAAGATTTCTGGCAGGATAGTATTAAAATCTTCTCCTTCTAAAAAATCCTCTTCATTTTCTACTACTTTTTCTTCCAACTTCATCTTCCTTTAATATATATTATATTGATTCTTATTTATATAAAGAGAATGCAGTCAATTTGTCAAGGCCAAATT
>ERZ795062.677-NODE-677-length-27330-cov-5.914390_pt1 | contig 27330 bp, 23 predicted proteins | sample MGYA00375146_ERZ795062 | MGnify/ENA primary metagenome ERZ795062 (study PRJEB30191, sample SAMN05720281) | activated sludge metagenome | isolation source: Anaerobic digester | place: USA | collected 2015-07-16 ... | reverse complement strand
GATCACTTTCAACCAGAATTTTTGCTTCTTCAATGGTTGATACATTAAAAATAAAAATACCTCTATAATTTTTATCGTTTTTCATGAATGGACCAGCAACAGATAGTTTACCTTCATTTGATAATTTTATAATATTCTCCATGTGGCCTTTAAATAATTTTGATTGTTCTTCGGGAGTTGCAGTGGTATTGCTTCCTGTTTTTAAAATACAAAACACATAGGTTTTCATTCCATAATCATCGGCTCCAAGCTCTTTGGCAAGTTTTTCATCGTAAGTATTTTCTTGTTGAGCAAAAGCTGTCGAACCTAAAAGCATAAAGAAGAGTAAAAAGATATTTTTCATAATTTCTATTTTTATCAAAGTTACAAACTAATATTTTACAATTCATCCATTAAATTTTACAATTGAGTAACTATATATTTTTTAGTTTTGGATGTTGATGCAACTTTGTGTCATAATTAATAAAACCATGAAAACTTTTTACATTACAATTGCCAGTCTATTATTCTTTATTACATCTTTTGCCCAAAACACTGTTTCTGGAAAAGTAGTAGATAATAAAAACAATCCAATTCCTGCTGCCAATGTATATATTGATGGCTCTTATGATGGTAGTACAACAGATGAAAGCGGAAATTTTACTTTCTCAACAGAGTTGAAAGGAAGTCAAATGTTGGTAATAAGTGTTCTCACTTATGAAACTTCAAAAACTCCAATAAAAGTTGAAGAATGTAAAGATAAAACGTTCAAGATGAAAGAAAGTGTCAATACACTTGATGCAGTTGTGGTTACCGCAGGAACATTTGATGCTGGAGAAAAAGCTAGAGTTTCTGTTCTAAAACCTTTAGACATTGTAACTACAGCTGGTTCAAATGCAAATATAGTTGCCGCTTTACAAACGCTTCCTGGAACACAAACTGTTGGTGAAGACGGAAGACTTTTTGTTCGTGGTGGTGAAGCAGATGAAACACAAACGTTTGTTGACGGAATTAGAGTTGCTCAACCTTATGGCGCAACGACAAACAATTTACCAACTCGAGGTAGATTTTCTCCATTTTTGTTTAGTGGAATGTCATTTTCAACAGGAGGTTATTCGGCAGAATATGGCGAAGCACTTTCGAGTGTGTTATTGCTAAATACAAGAGATGAAGAAGATCAAGAAAAAACAGATATTTCTTTGATGACTGTTGGGCTTGGTTTAGCTAATACTCAAAAATGGAAAAATAATTCGCTTAGTTTTAATGCAGCCTATCTCAATCTTGAACCTTATCAAAAGATAGTTCCACAAAATGTTGACTGGAATAAACCCTATCAATCATTATCGGGCGAAACTGTTTATAGAAATAATTTATCGAATGGTATTTTTAAGTTGTATGCAGCCTTTGACGCCTCAAGATTTGACATAAACCAAGAAAGTATTAATTATCCTGACAAATTGAGAGTAAATTTAAATAACAATAACTTTTATCTAAATTCATCTTTGAAATTAAATCTAGCAAATCAATGGCAGTTTTTTACAGGTTTGAGTTATGGATATAACAACAATAAAATAGCATTAAACCTTGATGATGTTAACAATAAAGAAAATGCTTCACAATTGAAATTAAAATTTAGAAAATCATTTTCAGATAGAGTAAAACTTACTTTTGGAGCTGATTATTTTATCACAAAATTTGATGAAAATTTTTATGACAATCAATCAAGTTTTGATTACAAAAGCGGTTATGATGCTAATATATTCGCATCATACGTTGAAGCAGATATCTTTTTCTCGAAAAAATTTGCAGCAAAAACAGGCATTCGTTTTTCAAATAATGATTTGCTAAACGAAACAGCTTTATCACCTAGAATTTCGCTTGCTTATAAAATTACCAAAAGCGGTCAATTCTCATTTGCCTATGGTGATTTTTCACAAGCACCAAGACAAGATTATTTGAAATATGAACATTCTCTCGAAAGTGAGAAAGCTCAACACTACATTTTGAATTATCAATACAGCAAAGACAGACAAACTTTCAGAACGGAATTGTATTATAAGGATTACTCCAATTTGGTAAAATACGACACAGATTCTCCACAATACAATAGCATTTATAATAACAATGGGAAAGGTTATGCAGATGGATTGGATGTTTTTTGGAGAGATGGGAAAACGTTCAAATACCTTGAATATTGGGTTTCGTATTCATACATAGATAGTCAGAGAGATTATAAAAATTACCCAACAGAGGTTACACCAAATTTTATTGCAAAACACAGTTTAACTCTGGTTGGAAAATATTGGATTGATAAATTAAAATCTCAATTGAGTATTACCAATGCTTTTACTACTGGCAGACCATATAATAACCCAAATGAGATACAGTTTATGAATGGAAAAACAAAAGCATACAATAACCTTAGTTTAAGTTGGGCATATCTCATTTCACAACAAAAAATATTGTATTTTTCGGTAAATAATGTTTTAAGCACAAAAAATGTATTTGGATATGAATATGCAAACACTCCAAATGTAGAAGGATTTTATGATAGAAGAGCAATTACACCAACAGCTGACCAGTTCTTTTTTGTAGGGTTCTTTTGGACAATTAGCACTGATAAAACAGATAATCAATTGAAAAATTTATAAAATTACAGTTCATCATCAAAAAATTACAGTTCAGTACAATTTAATTTTCAAACACAGTAATGCATTGTACTTTTGAATAAGAAATTTAAAAAGAGTTTTAATCATCAAAAAACAGAAATCATGACAAGAATTATTACCACAATCGCATTTTTTATTTGTAGTTTATTAACTGCACAATCTCAGTATGAGCAAGGTATGGGAAAAGCACTCGGACTTTGGAAAGAAGGAAAAGCTAGCGAAGCATCTGCACTTATGGAAAGAATAGCTTCTGTAGAAAAAACTAATTGGTTACCCAATTATTATGTAGCACTTATCAATACAACTGAAGCATTTAATCCAGCAAACAAAGCAAATGCTGCTGCATTGATAGAAAAAGCACAAAAAGCGCAAGATGAGGCAACATTAATTAGTCCGTCAAATCCCGAACTTATGGTGATGCAAGCAATGATTTACACAGCTATTATTGTTCAAGACCCAATGACAAATGGTATGAAATATTCAGGATTGGCAAGAGAAGAATATAACAAAGCAATAGCTATTGCACCAAATAATCCTAGAGTTGTTTTTTGTAGAGCAGAATTTGAAATTGGTGGAGCACGATGGACTGGAGCAGATACTAAAGCACTTTGCAAAGAAGTTGCACGTTCAATTGAACTTTTCGGTACAGATAAACCAGAAACCCCATTTTCGCCTTCTTGGGGAATGGATAGAGCGCAACAAAAACTTTTAGAATGTAAATAATTTAAGAGATTATAAATGAAATATTCAAGAGAAATAAAGAAAGCATTCATAGTAGGATTTATCCTTTGGGTAATCTTATTGATACTAAATGCACTCTTAGGAGGAAAATTTCCAAAGGCAGATAGACTAGCACTCAATTTTGTTTACACTATGGTTTACACTTTTGTACTATATTTTGCTAATGCTTTTTTATTCGTTTTTCTTGATAAAAAATTCGCCGATGAACGTTTCAATATCAAAAGATTAATCATAGGGTTTACGGCATCAATACCCATTACTGTGTTGATGATTTTTATACTTCGTTTTATTGATGAAGTTTTTATAAGAAGCGTTCCTTTGGCAGACTTTTTTGAAGCTCAAACCTTTAAAAGTTATTTTGAAACTATTATAATCACCATTATTATTTCATTAATAATTCATGTAATTTATCTCTACAAAACCTATCAAGAAACTAGACTAAAAGAACAAAAAGTAATAGCAGTTAACGCTAATGCTCGATTTGAAAGCTTAAAAAACCAAATAGATCCTCATTTTCTTTTTAATAGTTTGAATGTTTTAAGTTCATTAATTGAAGAAAACCCAGATAATGCTCAAAAGTTTACAGCGTCATTATCTAAAATTTACAGATATGTTTTGGAACAAAAAGACAAAGAACTTGTTCCGCTAGATGAAGAGCTTTCTTTTGCTAAAACATATATGAATTTATTAAAAATGAGGTTTGAAAATAGTATTACCTATGATGTGATATCAAATGTAGAAATTGAAGATGCAAAAGTAGTTCCTCTATCATTACAATTATTGCTCGAGAATACTATAAAGCACAATATTGTAAGCGAAAAGAAACCTTTGTCAATAAAAATTTATATAGAAAAAAATTATTTAGTGGTAGAAAACAATCTTCAGAAAAAAGAAGTTTTGAGCGACAGACAAGGCGTTGGATTACAGAATATTGTAAATAGATATGGATTAATATCTGCACGTAATGTTCTTATAGAACAAACCAATGAATATTTTAAAGTAAAAATACCAATTTTAACAAAACAAATAGTAACAATGGAAACACAAGCTATATATAACGAAAACACAACCTATGTTCGCGCAAAAGAACGAGTTGAAAAGCTAAAAGGATTTTATGGAAACTTAATTTCCTACTGCGTAGTAATTCCAATTTTAATTTTTGTCAATCTATCTACATCAAGATTCCAATGGTTTTGGTTCCCAATGTTGGGTTGGGGAATGGGATTAACCTTTCATGCATTAGAGACTTTTGGTGTGGGTAAAAACTGGGAAGAAAGAAAAATTCAAGAAATTTTGAATAAAGAAAAAAACAACAATACAAAATGGAACTAATCATGGAAAATCAAGAATATGAGAATTATAAAAAAGCTCAGAAAAAAGTAAGCGATATAAAAGGATTCTACGGCCATTTGATTACCTATGTTTTGGTAAACGGAGTCCTAATTTTTATAAACCTAAGATATTCTCCTCAATATCTTTGGTTTTTATGGCCAATGCTTAGTTGGGGAATTGGAGTATTGATAAACGGAATTATTGTTTTCGACGCAATACCATTTTTGAATAAAAACTGGGAAGAAAAGAAAATTAAACAGTTCATGGAAGAGGAAAAAACAAGACATAACAAATACGAATAAGTCATGGAATCAAAAGACGAAATAAAATACCAAGAAGCAAAAAAAAGAGTAAAAAGAATTAAAGGATTTTATTCTCACTTGCTAGTATATTTGGTTATAAACACAATGATATTTATTGTAAATATCCAACACTTGGATGCTGGTGAAAACATTTTTTCTTTCAAAAATTTTAGCACAGCATTCTTTTGGGGAATAGGGCTTTTAGCGCATGGATTATCAGTTTTTCTGCCAACAATGATACTTGGAAACGATTGGGAAGAAAGAAAAATCAAAGAAATTATGAACAAAGAAAACTCAAAATGGGAGTAATATAATTCTATGAACATTATTATTATTGAGGACGAAAAACCAGCAGCAAGATTATTGCAAAGAAAGCTAGAAAAAATAGGACTACAGGTAACAACCATGCTTCATTCTGTAGAAGAGTCAATACTTTGGTTTCAGGAAAACAAACATCCCGATTTAATTTTTTTAGATATTCAATTATCTGATGGATTGTCTTTCGAAATTTTTGAAGCAGTTACCATAAATAGTGCTGTAATTTTTACAACAGCCTATGATGAATATGCCCTGCGAGCATTCAAACTCAATAGTATTGACTATCTTTTGAAACCCATTGACGAAGATGATCTTGAAATTGCAGTGGATAAGTTCAAAGCAAGAAACCAAAGCATTTCAAATATCTCATTGGATTTCGAGTTAATAAAAAAAATGCTAGTAAATCCAGTCGATAGAACTTTTAAAAAACGTTTCACAATCAAAATGGGACAGCAAATTAAAATGATATCTATCGATGAGATTGAATGCTTCTTTTCAGAAAATAAAGGAACATACCTACATACTTTTGATAATAGAAATTATTTGATAGACAATACTTTGGAACAGCTTGAAACTGAGCTAAATCCAGAAATGTTTTTTAGAGTTTCGCGAAAATTCATTATCGGGATGAAAGGAATAAAAGAAATTCAATTACACAGTAATTCCCGATTAAAAATTATACCAACTACCTACAACGAAGATGAAGTAATTGTGGCTCGCGAACGAGTTAATGAATTTAAAGATTGGTTAGGATAAAACATCTTTTCAAATTTATTTTTTCATATTGAATTGCTCGCTAATTAAAAGTTTATAAATCGCTAAAAATGTTAATAACTTCATCGATTATAAGACAATTTTCATGACATAATCCTCTCTGTTTTTATATATTTGCGTGTTATACAAAAAAAGAATTATATATAAAAAAATATGAGCGAAGAGGTTAAAAAGAACAACTATTCTGCCGACAGTATTCAGGCGTTAGAAGGAATGGAGCATGTGCGTATGCGTCCGTCAATGTATATCGGTGATACAGGTGTTCGTGGATTGCATCATTTAGTTTATGAAGTAGTAGATAACTCAATCGATGAGGCGTTAGCAGGACATTGTGATACGATTAGTGTAATAATAAACGAAGATAATTCCATTTCTGTTGAAGATAATGGACGAGGAATTCCTGTTGATATTCACAAAAAAGAAGGTGTTTCGGCTCTCGAGGTTGTAATGACCAAGATTGGAGCAGGAGGAAAATTCGATAAAGATTCATATAAAGTCTCTGGAGGTTTGCACGGAGTAGGTGTATCGTGTGTTAACGCGCTTTCTGATCACTTGCGTGCAACTGTTTTTAGAGAAGGAAAAATATATGAGCAGGAATATGAAAGAGGTAAAGCTCTTTATCCTGTAAAACAAATAGGTTCTACTGATAAAAGAGGAACTACCGTAACCTTCAAGCCAGATGGAACTATTTTTACTCAAACTCTAGAGTATTCATATGATACGCTTGCAGCACGTATGCGTGAGCTATCGTTCTTAAACAAAGGAATAACCATTACATTAACAGATAAAAGAGAAGTTAATGAAAAAGGTGAATTCAGAGCAGAAACATTTCATTCTAAAGAAGGTTTAAAAGAGTTCGTTAAATTCCTAGACGGGAATAGAATTCCAATTATTGGACATGTCATTTCAATGGAAAACGAAAAAGGTGAAATCCCTGTTGAAGTTGCTCTGATTTACAACGAAAGCTATTCAGAAAATATTTTTTCTTACGTAAATAATATTAATACCCACGAAGGAGGAACACATCTTCAAGGTTTCCGTATGGGATTAACCCGTACTTTGAAAAAATATGCAGATGCATCTGGTTTGCTCGAAAAATTAAAATTTGAAATTTCAGGTGACGATTTTCGTGAAGGATTAACTGCTATTATTTCAGTAAAAGTAGCTGAACCTCAGTTTGAAGGACAAACGAAAACCAAACTAGGAAATAGAGAAGTAGTTTCTCCAGTTTCGCAAGCAGTTGCTGAAATGTTAGAGAATTATTTGGAAGAAAATCCAAATGATGCAAAAATAATAGTTCAAAAAGTCATTCTTGCGGCACAAGCTCGTCATGCAGCTAAGAAAGCTCGTGAAATGGTTCAACGAAAAACTGTACTTGGTGGTGGAGGTTTGCCAGGGAAACTATCAGATTGTTCAGAGCAAGATCCAGCAAGATGCGAAATTTATCTAGTCGAAGGAGACTCGGCTGGTGGAACTGCTAAACAAGGTCGCGATAGAAATTTTCAAGCAATATTGCCGTTAAGAGGTAAAATATTGAATGTTGAAAAAGCGATGCATCACAAAGTTTTTGAAAACGAAGAGATAAGAAATATTTTTACAGCTCTTGGCGTTACTATTGGAACAGAAGAAGATAGCAAAGCGCTTAATCTAGAAAAACTTCGTTATCACAAAGTAATCATCATGACCGATGCCGACGTTGATGGAAGTCACATTTCTACTTTGATTTTGACATTCTTCTTCCGTTTTATGAAAGATTTGATAGAAGCTGGTCACGTTTATATTGCATCGCCACCATTATATATGGTGAAAAAAGGAAACAAAAAAGAATACGCTTGGGATGATGATCAACGTGATAGAATTTCACAACAACTTGGCGGTGGAGTTAGTATTCAACGCTACAAAGGTCTTGGTGAAATGAACGCTGAACAGTTGTGGGAAACAACGATGGATCCAAATAGTAGAACATTGCGTCAAGTTACAATTGATAGCTTAGCAGAAGCAGATAGAATTTTCTCTATGTTGATGGGTGATGAAGTTCCACCACGTAGAGAATTCATCGAGAAAAATGCAGTTTATGCAAAAATCGATGCTTAATAATAAAGAAACATACAACATTAATTTATATTTAAAATGAAAGTTACTATAGTAGGAGCTGGAAACGTTGGCGCAACTTGTGCTGATGCAATGGCTTACAGAAGAATTGCAAGTGAGATCGTTCTTGTAGATATCAGAGAAGGTTTTGCAGAAGGAAAAGCGTTAGATATTATGCAAACACAAACAACTTTGGGTTTTAATACTAAAGTTGTTGGAAGTACAAATGATTATTCAAAAACGGCAGGTAGTGATGTAGTGGTTATTACATCGGGTATTCCTAGAAAACCAGGAATGACTCGCGAAGAGTTAATTGGTATCAATGCAGGAATTGTAAAATCTGTAGCTGAAAGTTTGTTACAACATTCTCCAAACGCAATTTTTGTTATTGTGTCAAATCCTATGGATACAATGACATATTTAGCATTCAAATCATTAGGCTTGCCAAAAAACAGAGTTATAGGAATGGGTGGAGCTTTGGATAGTTCACGTTTCAAATGTTACCTTTCATTAGCGTTAGAAAAACCTGCTAATGATGTTCAAGGTATGGTTATTGGTGGTCATGGTGATACCACAATGATTCCATTAACAAGATTGGCTTCATATAATGGTGTTCCAGTTTCACAATTTTTATCTCAGGATAAATTAGATAAAGTTGCTGCTGATACAATGGTTGGTGGAGCAACTCTTACTGGGTTACTAGGAACATCTGCTTGGTATGCTCCAGGAGCATCCGTTTGTTATTTGGTTGATAGTATTTTGAATGATCAAAAGAAAATGATTCCATGCTCAGTATATCTAGAAGGCGAATATGGACAATCTGATATATGCATAGGAGTTCCATGTATTATCGGAAAAAATGGAGTGGAAAAAATTGTTGATGTAGATTTGAATGATGCCGAAAAAGCATTGTTTGCAAAAAGTGCAGATGCAGTTCGAGCAATGAATGGTGATTTAAAATCTATTTTAGGTTAATATTATTTAATTCATAATATGAAGGACTGCATTAAATTGCAGTCTTTTTTTTGATATAATTAACAAATAAATTGGTTAATCTTATCGAGAATTATATATTTGCACGTTTTGATAAAAATGGAGCTATCTGAAAAAAGTTTAGTTTTTTGCAACTATTTGTTTTTCAATAGTTTTGTTTTTTGTTTGATTAAAAATTATAAAAATTAATTAATTTTTGAATAATGCAGAATAAAGGACTAGTTAAATTTTTTGCAATTTTATTTGCGTTGGTGAGTATCTACCAGCTTTCGTTCACTTTTGTGGCAAACAAAGTTAAAAATGATGCAAAAGCTTTTGCAGGAGGTAACCCTGAAAAAGAAATTAAATATCTAGACTCTATTGGAAAAGTTAGTGTTTTCAATCTTGGGTTTACTGATTTTACTTATAATGAAGTAAAAGAAAAACAAATCAATAAAGGTCTTGACCTTGAAGGTGGTATCAACGTGATACTTCAAATATCTGTGAAAGATGTTTTGAAAGGTTTGTCTAACAACTCAAAAAATCCAGTTTTCAATAAAGCGCTTGATGAGGCAACTAGAAATAGACTTGGTAACCAAAGTTATCTTGATGCATTTTTTATAGCTTTTGATAAAGAATCAAACGGAACTGTAAAATTAGCTTCACCTGAAATTTTTGCTAATAGAAACCTTCAAGGAGAAATTGATTTTAACATGACTGATGCTCAAGTTAAAAAAGTTTTAGCAAAAAAAGTTGATGAATCAGTAGAAAGTGCTTTTGGCGTTTTAAGAAAACGTATTGATAAATTTGGTGTAACTCAACCAAACATAGCAAAACTTGGTCAAACAGGTAGAATTTTGGTAGAATTACCAGGAGCTAAAGATGTTGACCGTATCAAAAAGTTATTACAAAGTACGGCTCAGTTAGAGTTTTGGGAAACTTACAAAGCTGAAGATTTCATGGCTTTCTTAAGTTCTGCTAATGAAGCTTTGAAAGCTACTGTAAAAACTGATGAAAAAGCTGACGCTACAAAAGCAAGCGATTCTTTGACAAAACTTTTAACAGACAAAACCACAGATTCTAGTGCGACTAAAAAAGGGAATAACCCTATTTTTGACAAAATGGTTTCTCAAGGTGGTGGACCAGTTTTAGCTGTTTTCAATGCAAAAGATACTGCAGCTATCAATTCATATTTCAAAAGACAAGAAATAAAAGCTTTGCTTCCAGCGGATAAAGTTAACGCAAAATTAGTTTGGGGTAAACCAACTTCTGTTGTTGATCCAAAAACTAAAAAGGAAACTGAAACCGTAGATTTATATGCATTAAAAGGAAACAGAGATGATTTAGCTCCATTAAGTGGTGGTGTAATCGTTGATGCTAAAGATTCATTTGACCAAATGGGTAAACCATCTGTAACTATGCAAATGAATGGACAAGGAGCAAAAGTATGGGAAGAACTTACTGGAAAAGCATTTACTCAAAAAAGTTTTATTGCAATAACACTTGATGATATTGTATATTCTGCGCCAGGAGTTTCTTCTGGGCCTATTGCTGGTGGACGTTCTGAAATTTCTGGAAGTTTCTCAGTTGCTGAAACAAAAGATTTAGCAAACGTATTGCGTGCTGGTAAATTGCCTGCTGCTGCCGAAATTGTTCAATCGGAAGTTGTTGGTCCATCATTAGGACAAAAAGCAATCGACGCTGGAACAACATCATCTATTGTTGGTTTATTATTAGTTTGTTTCTGGATGGTTTTCTACTATGGTAGAGCTGGATGGTATGCAAATGCAGCATTAATTGTAAACTTGTTATTCCTTTTTGGAATTTTAGCAAGTTTAGGAGCAGTATTAACTTTGCCGGGTATTGCAGGTATCGTGTTGACGCTAGGTACAGCAGTAGATGCCAACATTATTATATATGAAAGAGCAAAAGAAGAACTTAGAGATGGAAAAACCCTTGAAGATGCTGTAAAAACATCTTATGGTTGGAAAGGTGCTATGCGATCTATTATTGATGCAAACGTTACTCACGTATTGACAGGAGCAATTTTATTTGTTTTCGGTACTGGTCCAATTCAAGGTTTTGCAACAACATTATTGATAGGTATTTTTACTTCATTATTTACATCAATCTTTATTGCAAGAATGTTCATCGATAAGGATATTGCTAATAATAGAAAACTAACATTTACTACTAATATAACTAAAGACTGGTTCCATAATTTCCATTATGATTTTATTGGAGCAAAAAAATGGTCATATATCATTTCATCTACTGTTGTTATTGTAAGTTGTGTGTCATTCTACATCAATGGATTAGACGAAGGTGTTGATTTTGTTGGAGGTAGAACTTTCCAAGTTAAGTTTGAAAAACCAGTTGAAGCAACTACTGTTTCAGAGGAATTGACAGCAGCTTTTGGAACTACTGTAGAAGCAAAAGTATTTGGTGAAGATGATCAGTTGAAAATTACAACCAAATATAAAATTAAAGATGAAAGTGCTTCTGTAGATAAAGAAGTAAATGAAAAATTATATAACACTTTAAAGAAATATTTCCAAGAAGGAACTTCTTATGATAAATTCATCAATACTTTTGATGGTAAAAAAGTAGGAGTTCTTCAAGCTTCAAAAGTAGGTGCTTCAATTTCTGCGGATATAAAAACAAATTCATTGTGGGCAGTTTTAGGTGCAATGCTTGTTGTAGGTTTGTATTTGGTTATTTCATTTAGAAAATGGCAATACTCTCTTGGTGCAATTGCAGCTGTATTCCACGACGTAATTTTTGTACTTGGTATATATTCATTACTATATAAATACATGCCTTTCCATATGGAAATGGATCAACATTTCATTGCAGCTATTCTAACAGTAATTGGGTACTCAATGAATGATACTGTAATTGTATTCGATAGAGTTCGTGAGTTTTTGGCAGGTAATATCAAAGGTTCTTTCAAAGATGTTGTTAATGCTTCAATTAATACAACTTTATCAAGAACTGTAAACACTTCTTTAACCATGATTATGGTATTATTGATTATGTTCATTTTTGGTGGAGAATCTATCAGAGGATTTATCTTTGCAATGCTTATAGGAATTGTTGTGGGTACATACTCATCACTATTCATTGCAACTCCAATATTAGTTGATACAATCAAGAAAAAAGATATTGAAGAAATCGAAAAAAGACACAAAGGGGAATAATTCACTAAGTGTTCAAAATAAAAAAGGTTGTCATTTTGACAACCTTTTTTATTTTTTATTTTCTTTAATAATGTTTCTTAAAACAGCTTTTTCGGGGTAATTAATTATTTCTAAAGTGATATCTTGTTTCTTAGTTGTTTTTCCATAAATGATATACAATTTTCCTCCTTCTGTTTTGATGTTGCTTTTATCAAAATCTACATCTCCATATTGTAGCGTGTTCTTTATGTCTATTGTATCTACCCAATCTTCAGATAGTCTCCGCGAAGCTTCAATATCATAATGGAAAGGTTTGTTCCTAATGTCGTTTAATACTCTAGCATTTGGGAAATAATTACATCGAGTATCTTTACCACTCCAAACAACAACAACAATAAACATTCCTATTGAAAAGCCTACAAGATAATAGGCAAATCTCTGATAAAATTTCATAGTATTATTTTTTGCAAATGTAAAGAACTAATTCTGCAATTTTTTAAAGAGTAGGCGAATATTTATTTCAAAAATGAGCTATTTAAAAAACAATGAGATTAATGTCGTTGTCAGGCAAGTTGAACCAGTCGCCAATAGCTTTATTTGTCAAAATTCCATGATAAAGATAAACACCATTTTTTAATCCTTTGTTGCATCTAATAGCACTTTCCAATCCACCATCTTCAGCAATTTGCAACAAATATGGAGTTAGAATATTACTTATTGAAAGTGAAGCTGTTTTAGAATATCTTGAAGGAATATTAGGAACACAATAATGAATAACATCATTTTTTACAAATGTTGGATGTTCATGTGTTGTAATTTCTGAAGTTTCGAAGCAACCACCAGTATCAATACTTACATCAACAATTACGGCGCCTTTTTTCATGTGTTCAACCATAGTTTCAGTAACAACGATAGGACATCTTTCTTTGCCTCGCATGGCTCCAATAGCAACATCACATCTTCTTAAAGCTTTCAATAAAGATTTTGGGTGTATAGTTGATGTAAAAATTCGTTGTTGAACGTTGTTTTGCAATCTTCTTAGTTTAGTGATTGAATTATCAAAAACTTTTACATTGGCACCTAATCCAAGTGCTGTTTTAACTGCAAATTCCCCAACTGTTCCAGCGCCAATTATGACTACTTCTGTTGGTGGAACGCCAGTAATGTTACCAAATAATAGTCCTTTACCAAAATCATTGTTTATCATTAATTCTGATGCAATCAAAACAGAAGCTGTTCCTGCAATTTCGCTTAAAGATTTTACAGCAGGATATGAGCCATCTTCGTCTTTGATATATTCAAAAGCCAAAGCGGTTACTTTTTTTTGAGCCAAAGCCTCAAAATATTCTTTTTTTCTTGTTTTGAGTTGTATTGCAGAAATAATAATAGAGTTGGTGTTTAGATAACCAATCTCATTCATTGTCAATGGTTCAACTTTTAGAATAATTGGACAACTAAAAATTTTCTTTGTATCGTTTGTAATTTGCGCACCAGCATCGCTATATTCCTTATCTGTGTAGCTAGAACTTAGTCCAGCTCCAGCTTCAATCAAAACCTTGTGTCCATGAGAAACTAATGAATTAACAGCATCAGGAGTTAAACAAATTCTTCTTTCTTGGTAGGATGTTTCTTTTGGAATTCCAATGAATAACTCACTTTTGTGTCGAAGAATTTCTAATTTTTCTTCCTGAGGTAATAGTTGTTGTTTTGTGAATGGAGTAGTAGCCATTGATGCGATATTTAAGGCACAAATTACAAAATAAATTTTATTTATTAATCAACTCCAGTTTTCTTTTACCATCTAACTCCAGTTGAATATAAATTTCTGCATAATGATCTGGTAAAAGATTGGGGATTTTGTCTGGCCATTCTATAAAACATCTGTTTCCTGAGTAAATATATTCATCAAATCCAAAGTCTAATGCTTCGCTTTCAGATTTTAATCGATACAGGTCAAAATGATAAATCATTTCGCCATTTGTTGATTTATATTCGTTTACTAACGAAAAAGTTGGACTACTTGTTGCATCATTAACACCAAGTTCTTTGGCTAATTCTTTTATAAGAGTTGTTTTACCAACTCCCATGTTCCCATGAAAAAGAATTACTTTTTCATTTGTTTCTGATATTATTTTTTTGGCAACATTGTTTATTTCATCAATAGAAAAAAGTATTTCCATCGGTTAGAAGATATTATTTAGGGTTAAACATTAAAAATGGAACAATCATTTCTTCTAGCGATATTCCACCATGTTGATAAGTGTTTCGATAATAGCTCACATAATGATTGTAGTTGTTTACATAAGCAAGAAACAAATCATTTTTTGCAAAAATGTATGAACTACTCATGTTAATTGTAGGTAATCCAATTTTCTTTGGGTCTTTTACAGCATAAACATCTTTGTCTTCATAAGTCAAGCTTCTTCCTGTTTTGTATCTAAGATTAAGGCTGGTGTTTTTGTCTCCAATAACTTTTGATGGATTTTTTACATTTATTGTTCCATGGTCGGTTGTTATAATTAGCTTAAAACCAAGTCTTTGAGCTTGTTGTATGATTTCTAGTAAAGGAGAGTTTTTGAACCAACTAAGCGTCAAAGAACGATAGGCTTTATCATCTGAAGCAAGTTCTTTTACAACATCCATTTCGGTTTTTGCATGCGAAAGCATATCCACAAAGTTGTAAACAACGGTAACTAAATCATGGTCTTTCAAGGCTTTGAAATTTTCGGCAAGCTTTTTACCTCCCGAAAAATTGGTGATTTTAAAATAATCGTGTTTAATGTTTAACCCCAATCTTTTTAAATGTGCAGCTAAAAACTCTGCTTCATAGAGGTTTTTTCCGCCTTCATCAACATCATTTTTCCAATATTGTGGAAATTGCTTTTCCATATCTATTGGTAATAAACCCGAAAAAATGGCATTTCGAGCATACTGAGTTGCAGTTGGTAAAATTGAAAAATAAGGAACTTCTTTTTCGAGTTTGTAATGATTGTTTACAACACTTTCTATGGCTTTCCATTGGTCGTATCTCAAATTATCAATTACAACAAAAAGTATTGGCTTCTCCTTTTTTACAATTTCTGGAACAACAAGTTCTCTAAACAAAGTGTGAGATTGGATAGGTTTATTTGCAGTTTGTTCACCTTTACTTCTGGCCTCAGATTTTGTATCATATGAACCTTGACGAACAGGTGCTTCAAACCAATCTTCATAGTTACGTTCTATAAACTTCCCAAACTGTACATTAGCCTCAACTTTTTGACTTTCAAGTATTTCAATCAAATTCAAATCGTTGATATTCTCCAGTTCTATTTCCCAAAAAAGAAGCTTTTTGTAAAGTTCAACCCAATCTTCATAGCTATTAACCATAGCCATATCCATTGCAATTTTTCTAAACTCCTTTTGATAATCAAGAGTAGTTTTCTCGCTGACCAATCTAGAATGGTCTAGATTTTTTTTCAAAGAGAGTAAAATTTGATTTGGATTAACAGGCTTGATAAGATAATCGGCAATTTTTGAACCAATAGCTTCTTCCATTATGTACTCTTCCTCACTTTTTGTAATCATTATTACAGGAATTGAAGATTTCTTTTCTTTGATTTCGGCAAGAGTTTCTAAACCACTCATTCCAGGCATGTTTTCATCCAAAAAAACAATATCAAAACTTTCTTCAGAAAACAAGTCAACAGCATCACGACCATTATTGCAGGTAGTTACAGCATAGTTTTTCTTTTCTAAAAAGAGAATATGAGGTTTTAACAAATCAATTTCATCATCTACCCAAAGAATTTTAATAGAGTTCATAGTGCTATTATTATTTAGTTGCAAAATACTATATATAAAACGTTATTGTATTAAAAATATTGTAAAATTTCTTTTTTAACTATGTTATCCGAAAAAGATATAGGGAAATTATTGTAAAAGTAAAAAGGAGAAAATACACACTTCCATATTTATATCGGAATAAAAATGTTGAAAGATGAAAATGCCTAATATGCTTAAATTTTATTAATTTTAAGGCAAAACTTTAAGTTTTGCTTTTATTTTTTAAAAACCAGTAAATTAAATGATAGAGTTATTAAAAGAAACATATGGTTTCATCTTTGAAGATCAATTGATTGAGGAAATTGCCAAAGTCTCATTGCTCAGAGATTTTAAAGAAGGAGATGTGTTGATTGATTTTGGAGATTACATTAGAAAAATGCCACTTCTTATCAATGGAGCAATAAAAATTTTAAGAGAAGATTTTGATGAAGGCGAATTGCTACTTTATTTTATAGAAAGAGGCGATACTTGTGCTATGACAATGGCTTGTTGTATGGGAAATATTAAAAGCGAGATTAGAGCAGTAGCAGAAACCAACGGACAAGTAGTGATGATACCTGTCGAAAAAATGGAAGAATGGCTTGGTAAATATAAAAGTTGGCGAAACTATGTTTTCAATAGCTATAATAATAGACTAAAAGAAATGCTCTCGGCTATTGATAGCTTGGCTTTCTTGAACATGGAAGATAGATTGTTGAATTATTTGATAGAAAAATCTAAAATAAATAGTTCAAGAGAAATACAAAATACACATCAGGAAATAGCCTATGATTTAAACACTTCAAGAGTAGTGATTTCCCGATTGCTGAAAGCACTAGAAAGAACAGGAAGAATAAGACTTCACAGAGCTTCGATAGAATTAATTCCATTAAAGTAACAAATGTTGCAAAATATCTATTCTAGAAATGCAAGATTTGTTCAATATAAAAAATATTTAGATTAAAACACAATGGAAATCAATACTATAATAGGATATTTATTAGCAGTAATCGTTGGTATAACATTAGGATTAATTGGAAGTGGAGGTTCAATACTTTCTGTGCCTATTTTAGTATATATTATGCATGTTGAACCAGCTTTGGCAACAGCATATTCTCTTTTTGCTGTGGGAACTTCAGCCTTGGTTGGCGGTGTTCAAAAAGCAAAACAAAAACTTGTCGATTTCAAAAAAGTATTTCTGTTTGGAATACCTACCATTTTATCCGTTTTTATCACCCGAAAAATTATTGTTCCATCAATTCCCGATGTGATATTTTCTTCTTCGGGTTTCACTTTGCATAAATCGGTTTTGATAATGATTGTTTTTGCTATTGTCATGATAATGGCTTCAGTACGAATGATAAAACCATTGAAAGAGAAAATCATTAATGACGACGAAAAACTCAATTACAAAGCTATTTTTCTACAAGGATTAATTATTGGTTTTGTGGCAGGATTTGTTGGAGCTGGCGGCGGATTTTTAATTATTCCAGCGTTATTATTTTTTGCAAAAACACCCATGAAAATGGCTGTAGGCACATCGCTTTTTATTATTGCAGCTCAGTCATTAATAGGTTTTACAGGTGATATTAGCAATGGGAATCCGTTAGATTGGAATTTAATACTAACATTTACTTTGTGTTCTGTAATAGGAATTTTTATTGGAAATTATCTTTCTAAAAAATTCTCTGGAGAGAAACTAAAAACAGGTTTTGGTTGGTTTGTCCTAGCCATGGGAATTTATATTATTCTGAAAGAATTATTGCTCAAATGAATTGATTTTCAGTTTTGTAACTTTTGATAACGAAAGTTAATTTTTTTGAAAGTTATTTTAAATTGTATTAAACTGATATTTATCATTTTACACCAACAAACCAAATAATAACTTTGAGAAAATTAGAATTATGAAATTAGAGCAAATCTATACAGGATGTATTGCTGAAGCAGCTTACTACATCACTTCCAATGGCGAAGCAGCCATAGTTGATCCACTAAGAGAAACAAAACCTTATCTAGAAAGGTTAGAACGAGACAATGTGAAACTCAAATACATTTTTGAAACTCATTTCCATGCAGATTTTGTTTCGGGTCATGTTGATTTAGCCAAAAAAACTGGTGCAACTATTGTTTATGGTCCAACAACCATGAAAACAGGATTTGACATGCATGTAGGCAAAGATGGGGAAGTATTTGAAGTAGGTGGAATTAAAATAAAATTGATTCATACTCCTGGACACACACTCGAAAGTTCATGTTTCCTTATTACAGATGAAGATGGAAAAGAAACGGGTATTATTACTGGCGATACGCTTTTTATAGGCGATGTAGGTCGACCAGATTTGGCGCAACACGTGATAGAAGATTTAACTCAAGACAAATTGGCTCGTTTACTTTATCATTCGTTGAGAGATAAAATATTACCTCTTGCTGATGATTTAATTGTTTATCCAAATCATGGTGCAGGAAGTGCTTGTGGTAAAAACATGAGCAAAGAAACTACAGATACGCTTGGCAATCAAAAGAAAACAAATTATGCGCTTCAAGAAATGAGCGAAGAAGAATTTGTAAAAGCAATTTTAACCGGATTGACAACTCCGCCACAATATTTTCCAAAAAATGTTTTGATGAATATTCAAGGCTATGATAGTCTTGATACAATTCTTGAAAATGGACAAAAAGGCTATGATGTTGATACTTTTGAGCTAGTAGCCAATGAAACTCGAGCATTGATACTCGATACCAGAAATCCAGAAGATTTTGCAAAAGGATTTATCCCAAATAGTATAAATATTGGCGTTAATGGAAGCTTTGCCATGTGGGTAGGTGAGTTGATACTCGATATTAAACAACCTATTTTGATAGTAGCAGAGAATGATGAAAAAGTTGAAGAATCTATTATAAGACTTTCTCGTGTTGGCTATGACAACTCTATCGGATATTTGATTGGAGGATTTGAAGCATGGAAAAATGCGGGCAAAGAAATCAATATTGTCAATAGAATTAATGCAGAACAATTTGAAAAGCATTACAACAACGAAAAACCATTGACTATCGATGTTAGAAAAGTAAGCGAATTTCAATCAGAGCATTTGGTTGATGCTATCAATATTCCATTGAATGTTTTGAACAATCATTTGGCAGAATTTCCAAAAGACAAACCATTTATTCTTCATTGTGCCGGCGGATACAGAAGTATGATTGCCGCTTCAATGCTCAAACAAAGAGGATACGATAATTTTGTTGACGTGATTGGAGGATTTGTAGATTTAAAAAATACCTCTGTTCCAAAAACAGATTATGTTTGCCCAACTACACTTTTGTAAATATAATTACAAGTAAAAAAGCACCAATTTTGTTGGTGCTTTTTTGTTTTATATAATTTCTGAAAATTATTTTTTAAATAAAGAAATGGTATAATCTAGCAGTTTGCTGTTGCCATATTTTCCGTGACCAGGAACAACAATCATCACATCAGCAAATTCACTTTTTACTTTCTCGACAGTATTAGACCAAGCATTTATGTTAGCATCGCCAAGATAGCCTTTGTTGGCATTCAGTTCTTTTATTAAGCATCCGCCAAAAAGTATTTTTTCCTTAGGGAAATAACCAACAACATTATCTCTTGAATGTCCTTCACCAAAAAACTGAACAACTACATTCTCTGAACCAACTTTCAAAATCGTACTATCTACAAAACTATTTTGAGGTACAGGAAGATTATTTTGTTGTGCAAATTCAATGGTTTTCAGGAAAGCATAGGACGGAATATGATGTTTGTGAAAAGCATTCAGCCCACCAAGGCAATCATCATGAAAGTGAGTAGGAATGATGGCGTTGATTTTTAGATGTTTTTTTACGGTTAGCCATTCAATAAGTTTTTCTGAACTTTTATCGTTTGTAGGTGTATCAAAAACTATGGTTTCGTCGTTGTCTTTCACTATCAATCCGTTGCAAGGAACTTTACCAAAATCATCGGTTTGCTTGTAGGATGTGTGCACAAATGAGTTTTCAGAAACTTGTGTAATCATCAAATCAGGGGATTTAAAAACCACTTTGGGCTTAAAGTCATTGCTTTTTTGAGCCTGAATTGTTAAACTCAACGCAGTGATAAAAAATAATACTAGAATATTTATGTAGGCTTTCATTTTGTGGGTTACTTATTAATTATTCGGGTAGAAAAATTCATGAATATCAATTAAAGTACTTCTTCTCATTTGGACTAAATCTTGAGTTTTTTTAATGTATATACCCAATGAATTTTCATTATAAATTAATTTCATTTCATCAGAATAATCTGTTGTGACATACATATCTCCTTCTAATTCGAAGAATGGAATTTCTAATTTACCATTTACTTTAACACCTTTATTTACAATTACACCTTTTGTTAACTTTTCGGTAATTTTGCTATCACTTTTTTCTTCAGAAGATACTTTAGTGTATGCCACCATCATATTAGTCCATTCTTTACTGTCAACTAAATACCAACTAACTTTATTGAAGTCAATTCCTTGCTCATTTATCCAACCATAACTTGTGAAAGCCAACAGAACGTATTTTTTACCATCAAGTTTTGGTTTATCTTTTGGTGTAAATTCTTGTATTTTGAATGTTAAGACCGTAGTTCTTGACATATCTTTTAATTTTTTGCCATTAAAATCAATAGTTTTCAAGGAAAAGTTAGATATTTCTGAATGATTAGCTAGTAACCACTGAGTTGCAGTTAATTCTGTTCTTTCCTGCATATCTTCTATTGCCATTATTCCTGCTCCAATAGCCATTATTCCAGTTGCAACAGCTGCTACACCTGCTCCATTGTTTTGCGCTTGCGTATTTTTTGTAAATAATAGTAATACTATCATTAGTATTGAAAGTAATTTTGTTTTCATTTTTCAGTATTTAAGTTTTTAAATTTCTATAATAATTTATTTGATATAAGTTACTCACGATAAGACGAATACTCTTAGCATAGCTTCTAGTCAAAGCTTCAATAAGCTAATTTAAAAAAATAATTTAACAGAATAAGAAAACCACTACTTTTTTATTAACTTGTTTACAAACTCGTTTATCTCTTGTGAAATGGCAAAACGGTAGTTGAGGAAAAGATATAAAACGCTAAGCAGTAATGATTTTAGCGCAATGTTGATTACCGCATGAAAAGGAAAATCCCAGTAGTAAAACAACCCAAAACATAAGGCAATAATCAACAAGGAATACAAGGTTTTTTGAGTAAAAGGAAACAAATCCATTTTTTTTACCACAAAAAATAGTTTTACCGTGTTGTATGCCGCAACCGTAATCAATGTTGCCAGTGCTGAACCTTCAATACCATAAAGCGGTATCAAAACCATATTCAAAACGATCATCAACACTACCGTTGCAATCCCAAAAAGCAATACGGTTCTGTAGTATTTGGTGTTTACAATGATAGAGTTGTTGTTGCCCAGCAATACATCATAAAACTTTGATAACCCAATCATAAACACTACCCAAATTCCGCCGCTGTAATCTTTTGGGATAAGTTGATACATTTCTTTAATGTTCACAAAAATGAGCAACATGATAAATCCACCAATCACTTGCAGGTTTATCGCGCTTTTTTGGTACAAATCATTGAGTTCGTCGTGTTTTTTTTCGATCATCAATCGAGCTGTAATTGGCGCGACAATTTGTGTCATCGCTCGGCTTGGCACAGCAATTACCGTAGAGATAAAAATAGCCACAGCATAGAGCGCATTTTGTTCTACGCTAAGGTATTGTGGTATCATTACTTTGTCAAAATCTACCAGCATTACCGCAATTCCACCAGAAACAATGATAAACAAAGAGTAATAAATAATCTCTCTAAAATTGGCAGGAATAGCAATGCGCCATACAGGCATTTTTATCGAAATGGCATAGAGTTTCATGGCAATCAATTGGGCAAAATAGGCGAGAGCAACACAATACACAAAAGTGTCTTTGGCTAACCAATTGAAATGAACACCAATGAGCAAAATCATCACGATAGAACGTACCAAAACTTCGCTAATAAAATTACCTATCACTGATTGCATGTGTACTTTTGCCCAAGCATAAAACACTTCAAAATAGGCCATAAACAAACCAACCACAGGAATAAGCCAAAAGAATGGTTGCAAAGTGGGATTTTCTTTTATCCAGCTATGGGCAATTTCGTCATAGAAAAAATAGAAAATCAGACTTATAGGAATAATAAATACCAGAGGCAAATACAACATGAAAGTGAGAAACTCTTCGCGTTCTTTTTCGGTTTTATAGGAAGAAAAAAAACGTATCATGGTGTTTTGTGCGCCAAAAGCCATCAACGGCATCAAAATATTTGCTCCCGAAAGTACTGTAGCTACAATGCCATAATGGAGTTTTCCTAGAAAGTTGGTGTAAAAAAACAACGCATTCACCGCACCAATCCCAAAACCCAAAAAGGTAATGATGGTATTTTTTATTGATTGCGATTGAACAATGCCCATTTTTTTATTTTGAATTACGAATTACGAATTACGAATTACGAATTACGAATTATATAATTTTACTAATCACTAATTACTAATCACTCTTCACTAATTTAGCCAACTTTTCAGTTAAACTTTTTCTTGAATATTGTTGTAAACCAACAGCATGAACTTTCAAATTATTGTTTTTATACAATTCATAGTAGTTCAAAAGTACCGATTTTAGTTTTTCTTTTTCGTCATAAGTAAAGAAAACGCCTGTATTGGTTGAGGTAATGATTTCGGCAAAATCGGAATCCTTTGGACCAATAGCAATGATTGGTCTTTCGGAAACAATATATTCAAAAACTTTACCTGGAATGATGCTTTTGGTGTCTTCAGAATTGATTTCTATTAGCAACAAAACCTGCGATTTACGTTGATGTTCTACCGCTTCTTGATGCGAAACATAACCCAAGTTCAACACAAAATCACCAAGCTGAAATTCGTTGATGGTATCCAACACTTCCTGACTGACAGCACCAATTAATTTCAGTTGGAAATTCTTTTTAAAGTCTGGATTTTCTTTGATTAATTCTTTTAATGCTTTCCATAAAATTCTTGGATTTCGCTCTGAAAGAAACGAACCAATATGTGCCAAAGTGAATTTTTCGTCCAATGGTTGTTTCGTCACCTTTTCCACATCATAACCGTTGGTAATTACCTCAATAGGTTTTGAAGTAATGAGTTGAAATTCTGCTTTGGTGGTTTTACTAGTAACAATTATAGTATCAGCCGAATTTAAAACTTCTTTTTCTAAGGCTTTATGTTTTTTTTCAGCATACGAAGACAATTTCAACGCTTTATGATAACCAATGGTTGTCCATGGATCACGAAAATCGGCAAACCATTTTACACCTAATTCTTTTTTGAGTTGCAAACCAATGAGATGCAAACTATGTGGCGGACCAGAAGTGACAATCGTATCAATTTGGTTTTCTTCAATATATTTTTTCAAATAATGTACTGAAGGTTTTACCCAAAGAAATCGCGCATCGGGAATAAATATATTTCCACGAACCCAAAGCAATATTCTCTCTACAAACGACTGCTTTTTTTTGTTTGGAATAATCCCCGAACTGATTTTTTTGGTTTTGTTTTTTCCAAAAAACGACGCCAATCCATAAGGTTCTTTGATTTTGCTTTTCAGAATAATAGCCTTTTCCGAAACTTCGCTTTGCAATCCATTGTCAATAATGGGATAGGTTGGATTTTCGGGAATATAAACTATCGGTTGAATGTTGAAATCGGGTAAGTATTTGACAAACTTTAACCAACGCTGAACGCCTGGTCCACCAGCTGGCGGCCAATAATAGGTGATGATTAATAATTTTTTGGTTTCAGGTTTCACTAACAATTATTGAGTTTTCATTAACATCTTTTGCCAGTTGAAAGTATTCATATTTCTTTTTCCATTCATTTTCTCTTGCCATCATGGCAAATAACAGCTCCAAACGCTCAATATAAACGGCATTCATCTTTGCATCAAATCCTTTTGATTTTGTAGAAACCTTCGATTTAGCTTTTGTCATACTATAAAAGTTAACTAAACAAATTTACACTTTCCATTTACTTTTCACTATTCACTCTTTACTCTTTACTCTTTTTTCTATTCTCAAAATAAACGCCACCAACAATCAACAAAATCATACCAATAGAACTAAACAAAGCAATTGTACTTCCAGTTTTTACCACTTCGGGTTCAAATTTGAATTCGATAGTGTGTTTTCCTTTTGGGATTTCCAAACCACGAAGTGTGTAGTTTACTCTGTAAATTGGTGCTTCTTTTCCGTCAATCGTAGCTTTCCAACCTTTTGGATAATAGATTTCAGAGAAAACAGCAAAACCTTCATTGCTATTATTGGAAGTATATTTCAAATGATTTGGTTTATATAAATCAAGTTTGATTGTCGCTAAACTGTCTTTTTTGAAAGGTAAAGAAAGTTCAAAAGATTTTTGGTTTTTATCTTTGAGTCTAACAGCAACCTCTTTCGTGTCCAATTTATCCAATGCTTTCATTTCTTCATCAGCTGAATTAACATATTGAATTTTAGAAATAAACCACGCATTTCCGTTGGCATCTGGGTTTATTGTAGGGAATTGTTCTCCTTTGTCGTTACTCTGGATAATATATTTTACATTCAACATATCAAGAACTTGTTTGTTGTTTTTAGCAATTTGGTAATCAAAAAGCTCTTGAATTCTTCGTGGTTTTGCTGCATGATATCCACCCAAAGATTTATGGAAATAAGAAGCACGAGCACTACTCATGTTTCCTGCTACTTCAAAAACTCTGTAATGAGTAGTGTCTTGTAAGATTTGCATATCGGCTTCGCTAGCTTGAAAAGGTTCGTTTACTTCTCTTGCGCTAACAAAGTCTTTGGCATTTACATAATTTTTGTCCACAAAAAACAAATCGCCAATCATGAAAACGCCTATTATCAGCACAGCATTTTTGGCCGACAATTTTCCTTTATTGGCAAACCAAAGAACACCAAAGCCAACAAGGATAAAGAAACCTGAACGCAATAAATCTGCCATGTAAAGACTTGCTCTATCAGCTTTTAAAGCTTCTACAAACAATGTTCCCATCTCTTTGCCATAGGCTTCAATATAGTATTGATCGTTTGGTGATGTATAATTGAAAAATCCTTTTGCAAAAAATAAAATTAGAATTATTCCCAATGAAGTTGCTCCAGTATATAGTAATGATTTTGTTCTGTTTTCTTCTTTTTTGAAAAATGATTGCAATCCCATAACAGCCAAAACAGGTACACAAAGTTCAAGAATTACCTGAATTGATGATACAGCTCTGAACTTATCATACATTGGTACATAATCTATGAAAAAGTCAGTTAATGCTGGAAAATTTTTTCCCCAAGAGAGTAATAGTGAGAACAATGCTCCAAAAGCAAAGGCATATTTAATCTTTCTTTTATCATGAAAAAGCGCAAGAACTGCTAAAAAGAAAACAATTGCACCGATATAAGCTGGCGCAGCAACGATAGGTTGATCTCCCCAATAAGTAGGAACATTTTTTACAAAATCTTCTGCCTCACTTGGCGAAGCACCTTGATTGACAACAAATTCATAGAGTTTACTATCGTTGCCGACATTTTCTGCATTTGAACCACCAAAAAGTCTTGGAGCAATTAGATTAAAACTTTCACCAATACCATAGCTGTATTCAGTTATGTATGATTTGCTCAAAGCAGAATTCTCTGTTTTTTTTGTTCCATCTGGGTTGATGGTCAAATCGCTTTTTCCTCTCGTACTGAAATCGGCATATTCCTTTGTCGCTAGCAGATTTGTGGCATTTGCTCCAACAGCTAGAATTACCGCTACTGCAAATGTTATAAAGATTTTGGGTAATGATTTTAGGTCTTTCTCTTCATAAAGTCTGTAAAGAAAATAAATGCTAAAGACCATTAAAAACAATAGCAAATAATAAGTCATTTGAAAGTGATTGGCATTTATTTCTAATGCCACAGCAAGCATGGTTAATATTCCTCCATGAATGTATCTTTTTCTAAAAACCAAAATAAATCCAGCGACAACCAATGGCATGTAGGCAATTGCATGAGCTTTTGCATTGTGTCCAACACCAAGAATAATTATCAAATAGGTTGAAAACCCGAATGCGAGTGCGCCAAAGAAAGCCTTCAAAGGATTAACCTTAAAGACCAGTAATAACGCATAAAAACCAAGAAAATATAGGAATAAATAATCGGCAGGACGAGGTAAAAAACGGAGTGTATCATCGAGTTTACCAATAAAATCATTGGGATAATTGGCACCCAATTGATAAGTGGGCATTCCACCAAAAGCTGAGTTGGTCCAATAAGGTTCAGCGTTGTATTCTGCTCTAAAATCGTTTTGCTCTTTTGCCATTCCGGTATATTGAACAATATCGGATTGTGATATTTTTTTGCCTTGAATAACTGGATAAAAATAGAGTAACGAAATGGTTATAAAACCTATAATTGCTAGGAAATGTGGATAAAATTTCTGGATTGATTTCATCAAATGATATTTTTGGTTTGGATAAAGATAGTAGATTTACTACTCAATTTCTTCATAATCGATGTATTCGCCAACTACTTTTTTTTCTTTAGGTTTTTCAGTAGTATTTTTTTGGGTAGAATTTTGTTGAGTATATTGTTCTTGTTGTTGTCTAATATGTTCTTCGGCTTTTTCAAAAGTTTTTTTCACAACAACAGGAAGCAGAAGTCTCGCTAAAAATTTCATTATGTAATAAATAGCAAAAATCCATAATATCGTTCTCAACAATCCGTTGAATGAAGCAGTTTCCATGTGTAATAATTTTTGTCAAAAATACTAAATTACAAAATGCAATTTCTTTTCAACCTCTTAAATAAATGATAAAAAATAGTACTTTTGGAATTATTTACACAAATCAGTCATGCAAAAAAGAAATTTTTACTTTTTAGGTCTCGTTTTTTTCTGTCTAACGTCAGTTCGAGCTCAATACACAGATATTATTAACTCTAATCGTCCAGGAAAATCAATATCAGCCTTTTCTGTTGGTGAAACAGTTATTCAAGCAGAAATGGGATTGTATGGAATTAAAGAAAAACATGAAGATTTAGGTTATGAAGCACAAGGATTTGGTTCAGATTTGAGTGTGAGATATGGAGCA
>ERZ795062.676-NODE-676-length-27371-cov-10.599429_pt1 | contig 27371 bp, 25 predicted proteins | sample MGYA00375146_ERZ795062 | MGnify/ENA primary metagenome ERZ795062 (study PRJEB30191, sample SAMN05720281) | activated sludge metagenome | isolation source: Anaerobic digester | place: USA | collected 2015-07-16 ... | reverse complement strand
ACACACCAACACCAACCACGACCACCCCAGGCCCCGATGAAAGATCGAGGCTAAGCGTGCAGCGCGACGAAACAATGTGCATCGGTCAAATCCGGCAATTCACCTGTCGGCGTGCCAAGTCGCAGGATGTAGGGCACGATAAGCGGATGCCTCGCCCCATGTCCCGTCGAAATCTGCGCGCGCGGACTATTGCGCCGCTGCTGTGCGTCGGCGCGATAGCGATGGTCGTGACGTCCGGTGGTCACCCTGCTGGTTTCCGGTCCATGGCACTGTCCGGGGCGCACTCCAGCTCGGCCACGGACCCGGGTGCCGACGCCGCTCGCGCGCTCCCCATCGGGACTGCATCCAGTGAGACGGGCCTGGTGCCCTCGGGTACTGCGTCCGAGGTGACCCCACCGGCCGACGGGAGTGTTCCAGCACCGACCGGAGCAGCGCCACCCTCCGCGCCCGCGTCGCCCACGACCTCAGCTGGGTCGCACGTCAGCACGACTGCCGGTGCATCCTCGGCCCCACCGTCGCCCACGACCTCAGCTGGGTCGCACGTCGGCACGACTTCCGGTGCATCCACGGCCCCAGCGTCGCCGACAGCGGGCACGCCACACACGAACTCCCTGGCAACTCCCGCCGGTTCACCGGCATACCGGCAGGCCGCCAACTCGGCTTTCCGCCTCGACGTCCGAAATGCCCCGCTGGACCCGAGCTCTCCCGCCAGGCTCGCGCGCCTCCAGGCGCTGCTGCAGTCCACGCCGACCAAGTCCGCGGGGATGAACACCAGGGCATGGAACTCCACCGTTCTCACGGTGCCGCCTGGCACTCCCACGGTCGATGTCGCCTTCGGGTCATGCCCGTATGCCGCACATCCTGACTTCTTCTCCGGGCGGGGGATCTTCCTGCGGGTGCCCATGCCGACCAACGCGACCCCCGGGCTCGGGGGTGATGGCGGAATGTCGATCTACGACCCTGCCGCCGGGAAGCTCTGGGAGTTCTGGAAGGCAGCGAAGGTCAATGGACGGTGGACCGCCTGCTGGGGGGGCCGGATCGATGACGTGTCCACAAACCGGGGCTACTTCGACGGCCCGTTCGGTTCGGCGGCGTCGAGCCTGGTCAATGCGGCTGGGATGGTGACCCTCGCGGAAGCTCGGGCGGGGGTGATCCCGCACGCGATGACCATCGCCCTCCCGCAGACGAAACGGGGTGTCTGGGTCTGGCCGGCTCAACGCACAGACGGTCGAGACACGCATCCGGACGCCATCCCCGAAGGCACCCGGATGCGGCTTGACCCGACGGTCGACGTGGAGAGCCTGCCGATGTCACGACTGGGCAAGGCGTTGGCGCGAGCCGCCCAGACCCATGGGATGCTCGTGGCGAATGTCTCCGAAGGCGTTGTGCTCATCGGCGAGTCGGGGCAGCTGGCCATCCAGGCCGGACGACCCGACCCGTGGTTGGCCATCTACGACGCGTCGAAGTACGAGACTGGTGGCACCGTGCTCAACGGCTTCCCATGGTCCCGGATCCAGTTCGTCCAAGACGGATGGGGTCGCTGAGGTCCCCTTGGCTACGGCCGCGCGAGCGATAGCGCGGGCCACGCCGATGTGGGTCCGAACCGGCACTAGCCGGCCAGCATCGACACCTGCCGCTCTGAGGCGTTGAGGTCGAGCAGCGGAGGACGGGAGCGCTGGGTCACCCGAAGGGACGCTGCATCGCACAGGTCGCCGAGCGTGAGGTGCGCTGGATCGCGCACCACCGCCAGCCCCCGTTGGGTCACCTCGAAGGCGGTCTGGACTTGGTGATCGTCGACGTGTTCGCCATAGCACTGCCGGCGCGGCAGCACGACAGGGTATTGGCCGGCGTCGAGAGCTCCGAGCACAGCACCGGTGCCTGCGTGGGTCACCACGACGTCGGCCTCGTGCACGGCCCGGTTCAACTCGGCAAAGGGCACCGACTCTCGGGCATCGATCCCCAGCCCGGACACGTCGGTGCTGCCGGTCTGCCACAGCACCTCGACATCGGTAGGCAGGATCTGCCTGATGCGTTCGACGGCGCGACGGAAGCCGTATCGACCCTGGGTCCCCAGAGTGACAACCGCTCGCCGGAGCGGCTTGCGTGGCGTTGCGTCCGTGGCGTAGACGTCGAACGGCGAGCCGGCGAACCTCCACCTCCCGCTTGCCCAGGACTCGTGCTGGGTGAACAGCTTGACGGCAGGCACCATCGTGAGCAGGGCGCCGGTGCGGCTCGGCCCCATGGCCCGGGTTGCGCTCTCGATGTAGTAGGCGGGAATCCCCCGCATCGCAGCCTGCGGAAGGGCCGACAGGGCAAGTGACGCGCCGGTCGAGACGACTTGGCTGACCGTGTAGCGCCGAAAGATCGGACTCACCGACCGCGCGTTGCGGAGCACGTGACCGACATCGCGCGGGTCGGCGGGGCCACACCAATGGACGACTTCGCCGGCCAGCAACGACTCGGTCTGTGGGGTGCGCGTGGTGACCCACACGATGTCGTCATCGATGGCCAGCCGCGGCACCAATCGGTGCAGCTGCGTGATGTGCCCACCCTCGTTCGCCACCAGCAAGGTCGTCACTGCGCTGCCCCTTTTCACCCCGGCGACTGCCCTATCACCGGGTGCCCTGGCCGACGCCTCCCAAAGGCATCGACGACTGGTCAGGTCCCTATTCCTGACCGGTGCGCGTGCGTACCCAAACAGCGTGTCGCAAACACGCGCGCGCAAAACGCATGATACCGAAATGACCCACAGGGCTGCCACTTGAAGCGTGACGAATCCTCCAATTCCGGCCTATTTAATGGGGATTGTCTGAACTATCTTTTATGTCTGTTTTGGGAGTCGGAGCGCCAGTCGGTGGAGTCCCAATTGGGCGACGAAGGTCGACGCGGCCATGACGGCCCACCCGGTCAGCGCCGCTCGCGGCGCGTGCGCCACCCAGAGCAGCGGAACCGCGCACAGGACGGCCCGAGCCACGCTCCACCAGGCCTGGGTGTCGACTCTCCCGAGGAGAATCAGGGTTTGGGACACGGGCAGGCACCAGAAGAGCGAGCCGTAGTAGAGCAAGGCAGCCGGCAACACGGATCCGGCTCCCGACCACTGCGGGCCCAGCTGCGGCACGAGCCCGAGCACGGCATACGCGGCCGCACCCGAGAGCAACACCGCACCTCCGGCGAGAAGCAGAGTCCAGCGAGCGTGGTAGCGCCGCAACGCGGCAACCTCGCCCTGACGGACCATGCCGGCAGCGTGGCCGATGTAGATCGGCCCGAAGGTGCTGTTCAGAGTGGAGGCCACCGGCATGAGAAAACGCGCCACCAGGGCCCAGGCTCCGGCGACCTCGATCGCGTCGACGATGGGCAGGACCAGCATCGGCAACGCGGCGGCCAGCGAGACCAGGACGTTGCTGCCCGGCTGCCATCGCGTCTCGGAGCGCAACGTGTGCCATTCGGCACGGGAGCTCCGGCCCAGCCAGACGGCCCGGTCAGGAGTGGCCCGGACCAGCACGAGGAAACCCAGGCCGAGCGAGACAAGCCACGGGAGGGTGAGGACGACGAAACCCGGGAACCCGAGCCCGAGGAAGAGCACGATGAGGGCTGCATTCGAGATCCCTTGGGTGGCTCGGCTGTGCGCCAACAGGTGCTGCCGCTGGTGGCGTAGGACCACCCCTTGGAGGAGCTGTTGACCACCGGTGATCGCAGCCCCGACGCCCCCGAGAGCCAGCATCATGCCAAGCCGCGGTTGCCCGATCATCGCGGCCACCACCGCAGCCACACCGACGAGTGCCGTGACCACTCCCACGATCGCCATCCCGGCCCGCGACACCTGGTGGGCAGGTTCCTCGCGGAGAACCGTGGTCCTCGACTCCGCGGCCCAGGTGTTGAACGTCGCGAGAACGGCAGTGATGCTCGTGACGACGCCATAGTCGGCGAAATCACCCGTCGTCGTCACGCGCGCGGCCAGCGCTGTCGCGGCCAGGACTGCCACCTGGGCCAGAACAGTGGACCCGAGCAACTGCCCCACCAGCCGGATCTGGCGGCTCACCTGGGCAGATCGGGAAGCGTCCAGAACGACCCGAGGTACTCGTCGAAAGCGTGTGGCACGAAGCGCATGGTGCCGGCCGCAGGATATGGACTGAACTCCCCGAACCACACCCAGCCCGCGAGGTCGTAGAAGTCGACGCGCAAGAAGTCCCAGCCGGCCGAGAGTCTGCGGGCTAGGGCCAGCATCTGGTCGAGATGCTCGGGCGCGGGCATGAGGTCATTGCGGTATTTGGCCGCTCGGCCCGGCAGCCACTCCCAGGTCGGCGAGTAGTGACTGAGGCTGTGCCCGTGCGAGAAGCGCCCGGTATGGACCTGGACGACCCGAGGGACACCGTCGAAGCAGAAGACCTTGTAGTCGGTCGGCAGGCCCTCCCCGGGCAGCTTCGCCTCGAGGAGATAGCGCGTCGGGACCTGCGTGTACGCCCACTCTCCGAGGAGTTGTCCAGGCGAACTCGCCCGCCATTGCTGCGCCCGCCGAATAACCTCGGCGCGCGCCTTTCCCGCAGGCCCGAACTCGACGGTGGCGGTGCCATTGTTCGGCTTGAGCACCCACGGTCCGACCGAGTCGAGGTCCGGCAGTTCATCGAGGTCGCTGCCAGACCAGAGCAACTCCGGAAGGCGCATCTCGCTCTCGTCCGGCACCCTCTCACGCGCCAGCCGACGCATCTCGATCTTGTCGGAGTACTCCACGAGCATGGGGCGCCGGTCGTTGAGGATCCGCCAGTTGACCTTTTCGCTGAAGGTCCGAGGTGCGCGCAAGTTGGGCCACCGGCCGTGTCGCGCCAGGAAGAGCACGCGGCGGCGCAGCGGCACGGGAAGACCCGAGGCGAGGCGCCAGTATGCCGGTCGTAACGCCGCTCGTGTCCGAGACACCAGGGTCATCCTTGCCACCTCTCACAGCCCGGTGCCAGCCCCGTCGGGCCTCCCGCTCCCTCGGCTCCTGCGCGGGTGGGCCTCAGGCGCTCCCTACCTGCGATGAAGCGCGTGCTCTGCTCGACCATCCTTGCCTCCAGCCCCGATCGATCTCTTCCGTTGTCCACGTACCGATGGCCGCTCACGAGGGGTGGGCGGGAGCGGGCAGCCGCCACATCTGCCCGAGCGCGAGATCTGCGCCACGCCGTGCGAAGGGGGCGCCGCCCGAGGGATACGGGGTGAACTCTCCGAACCACAGCTGGCCCGCGATGTCGTAGAGGTCAATGCGAATGAAGTCCCATCCGGCGGCCAGCCGGCTGGCCACGTTCAGGAGTTGGTCGAGGTTCGACGGGCGCGGGCTGAATCGCGGGGTTCCGAGGACGAAATGATCGGCCAGCGGTTGCCATTGAGTGTCGTACGAGGCGATCGAGTATTTCTTCGTCATGCGGTCCCGATGCACCTGCACAAATGCCGGAATCCCGTCAAAGCAGAAGACCTTGAACTCCGACGGCAACTTCTCACCAGGGAGCCTGGCCTCCAAGACATAACGGAACGGCACCTGCGTGTAACCCCATTCGCCCAGATAGTGCCCGGGCTCGCTGCGCGTCCACCCCCGGGTCGCTCTTCGGAGCTCGTCGCGCGAGCGGCCGTCCGGCCCGAGAATGACGACGCCAGAGCTGTTGTTCGGCTTGAGCGCCCACTGCGTCGGCCCGCCCAGATCGGCACAGTCGCGCAGATCCGTGCCCTGCCAGAGCAGCGGAACAAGGCGCAGTTCCTGCTCATCCGGCACGCGCTCCCGCGCGATCTCCCGCATCCGCAGCTTGTCGCACACCTCGACAATCGCTGGACGCCGATCGTTGAGGATGCGCCAATTGAGCTTCTCGGTAAAGGTTTCCGGCTGGGTGAAGTCCGGCCAGCGGCGGTGCCTGAGCGCGAAGACGACCGATCGACGGGTACGAATCGGCAACAAGCGCACGGCCCTCAGGTATGCCGGTCGGATGCGCCGCCGGAGTCGGGCAGGAATCGGGTCAGCACGGAGTGTCATCGGCCTCGCCACCGTTTCAGTGCGTGGTCGAAGTGGACCACCAGAGCCGCACCGGATTGCGCCGCCAGCACGGGGACCCAGCGACCTCCGCGACGTTTCACCACATCGATCGCTGTGCGGATCACCGCCCCGGGCTGGCCCGACCGCGCCTGTTCCCGGGCCACCGAGCCCACCAGGTAGCCCGTGCCGAGCTCCGGATCCAAACCGTCGATCCGGCCCAACCAGGTGCGGGTCCTGGAATCGCCGGCACGCTCCCGCTCCCGCTCCGGTGCCGCCACGACATCCACTCCCACGTGAGCGCTCTGGTGGACGATGGCGCCCTGTCGTTCGGCCGTGAGCAGCCACCAGGTGTCCTCGCCGAACGCCAGGTCACTGTCCATCCGGTGATCGGCAAGTTGGCGCCGGAAGACCAGGGTCGGGGTCATGATCCGCCGACAGCGGCTGGACCACACGCTGGGGCCGTAGAAGTACTCGGCGACTGTCCGGCCACCCAACAACTCGACCGGTTCGACCCGCGAGCGCCGATGCGGATAGTGCACCATGCCGCGGCTCGCATAGATCGACACATCAGGTCGCCGGGCCAGCACCCCGAGAGCGTCCTGGAGATGGCCGGGCCGCCAGGTGTCGTCATCGTCGAGGAAGGCGATGACTTCGCCCGTGGCGGCCTGCATCCCGAGATTTCGGGCAGCGGCCGCGCCGACCCGACCTGCGGTATGGAGCAGCACGACTCCCGCCGGCACGGCCCCTGCCGACAAGGTCCCGCTCGAGTCGTCGATGACGATCACTTCGACGGGCACGCCCTGGGCGCGTGCCGACGCGACTGCCTCGTGCAACGACGGTCTGCCCAGGGTCGGGATGATCACGCTGACCTGCGCCGATGCACCGGTATGCCGGGTGCGCACCACCGCGGCAGCCTCGTCCCACACCTGGGTCAGCCGGGTCGCCATGACGGTATTGCTGTATCCGTCGGTCCACCGTGCTCGGGCGGCTCCGCCCCGATGATCCCGGGTCTGCGCGTCGTCCATGAGGGTGGCCAAGGCCTGAGTCAAGGCTGCTGCGTTGCCGGCTGGGACGAGTGCACCGACCGTGTCGTCGACGATGTCGGAGACCGCACCGACATCGGTCGCCACGCACGGCAGACCGGCCGACATGGCCTCCAGGAGCACCATGGGCAAGCCTTCGGCGAGGCTGGGCAGACAAAACAGGTGCGATGTCCGATAGAACTCGTCGCGCTGGGTCGGGCCGAGATTTCCCGTGGCGAGGACCCGGCCGCCCAGCGCCACGGACAGCGCCTGAACCTCCCCGAGCAGGGCCGCGTCCGGCGTGGGACCGCACAGCACCACCTGCCAGTCGGGACGATCGGGCAGCAACTCCGCGACGGCGGTGAGCAGGACATCGACTCCCTTGTGGCGGGTGACCTCTCCGACGAACAGCAGCGTCCGCGGCAGGGCCGCGGCACGGACCTCGAGGTCGCACCCGACGTCAGGCACTCCGTTCGGCACGACCGAGATGGCACCTTCGGGCAGCTCGAGCCGGTCGGCCACGACGTCACGCCAGTGGTTGCCGAGGACGACGACCGCGCCTGCGCCCCGAAAGGCCCGGGCCAGCCGCTTGAGGTAGCGCGGGTGGACCCGGTCGAGATAGCCCGCGAAGCCGCCGCCGTGCAGATGCACGACGTACGGCAGTCCGCGCCAGCGAGCCGCCTCGGCGAGCAGCGTCTTGCGCAGCGCGCTGCCCCCGCTCGCCATGTTGAGATGCAGCAAGTCGGCGTCGGTGCGCAAGACCGTGGCAACGGCGCCCGGAAATTGCCGATAGCCGGCCGGGCCCCGTCCGCCACCGCTGTCCAGGGCGCTGACCTCCCAGTCAGCGCAGGCGCCGGACGCGGCCGCCTCGGTCACAACGCGAGTCACCGTGGCGATACCGCCACTGAGGTGAGGGGGTGGCCCGACGACCAGCACGCGGCGCGTCACGGTTGACCCGCTGCATTGCGCTGCAGGTTCACTGCACGGAGCGCTCGGCGGCGTGCGATGAGGACCCAGAGGCCCAGCCCGAGTGCTGCGCCACCCGCCGCTCGCAGCGGGATCGGCACGGAGGGGAGGGGCACCTCGAGGCCGGGCACCACGGCATACTCGACGCCCGTGCCATAGCGCGCCGCTGCCGCGGCCACGGTGGTGGCCAGTTGCCGCGCCATGGCGGAGGCTGCGCCCGGCTCTGATGCTGTCACCAGGACCGTCACCGAGGCATCGTCACGACGGGTCTGCACACCGCGCACCGCGGGCGGGGTCCCCATGACGACGGACCGGGCCACTTCATCGTCGAGCAGCGACGCGGCGGACACCGCCGCGTCACGAGCGACGATGTCGGCGCGGTCTCCGGGGCCCGAAATCGCCGCCGGCAGCACAAGGATCTGAGCGGACGCGGTCACCTGCCCTGCGCCGGGCAAGCCCGCCACCACGCCTGCCGTCGCACCGAGAACGGCCAGTCCGGACGCCAGGCCGATGCTGGCGCGCAATGCCCGTCCGGTGGCCGCGGTGAGCGACTGGGCATCTTGTCGTTGACGGAGGACTCGTGACTCGACATCCGCGCTCTCCGGCAACGACGCAGTCCAGGTGCCACGCTCGGTGCGCGGGAGGGCGCCGGCCATGGCCAACAGGGGAACCAACGGCCACCCGTAGCCATATCCGAGGGTAAGCACCGCTTCGGTTGCGAAGAAGAAGGATGACCCGACAAACATCAGCGAGAGCACGGCGCCTGCCCAGGACACCGTGCGATACCACAGCATCGCGACGGCCAGGGTGTAGAGCAGCAGTCCGATCACGCCGGTGCGGGTGAGGACGTAGGGAATCTGTCCGTGTTCGGTGCCCATGAGGAAGGGAGCGTGGCCCTGGTAGAAAAGCGTCTGCAGCGCCTGCAAGCCAGGCCCGAGCAGCGGCTGGTCCATGAAGATCTCGCGCAGCCCGGCATACACGCCGCCGCGCTCGGTGAGGCCTTCCGGAGGCAAGACGATGAGCACCAAGAGGGAAGCCAGCGATCCCACGATCGGGGCGAGGGCCGCGATCCGCACGAGCGGGCGCACGGTGGCGAAAATGCCTCCCGGGGTGGTCCACGCCACCTGTGAACGATCATCGGAGGACAACACCAGCAGGCGTCGCAGCAAGGCATAGGCAGCCACCGCCCCGAGGAAGGCGACGTAGCCCGCCCGGCTGCCGGTGAGGTAGAGCAACGTGGTCATCGCGACCAGTCCGAAGATCCGAGACGCTCCTGAGCGCAGGAAGGCCACCGTGGGGGTCAGTGCGACGACATACATCGCCAGACCGTTCTCGGCCCAGAAGACGCCGGTGAGCAAACGGCCTGCAATCGTGCACTTGTCGGCACGGCACGGCAGCCAGGTGTCGGGCAGCGGGGTGAAGAAGGAGTAGAGCAGGATCATCGTGGCCGCGGTGACTGCGAACTGCCCATAAGCACGCATCACCTCGCGCGACCACGGGACGAAACCGGCCGCGATGAGGACGACGGCACCGACCAAGGAGTCGATCACGAAACGATCGGGGTCGCGTCCCAGCGCCGCAATGAAGCCCACGACACCGAGCCCCGCCGCCCAGGTCAGCGAGCCGCGACCGGCAGCCAGACCGCGCAGGACCACCGCCAGAGCGAACGCCATGCTGAGCACACCGAACGCGACGATGGTCAGCTGCGAGGCATTGCCGGTGCCGACAGCGAGGGCCACACCATTGGCGTCGTAGGTCTGGTACGAGCGGTTGACCACCCGACTGGCGACAACGGCCAAGAACGGCCCCGCGGTGGCCGACAACAGCAAGCCCTTGGCGAGGAAGAGGTCAATCTTGCGGTCCCGTTCGTGTTGCGCGGCCACGATGACCGCGGCAGCCACGGTCATCGCCGGCGTGCGGAGCGAGACCCCTCTCGCACCACCCAGCCGAACAAGCCCAGGAGGAAGGCGAGAACAAGGCCGGCGACAGTGCCGCCGACGACGGCCGTGGTCACCCCCCGAGCCACCGGTTGGACAGGCGCGTCGGCAGGAGTGACGACGGTCAGCGTCACAGGTGCGGTGCTCTTGCCCCGCATCTCCAGCGTCTCGACTTCGGACTTGGTCTTCGTCGCGAGCGCGTCGGCGAGACTGCGGGCCTGCTCTGGGCTGGAGTCGGTCACATTGACGACCAACCACATCGAGTCACTGGGCACGTCGACCGTCACTCGGGCGGCCAGCGCGACCGGGTCGATTCCCGTGGACTTGGCCACCTCGCCCAGGACACGCTCCGACGTCACGAGCGCGGGGTAGGACCGCACCTGGAGCTTCATGTAGCTAGACCCTGCGGCGAGTTCACCCGCGGAGCCCGAGGCGGACACCGCCGCGAAGATCTGGGCTCGCGCGACGTATTGCGGGCCGCCGCGCACGGCATACGCGTATCCAGCACCAGCACCGAGGAGTGCGCCCACGAGCAGCAGCACCCATGACGCCCGCAACACCCGAAGAACGGTGTAAAAGTTCATTTCCCCCCGCATTTCGCGGCATCACATAGCCACGCGCTGGTCGGCTGCCCTTGTTGCCGACCAACTGCTGTTGCGCTGCGTGTCTATCTGACGCCATGCCCCTTGGATCACCGTCGAGCGTACACGCTTGCTGCCCATCCGTCGCTAGCCGGCGTCGAGGCATCCCGAAGCTCGTCGGCGGACTCACCCTGGTCAACGCCGGAACGGGGTGCCAGGCTGGGGCCATGGACGAGTCGACGATCGTCGTGCCCAGCCGGGACGGCATACAACTGCAGGTACATCGCTGGGCGCCCAAGGGTGAGCCGCTCGCGGTCGTCCAGGTGCAGCACGGGTTGGGCGAGCACGCCGGGCGCTATCGGCGTTTCGGGGAGGCGCTCACGGCGTCGGGCTACCTCGTGTATGCCGCGGACGGGCGCGGCTCGGGACGCACCGCGGCCGGTGACTACGGCAACTGGGGGCCCGACTCGTGGCCGGGGTGGGTCGACGACGTCGCGCAACTCAACGCGCGGATCCGGGCCGATCACCCGGGGTTGCGGCGAGCGCTCTTCGGTCACTCGATGGGTTCCTTTGCGGCGCAACAATTTTTGGTCGACCACGCGGCCGATGTCGATGCCGTGCACGCGGTCGTGTTGTCCGGCACGACCGATGTCGCCGGCCTGGTGCCCCTGCTCGACAGCCCCGTGCCGGCGGACCTCAGCTCGTTCAACGCCGGGTTCGAGCACCGGACCGGCTTCGAGTGGCTCAGCCGTGATCCGGAGGAGGTCGACGCCTATGTCGAGGACCCCGGGTGCGGTTTCGAATCCGAGCCGTTCCGCGGCATACCGTCGCTCTTGGCGGCCGTCGACCCGCAGCGGCTGGCCGCGATCCGGGCCGACCTGCCGATCCTGCTCGTCTCCGGTGACGCCGACCCGCTGGCCGGCGGCGGCGCGGCGGTGCAGGTGGTCGGGCAGCGCTACCGCGAGGCCGGGCTGACCGACGTGACGGTGCAGCTGTATGCCGGTGCGCGGCACGAGCTGCTCAACGAGACCAACCGCGGCGAGGTCACAGCCGACATCATCGCGTTCCTCGACCGCACCGTCGGCTGACGGACGGGTCGTCGATCGCTGATGGGCAAGGTCATCCCGTTCCCGAACTCGGGCTTCACCTGGCCGGAGCGCCCCCATTGGGTGCTGCCCGCCGACGACGACATCGCCGAGGATGACGACCCAGAGTGGGTCGACTATGGCGAGGTGTGCGGGCCCGACACCCCGATGCGGCTCTACATCGATCTGGTCGACGCCAAGCCGCGGGTGTCGCGCGAAGTCATGGTCCCCGGAGACCTCACCATGGACCAGGTTCACGAGGTCATCGTCGCCGCGATGGGGTGGCAGGACTACCACCTGCATGCCTTCATCCAGGGCGGGGTCGACAACCCGACGGCCCCGCGGCTGCTGACCCAGGCAGACGTCGCCGAGGGCGAGGAAGGGTTGCTGGAGTCGGAGGTTCGGCTCTTCCAGGTGTTGCGCCGCAACGGTGACGAGGTCGGGCACGAATACGACTTCGGCGACGGCTGGCAACACGTGGTGCGGCTCATCGCGTCCGGAGATGAGGCCGACGCGATCCCTCCGGGCGATCCAGTCTGGGCGGTCGCCTCCCGTGACGCCGACCCGGCAGCCCGGGTGCGGCTCATCGACGGTCACGGCGCCTGCCCACCCGAGGACATCGGTGGGATTCACCATTACAACGAGGTCGCCGCCTGGCTGCGCGGCGACCGGGGCGCCGCGGTCGATGACCCTGAGGGGCTGCTCAGGTGGCTGCCCGAGGGATTCGACCCGCGGGAGTTCGACATCGCCGAGGCCCAGGCTCGCCTGGCCGCCACTCAGGCCGCGGGCGGCATCGACCCAGGGGCGCTGTCGGGGCGGATGCGTGAGGCCCTCGACCGGGTCGGTCCCGCGCGGCGCGAGCTCGCCGGAATGCTCATCGGGGCCGCCTTGCCGCGCCGCGGAGAGCGCCACGCCATCGATGAGTTGAGTGTCGTCGAGGTGGCCCGCGCCGCGCGGCCCTGGCTCATCCTGTTCGACGAAATCCCCGACAGTGGGCTGAAATTGACGGCCGCCGGCTATCTGCCACCCGCTGTGGTGTCGCGGATCTTCGTCGCGTTGGGTTTCGGCCCCGATGCCGTCTGGGGCAAGGGCAACCGCGAAGACAACGTGCGCCCGGTGCTCGAACTGCGCGAGGCCGCGATCTCGATCGGCCTGGTGCGCAAGGCTCGCGGGATGCTGCACCTGACGGCCGAAGGCCGAGCCGGGCAGGCCGACCTGGAGCGGTTGGTCGCCCGCGTGGTCAGCCGGTTGCCGCTCGGCTCCCGCGACTACGAGCGCGACGCCGGGCTGCTCGGGTTGCTCGCGCTGGCGTCGGTCGCCACCTATCCCCCCGACGTCGTCCCCCTGGTCTGGCCGACCCGGCTGCGCGAGGCGATCGAGCTGTTCGCGGCGTTCGGGTGGCGCCAGGGCTACGACCCGGTGCCCGAGTGGACCGTGCGAGGGCTGATGCGGCCCACCTTTGCGGCGCTCACCCGGATGGGCGCCTTCGAGTCGGATCGCTACGGCGATTACGGTATGCCGTCCACGCTCGGTCCCGCGCTCGCCCGGGCTGCTCTCAGCGTCCCTCGCACCGGTCGCGCCCCTCGGTCACCTGGGACTCGGGGCTAACGCCAGGTGAGGCGGATCGTCGACGGGTCAGGGTCGGCGATGACGCGCACCTCGCCGAAGTCGGCGTCGCCGAGCCGCGCGGCTTTGACCAATCGCTCGCAGAAGTGCTCGAAGTCGTCGAACCCGAGCTCAGCCCGCACCCGCGTCGGGAGCCGGTTGAAGCGCACCGGCAGATCTGGCCCGTCGGATAGGGAGAGTGGGATGGCCAGCACCCGCTCCCGACGCTCCAGCAGCACCCGATCGACCTCGACCACGACCGGCAGGACGACCGGATAGAGCTCGGCCGGCACCTCGTCGCCGACCACCTGCTGCACCACCCCGCCGAGGATCGCCCCCACCAGCAGCGGCCGCAGCGTCGCGTCGTCGAGGTCGACTCGCCACCCCTTCGGCCGGATCCGGAAGGCCTGTGCGTCCGACACGACGTCGACGACGACGTCCTCGCAGACATCCTCGAGCCCCGACCCGGGCTCGATCCCGAGCGGCCCGAAGACCTCCTCGAGCAGCCAGGTCCGGCGCAGCCGCTTGGGTGCCTTCAACCCGTCGATGTACGTCACGAGCGGCCGTGCTGCGGTCATGGGGCGCCTCCGATCCTCCGGTGCATCGACGCTACCCCGCACCTTGACCTGCGCTGCCAAACTGCCGATGAACTTCGGTATGCCGTGAGGGCCGGGTAAGCTTGTCCGATACCCACTTTCCGGTGGCTTTGGCATACCCCGCCAACCACCACACACAAAAGAACAGGAGCGGCTGGAAACACCATGGCCGGTGGCGAGGTTCGGTCGGTCGGCATCGTCGGTGCGGGAATTGTCGGTCTGTCGACGGCATACTTCCTGCAATCCGAAGGCGTTGAGGTCACCATCTTCGATCGCAAAGGCATTGCTGCCGGCGCGAGTTGGGGCAATGCCGGGTGGTTGACCCCGGGCATGGCAGTGCCGCTGCCCGAGCCGGCGGTGTTGCGCTACGGCATGCGGGCGCTGTTGAGCCCGAGTTCCCCGGTCTATGTGCCGCCGACAAGCAATCCGACCACGCTGAGTTTCCTCGCCCAGTTCGCGCGCAATTGCACGGCCTCGCGCTGGCGCAAGGCGATGCAGGGGCTGATCCCGCTCAACAACCGCGCACTGGAGGGTTTCGACGCCCTCGCCGACGGTGGCGTCGCCTCGCCGGTGCGCGACGCGGAGCCGTTCATCGCGGCATACCGCAGTGCCAGCGACCGGGAGGGGCTGGTCGAGGAATACCAGCACATCCAGGCTGCGGGGCAGCGCATCGACTACGACCTGATCAGCGGCGACCAGGCTCGCGACATCGAGCCGACGCTGTCCGAGCAGGTGCGCGCGGCGATCCTCATCCATGGGCAGCGCTTCATCGATCCCGCGAATTACGTTGCGGCACTGGGTGATCTGGTGATCTCCCGTGGTGCGACGCTGCAGCTTGAGCCGGTGACCAGCGTGACCTCCGACAGTGACGCGGCGCAGATCAACGGTCAGAGTTTCGATGCCGTGGTCATCGCGACGGGCGCGTTGCTCAACACCCTGGCGCGGCCGTTCGGGGTCAAGACGATCGTGCAGGCCGGGCGGGGCTACAGCTTCAGCGTCGAGTGCGAGCATCTGCCGGTCGGCCCGATCTACTTCCCGACCCAGCGCCTGGCGTGCACGCCGCTGGAGAACGGCCGGCTGCGGGTCGCCGGGATGATGGAGTTCCGGCCTGCGGATGCGCCACTGGACCCGCGGCGGATCCACGCGCTGGTGTCTGCGGGCAACGAGTTGCTCGCCGGAGCCGACCTCAACCAACGCCAGGACGAATGGGTCGGCGCCCGGCCGGTCACCGCCGACGGGCTGCCAGTCATCGGTCGCACTGCCGATCCCCGCGTCTACGTTGGCGGCGGCCACGGGATGTGGGGCGTGCTGCTCGGTCCGATCACGGGTCGCCTTCTCGCGCAACAGATCACGACAGGCCGTATGCCGTCCGAACTCGCCTCCGTCGACCCATTGCGGGGTCGACGCGGCTGATCGTTGGGGTCAGAGCGCCCCGGCGACGAACGAAGCCAGAGCAAAGAGCAGACCCAGGATGAGCAGCACCACGCGGACCAGACGCGACTTCTCTCCGTCAAGGATCGCCAGGACCGACAGCCACAGCGCCACGCTCGAGCACGCCGCCGCCCGGGCGGCGGAGACGAACCGGAGGTCGCCGGTGATCCACATCCCGACGTAGGCGATCGTCAGGATCGTCGCCAGGCCGATCACACCCGCCGCGAAGACGGTGAAGAAGCAACCGGCTGGGGCAGACGTGGTGTGCGCCCCAGCTGCGGCCCTCGGTGCGGTCCGGAGGCGCGCCCGCCCTGTCGGCGGCTGCCTTCGCGGGCGCGGCTTTGCTCGCTTGATCTCCTTGGCACGCCGGGCATTCCACGCGATGTCCCGCGCTGCCCGGGAGTCGCTTGCGGACGGCTGAGTGGCGGGTGGCGCCGCGTCTTGCGGCGGGCGCGGCGCGGTCGGTGGCGCATCGGCGGGCCCGGCATCCTGGGGCGGCTCGGGCGGGGGGAGGTGGCTCCACGGACCCTCCTGGAGGGGGTCCAGTCCGCCGAGGGCGTCCCTGTGGTCCGAACTCACTCCCGGAGTATCCCAGGCAGGCAGCCTGTGGATGACGCCGCGCGCTCGGAGCGGGTTGCTGGCAGACTCGGCGAGTCGGTTTAGGGGCGACGCGCAAGGAGCAGAGGGTGAACGGACAACGGCTGCGGTATGCCGTGCCGGCGGCAGTCACGGGGTTGGCGTGGGTGCTGGTGCTGGCTGGATGCACGACCAGTTCGCCGGCACCTCCGACGGGTTCGACGACTGGTGTGGTTGCGACGACGAACGCATCACCGTCAACGAGTTCGGGGTCGCCGTCTGCGTCTTCGAGCGGATCGACGACGAGACCGCCCTACCCAACGGACGTGCCAGCCGACGCCCTGGCCAATACCCCACAGGGAGCAGAGGCCTTCGTCCGCTACTTCCTGCAGACGCTGAACCGCGGCTACACCGTGCCGGAGCCGGGCGCAGTAGCTCGACTATCGACCGCAACGTGTAAGTCATGCGCTGGATATGAAGATCGCTTCGACGAGCTTGTCGCCAACCAACGACGATTGGACAGACAGCCCTTCGTGCTCACCGAGGTGATGCTCGTCGGAGACACAGCTACGGGAGCGGTCTACTCAGTCGACGCAGTTGTCAACCAACAGGCGGTCCGCATCATCGATTCGACGGGTGCCACTCACCAAACGTGGACCGCAAAGGCGGGCATCCTCGTTGTGGATCTCGTTCGCGCAGACGGTTATTGGCTAGTCAACGGGGTGAGGGTCCGGCAATGAGGCGCATCATCGGCACTACCGTGGCAGCGCTCCTGCTCACTATCGCTCTGTCTCCCTCAGCCGCTGCAGACGAGGTGGACGGTCTTGGGGTTGCGGTCAATGGCGAAGGGACGGTCGCCCGAGTCACCGAGGAGGAGACGGCACAGTTGGCGCAGGGGAAGGACCTGCACGGGCAGGTTGTGACCACGCCGATGGAGTACCGGGTCGAGCTGGCCTGTCCGGTGCTCAATGCCCCGCAAACAGATGCCGCGTGCCAGCGGGCGGTGGCCGGCTGTCAGGTCAACGGTCAACAGATCGGTTCGGGGTTCCTCTACGACATCTTCGCCCGGCCGCGGGGCAGCGCCCAGGCGTGGGCCAATGTCGGGTCGACCTGTTTCGCCGCGCAGGTGCCCGGAGCCGCCCCCACCGTGACGCTGGCGATGCTGCGCGATGCAATGCACAACACGCCGTGGGCCACCGCGTCGATCTCCACCCAACCGGTCGGCGACGTGACCCTCGTCGGGCTCAAGACGTTCTATCGGGTGAAGTGGTCCAGCCAGGGCTACGAACCTGGCGAGGTCGAAGCGATCGACCCGGCCCGGATGCTCGGCAGGCGGGTCGAGATCCGCCCGAAGGTCGATCACTTCACCTATGTCTTCGGGGACGGCACGACCTTCGGTCCCACCCTCAGTCCCGGTGGCGTCTACCCGAACGGTGACATCACCCACGCCTACCCGAAGACCGGCTCGTACGCCGTGCGGGTCGACACCACCTTCACCGCGGACTTCCGCGTCGACGGAGGCCCCTGGTCGGCGATCCCGGAAACGGCAACCGTCACCGGCCCAGTCACTACCGTCACCGTGAAAGCCGCCCGCGCCGTCCTGGTGAACTAGGGAGGATCGGCTCCGCCGGACGGTGACCCGAAGTGCCAAGCTGTGCCCATGTGGACCTCGGAGCGTGAGGAGCGTGTTCGTACCGAGGCCATGGCCTGGCTTGAGGTACGCACCCAGGATGGATCTGTGGCGCTGACCTCCGAAGAGATCCGGGCCTTCACGTTCGAGGGCGAACGGTTCGCGCTCATGGACCCGCAGCGCGGCATACGGAAGCCTGCCGGCTTTGGGTCGGCGCTTTCGATTCGCACTGTGTGGCGTCCAAGTGGCGCCGAGCGCCCGTACGAGGACGCGATCGGCGACGACGGGCTGGTGCGATACAAGTGGCGAGGGGACGATCCGGACCACCCCGAGAACCGGGCCCTTCGCGCGGCCATGCAGCAGGAGCAGCCGCTCATCTGGTTCTGGGGGGTTGCCACCGCGGTCTACCAGGCGATCTTCCCGGTCTACCTGGTGGGCGAGGAACGCGCGAGTCAGCAGTTCGTCGTGGCGACCGACGGATTGCAGCATCTACGCCCCACCGACTCGCCCGTGGAGGAGGTGCTGCGGCGATACCTGCGGTCCGAGACGGTGCGTCGGCTACACCAGCCGGTCTTCCGCAGCATGATCATGCGTGCCTACGAAATGCGCTGCGCGGTGTGCGCGCTGCGGCACAGTGAGTTGCTCGATGCCGCGCACATCGTCGAGGACCGTCACGAACTCGGAGTGGCTGCCGTTCGAAATGGACTGGCGCTGTGCAAGATTCACCACGCGGCATACGACTCGCGGATCTTGGGAGTATCGCCCGACCTGGTGGTGGCGATCCGCGCGGACATCCTCGCAGAGACCGATGGGCCGCTGCTGGAACACGGCCTCAAGCGGCTGCACGGCCAACCGCTGCGCAAGGTGCCTCGCCGGGCGACCGAGCGCCCAGACCGGGAGTGGCTGGCGCTGCGGTTCGAGCGTTTCCTCGCCAGTTGACCCGACTCGCCGTCAAATCCGATGGCTCAGGCCACGGCACGCCGGGAAACCTTCCGACTCGCCGTCGAAGCCGACGCCTCAGGGCACGGCACGCCGGGAAACTCTCCGACTCGCCGTGTTGGACCGGGGTGGGCGGGTCGAATCCGCCGGGAAACCTTCCGACTCGCCGGGTTGGACGCGGGGCGCGGGCGCGGGCGCGGGCGCGAGCGCGGGCGCGGGCGTCGGCGCCACCTGCGTCGTCGCCACCGTTTGCAGGACCAATCCGGTCGCCACCAGGGCCAGGCCGATCATGCCGTTCACCGGTAGCGCTTCACCGAGCACGAGCACGCCGAGCACCGTCGCGGTGAGCGGGTCGCCGAGCAGCAAGGTGGACGCCGGACCGGCCGACATCGAGTGCATCCCCACGACCGGCAGCACGTTGGCCAGGGCCATCGTCACAACGCCGAGGTAGAGCGCGACCAGCGCGCCGCGCGGCGAGAGCACCCAACCCAGCGGCTGGGTCAGCACGAGCGGAGCAATGAAGACAGAACCAAGCAGGTAGGCAGCCGCAGGCATCTCGACCGCATGGTCACCGCGATCCAGCCCTACCTTCGCCGCCACCATGTAGCACGCCGAGCCGAACCCGGCCGTGCACGCCATGAGCACCCCGACCCCCGGCCCGTCCAGTCCTTCCTCCAGCGCAAGCTGCCCCATCGACCGGACGATCAGGCCGGTGACCGCAACCGCCGTGGCCAGCAACCACAGGCGAGTCGGCCTGTGCCCGAGCATCAACCAGCCGAGCAGCCCCGCGAACCCCGGCACCGCGCCGACCGCGAGCAACGTGCTCAGGGCGACCCCGGCCCGATCGACCGCTCCGAAGAAGAGCGGCTGATAGGCGGCGGACGTCACCGCCATCACCCACACCGTCGGCCGCATCAGCAGCGCGGGCACATTGCGCCACGAGCCGCCGACCAGCGGCAACACCGCCAGCAAGACGGCCGACCCGATCATCAGGCGCATCCCGCCGACCGTGGCGCTGTTCGCCGATGCCGGGGCGAACGCGGCCGCGGTGCCGGCACTGCCGAGCATGATCGCCCCGCCGAGCACGAGCGCAACCGCGCGAGGAGTCGACAGCCTCCCACTGGGGATGCCCCAAGCACTCACCGGCGCGCCTTCCGTGTCGAACTGCTGGTATGCCGTGCGGCTGGGTGCGGTGGGCTGAAGGCCGCACAGCCGGTATGCCGTGCGGCCGGACGCCGAGAAGGACGACGCCGGGGCGCCGGACTCCCAAAGACCGAGTCATGACGATAGGGCGTTCGCCGCGACAGCCGATTGCGAAGTTTGCCGACAAGGCCCGCAGAAGAGCACGATTCAGCTGTGGACGCCATCGATCGCGCAATATTGCGCCACCTCCGCCAGGATGCCCGCCTGACGAACACCGACTTGGCCGACCTGGTGGGGCTCACGCCGTCCCCCTGCCTACGCCGGGTCAGACGTCTGGAAGCGACCGGCGTGATCCTCGGTTACCACGCGTCGGTGGCGCCACATGCGGTCGGACGCGGCTTTGAGGTGCTCGTCGACCTCGAGTTGACCGATCAGGCTCAGGCCACCGTCACCCGGTTCGAAGCCGCCCTCGTCGCCTTCGACGAGGTGATCGAGGCCCGCCGGATGTTCGGAGCCCCGGACTATCACGTGCTCGTCGCGACCGTCGACCTCCCGGCATACGAGCGGTTCGTCACGACCAAACTCATGGCGCTGCCCGGACTGGCGCGATTGCAGTCGCGCTTCCCGATGAAGGCCCTCAAACTCGACGTCCCCACGCAGTCGCCGTAGAGAAGCAGGAGCGAAAAGGTTGCTATAGCGACCGTTTCACTCCCTCATCCTCACACAGGGCCAGGGCCAGGACCCGGCTCAAGCCGACCCGGAGTCACTCCCGGACCAGCCGATCAGCTCGACGATCCGGAACACCAGCACCCGGTCGAACGGCTGGTCTCGATAGTGCGGATAACGCTCAGCCAACAACCGCGACAGAGCCCGAGCATCAGCGTCAGCATCGACATCAGCACCGGATTCGCCTGTCTGCCAATGGAGTTGGGCCCGCACCCACCATAACCGCGTCCAGTCGACCGGATCCCAGTGATCAACGAGCAAGGTGGCCCGGGGATCGGCGAGCAGGTTGCGCTCGCGCTGCAACGGCCCGCTCGCCTTGGGCTTGACCCGGTCGACGGGGATTCCGACCAGGCCCTGGGGGTGCACGGCATACACGACCGGCACGGCATCGGCACCGCGCCGTGCGTGCACGGTCGCGAGCACCCCGTGGTCGGATGCCGTGAGCCGCCGCAGGGCCTCGTCTCCGGTCAGTCGCATGCCAGCGCCGGACAGGGTTGGCGCAGTCAGCGCTGGGCGGGCACGAGTTCGCGCACCCCAGGGAGCACCTGCTCGGCGAAGGTGCTCAGGAAGCGCTCCTGGTCGTGGCCGGGTCCGTGCAGGACCAGATGGGTGAAGCCGAGATCGGTGTAGAAGCGCAGCGCCTCGACGACCTGCTCGGGTCGGGACGCGACGATCCAGCGCTTGGCGACCTGCTCGATCGGCAGCTCGTCGGCGGCTCGCTCCATCTCGGCGGGGCTGTGGATCGAGTGCTTCTGCTCGGCGGTGAGCGAGAGCGGCGCCCAGAAGCGACAGTTCTCCAGGGCCCGCTCCGGGTCCGGGTCCCAGGACAGTTTGATCTCGATCATCCGGTCGATGACGCCCGGGTCGCGCCCGGCCGCAGCCAGGCCCTCGTCGACGGCGGGCACCAGCTCATCGGCATACAGCTCGCGGCCCTTGCCCGAGGTGCAGATGAAGCCGTCGGCAACCCGCCCGGCATACCGAGCAACGACCGGGCCGCCGGCCGCGACGTACACCGGCACCGGCGCCTCAGGTCGGTCGTAGATCGCGGCGTCCTCGGTGCGGTAGTAGTCGCCGGCGAAGCTGACCCGGTCCTCGGTCCACAACCGCCGCATGAGCGTGATCGCCTCGCGCAGCCGGGCAAAGCGCTCCTTGAAGGCCGGCCACTGGCCCTCGGCGACCGACCCGACGGCGACCTCGTTGAGCGCCTCGCCGGTGCCGACGCCGAGCATGACCCGGCCCGGCGCGAGGCAGGCCATGGTCGCGAAGGTCTGCGCCATGACCGCCGGGTTGTAACGGAAGGTCGGGGTGAGCACCGAGGTGCCGACGAGCACCCGCTCGGTGCGGGCCAGCACCCACGGCATCCAGGCCAGCGCGTTCGGCGCGTGCCCGCCCGCCAGCCGCCAGGGCTGGAAATGATCGGAGACGGTGACCGAGTCCAGGCCGAGTTCCTCGGCGCGCACGGCATACCGGCCGAGTTCCAGCGGCGCGAACTGTTCCGCCGAGGCCTTGTAGCCGATCCGGAGCGGGGGCGAGTTCGGAGGCGAGCTCGGGGGCGAGTTCGGCGGTGTCACGGGGACCTTTCCAGCGCGTATGCCGTGGGGCGGGCTGCCCCGTCGTCGGCTGCCATGTCGGCGCCCGCGAGCGCGAGCGCCTCCCGAGCATCATGCGGCACGGCGACCGCTGGCGCCGAACTGCGCTGCTCGTGCCACGCCAATCCGACGACTGCGGCCAGCAGGATCGCGAACCCGGCCCACTGCGAGGCGGTCGGCTTGGCACCGAGGAAGGCGACCCCGACGACGACGGCCGAGAGCGGGAAGGCGAGTTCGGCGAGGGTGGCCCGCGAGGCGGGCGTGTGACCGAGCGCTCGGTAATAGAGGGCGAGCGCCAGCAGCCCGGGGATGAGCGCGAGCAGGACGATGCTGCCGGCGGCATCCCAGCCGACGGCCAGCGGTGTCGAGGTGACCGTCGCCGTGATCGCGAGGGTGACGAAGCCGATCGAGAAGCGCAGCGCGGTGAGGTCGGCGAAGGTGAGCTCGGCTCGTGCGGCGCGCCCGAGCACGGTGCCCGCCGCCCACAGGGATGCGGCGCCGAGCGCGAGCAGGGCCGCTTGGGCGCTGGAGACGCTCACCGACAACGGCGAGGCGAAGGCCATCAGCCACGCCCCGAGCAGGGCGGGCGCCGCGAACCAGGCGTAGGCGATGCGGACCCGCTCCCGGAGCAGGACTGCGGCCAGGGCGACGGCGATGAGCGGCTGGAGTTTCTGGAGCACTTGCGGCGTGATCGGGTCCCCGGCCCGGAAGGCTGCAGTGAACAGCACCGTGGCCAGCGCCGACGATCCCGCACCGATGACGAGCACGCTGAGCTGGGTGCGCCGCGAGGCAGTGCGCAACCGGCGCAGCCCTGGGACGAGCCACCATAGGGTGACCAGGGTGAGCACCAGGTGCTCCCAGAACACGACTGTGAGAGAGGGATATTGGCGCGACAGGGGTCCACGCCATATCGACGAGATGCCCCAGAACGAGGCGGCGACCGCGACCAGCCAGGTACGGTCGCCGACTCGGGCAACGCGGGGTGCCGCCATGCTCAGGAGGCCTCGACCTTGGGCATGATCTCCTCCACCAAACGCTTGAGGTCGTCCATCGTCTTGGAGACCGGCACATCGGCGAAGGGGGGCCACAGCAGCGGCATGGTCAGCCCGGCCTCCTTGTAGCGCTTGAGCATGTCGGTGATCTGCCCGGCCGTGCCCACCAGGATGTTGGACACCTTGCCGTTGTCCGACTGGTCGACCTCGGTGTCGGTGATGGTGAACCAGATCATGCTGCACATGTCCAGGTCGTCGATCGAGCGGCCGAGGGCCTCGAGCTCGCCGGCGATCGCGGTGCGCCACTCGGTGAGCTCGCGCGGGGTGTCCTGGATGCCGATCCAGCCGGCGAGGTCGTATTTCGCGATCCGGTTGGCCGACCGCTTCGGGTCGCGCAGGCCGCTGAAATAGATCGGAGGGTGCGGCTTCTGCACCGGGTGGTGGCCGAAGCCACTGGCCTCGAAATCGGCGAACTCGCCGTGGTATTCGAAGGTGTCGTTGGTCCAGATGCCCTTGCAGATCTCGATCGTCTCGCGCACGTGGGCGTGCCGGCGCGGGAACAGGTGGGTGGCGCTCGCCGCGGCGAACTCCTCGGGCATCCAGCCGGCGCCGATGCCGACGTTGAGCCGCCCGCCGGAGAGCTGGTCGATCGTCGCGCACTCGGCGGCGAAGACACCGGGCGACCGGTAGGGCGTGTCGGTGATGCTCATGCCGAAGCGCAGCTTCTTCGTGCGGGCGGCCAGCCACGGCAACAGCGGCCAGCCCTGCAACCACTGACCGGTCGATGCCACCGGCAACTGCTTGGGGAAGGCGGTCATCATCCCGAAGGGATAGGTGAGTTCGCCGCGGTCGGAGGCCTCCGGCACGACGATGCGGTCGAGGGTCCACACCGAGTCGAAGTCGAGCTCTTCGGCGAGGTCGGTGAGGTCGGCGAGCTCCTGCACGGTGACGTGATTGCGGAAGTTCGGCAGGTAGAGGGCGAGTTTCATGCGGGCGTCTCCTTCGCAAGGTCCAGCGAGGTCGTGATGGACGGTCCGAGTGCGTCACGACCAGAGTCCAAGCTGACGCGCCCCCGGACAATGGGTTGCGTCCTCATGGTTTGCTCAACGCTGGAGCGGCGCGGCCCCCGCTGCCGCCGCTGCCCCGCTGCCGCCGAACTGCGCGCTTACCGGTGGGTGAGGTCGAGCGCGGCGCGCACGATGCCGTCGGTGTCGAGGCCTTGATAGCGGTAGACGCTCTCCAGGTCACCGGACTGGCCGAACTCGGTCACCCCCAGGTGCACGGCAGGAGACTGGGTGACCGCAGCGAGGAACGCCAGTGTGTGCGGATGCCCGTCGAGCACGGTGACGATCGGAGCGCTGCGCTCGCGAGGGAAGAGCGCGTCGAGGATCGCCGTCGGGTGCGCGCCTCGCCCGCGGCGGGCCTGGTGAGCGCGGAAGAGCAGGTCGGCGCTCGTGATGCAGACGACGTCGGTCGGTATGCCGGCCGCGTCCAGTCGATCTGCGGCGGCGAGCGCCTCCGGAGTGGGTGCCCCCATGACCGCGATCGTCACGGCCGGCTGCGCCACCCGACGCACGGCATACCCGCCGGCGACGACCTGCTGGCGACGGCGTTCGCGCGCGGCCGGGTCGGTGGGCACCGCGGCCAGGCCCTGGTCGATGGCCCGCGTCGACAGGCGTAGGTAGGCCGAGCCGCCCCCCGGCTGCCCGAGCCGGCCCATGGCGGCCAGCAGGCACCATTCGGTGTCGAGGGCAAAGGCCGGTTCGTATGCCGTGCAGCCGGGCTGCTCCAACCCGATCGACGGGGTGACGATCGACTGGTGCGCCCCGCCCTCGGGAGCCAGGGTGACCCCCGAAGGCGTGCCGACCAGGATCGACTGCCCACCGGCATACATGCCGAAGGACCATGGCTCCAGCGCCCTGGTGACGAACGGGTCGTAGACGACGCCGATGGGCAGCAGGGGTTGGCCCCAGCGGTCCCAGGTCGTGCCGAGTTCGCCGAGCAGGCAGACCAGGTTGGTCTCGGCGATGCCGAGCTCGATGTGCTGACCGGTCGGCCGCTCGCGCCAGTGCAGGATCGTCTCGCCGTCGTCGGCGAACCAGTCGGTGCGCTCGGCGACCGACCAGACCCCGTGCTTGTTGACCCAGCCGCCGAGGTTGGTGCTCGAGCTGACGTCGGGTGCGACGGTGACGATGCGGCGGCCGACCTCGGGGGCGGCGCGGGAGACCTCCATGAGGGTGCGTCCCAGGGCGGTCTGGGTGTTGGTCCGGCCGGTCATCGTGCGGCCGAGGTCAGTGGGGACGAGGGGCGGGGAGATCACCTCGACGGGATCGCGGCGCAGTCGCGCGGCCGCCTGCAGACACGCCTCGGCCACGGCTGAACCCGGGGCCGGCCGGACCCAGGGCGCGTCCAGGTCGCGACCCAGCCGGGCGGCAAGCTCGCGCATCTGCGCCTCGGTGAGCAGCGCCGAGTGGTTCTGCGGGTGCCCTTCGGTGGGCAGTCCATAGCCCTTGACGGTGTAGGCGATGATCGCCGTGGGCCGGGTGTCGTCGATGGCCGCGAAGGTGCGGCTCAGCGCCTCGTGGTCGTGACCGCCGAGTCGGCGCAGCGCCGCGTGGACGGTCGCCGCGTCGTGTCCTGCAAGGAACTCCCGCAGCGCCTCGGTCTCGGGGCCGTCGCCGGGCAGCAGGGCGAGCATCTGCTCCGGGGTGCGTCGCAGCAGCCGTTGGTATTCCGCATTGCCCATGCCGTCGATCCGGCGGCGCAGCGCGTCACCACCAGGGGCGGCGAACAACGCCTCGAGCGCGGCACCGTATTTGACGGTGAGGACCTGCCAGCCGGCTGCCTCGAAGATCGCCTCGAGGCGGCCCGATCCCATCGTGGGGAGCACCCGGTCCAGGGACTGCCGGTTGAAGTCGATGAGCCAGACGACCTCCCCGAGGCCGGCGACCGTGGGATCGAGCACTGCCTCCCAGACCGCGCCCTCGTCGAGTTCGGCGTCACCGACCAGGCTGTATTGCCGCCCGATCCGCTGCGGCGAGACGACACTGTCGACATACCGCTTGGCGATGGCTCCCCAGATCGGAGCGGTGGCCCCGATGCCGACCGATCCCGTCGAGTAGTCGGCCGGCACCGGGTCCTTGAGTCGGGACGGGTAGCTCTGCAGCCCGCCGAACTGGCGCAGTGTCGTGAGGTGCTCCTCGTCGAGCTGACCGAGCAGGTATTCGATGGCGTGCAGCACCGGGGAGGCGTGCGGCTTGACCGACACCCGGTCGTCGCTGCGCAGGTGCTCCAGGTAGAGGCTCGTCATGAGCGTGACCATCGACGCGCTCGATGCCTGGTGACCGCCGACCTTCATCCCGGACGGGTTGGGCCGCACCCGGTTGGCGTGGTCGACGATGGCCACCGACAACCACAGCACGAGATCGTCGATCTCGGCCAAGACGTCCAGTGCCGGTGGGGGTGCGGCGGCGCGTGGCGCCGTCTGGATCTCGGTCACTTCGGATCCCACAGCGAGTGATAGGCGTTGATCGCGGGCTGGCCGCCGAGGTGGGCGTACAGGACGTTCGAGGTCGCGGGGATGTCCTTGGTCTGCACCAGGTCGATGAGGCCGGCGAGTGACTTGCCCTCGTAGACCGGGTCGGTGATCATCGCCTCGAGCTGGGCACCCAGGGCCATGGCCTCCATCGTGGAGTCGACCGGTATGCCGTAGAGGTCGCCGGCCCAGCCCTCCAGGACCTGGATCTCGTCGTCGCGCAGGTCCCGGCCGAGTTCGATGAGATCAGCCGTATGCCGTGCGATCCGGGCCACCTGGTCGCGGGTCTTGTCCAACGTCGCCGACGCGTCGATGCCCAGGACTCGACGCTTGACCCCGGTGAGCTCCTCGAGGGCGGCGAAGCCGGCGATCATGCCGGCGTGGGTCGAGCCGGTGACCGTGCACACGATGATCGTGTCGAAGTGGACGCCGAGCGCCTTCTCCTGCTCGGCCACCTCGAAGGCCCAGTTGGCGAAGCCGAGACCACCGAGAGGGTGCTCGCTGGCGCCCGCGGGGATCGGGTAGGGCTTGCCTCCGGCGGCCTCGACCTCGGCGAGCGCTTCCTTCCAGGAGTCGCGGATGCCGATGTCGAAGCCGTGCGGGTCGAGGCGCGAGTCGGCGCCCATCATCCGGGAGAGCAGGATGTTGCCGACCTGGTCGTTGGTCGGGTCGTCCCACGGGACCCACTTCTCCTGGACGAGGCGGCACTTCATGCCCAGGTGAGCGGCGACGGCTGCGACCTGGCGGGTGTGGTTGCTCTGGTAGCCACCGATCGACACGAGGGTGTCAGCGCCGCTGGCGAGCGCGTCGGGGACGATGTATTCGAGCTTGCGGACCTTGTTGCCGCCGAAGGCCAGACCGCTGTTGCAGTCCTCGCGCTTGGCCCAGACCTGGGCACCCCCGAGGTGATCGGACAGCCGCCGCAGGTGGTGGATCGGGCTCGGGCCGAAGGTCAGCTGGTGGCGGGGGAACTGGTCGAGCTTCATGGGGATCTCCTTGTCTGGCAGGGATTCTCGCGGGGGT
>ERZ795062.675-NODE-675-length-27372-cov-10.512648_pt1 | contig 27372 bp, 22 predicted proteins | sample MGYA00375146_ERZ795062 | MGnify/ENA primary metagenome ERZ795062 (study PRJEB30191, sample SAMN05720281) | activated sludge metagenome | isolation source: Anaerobic digester | place: USA | collected 2015-07-16 ... | reverse complement strand
AGTTAAATGAAATATTTATTAAATATATAAGTACAGGGAAGCCTTTTGTTATATTAAAAGCAGGGATGAGCTTAGATGGGAAAATTGCCACATATACTGGAGATTCAAGGTGGATAACAGGTAAAAGGGCAAGGGAATATGTACATATATTAAGGCAAAGGGTTTCAGCTATATTAGTAGGAGTAAATACTGTAATAGTAGATGATCCTATGTTAAATACAAGATTAAATAATATAGAATGTAAAGATCCTATAAGAATTATATTGGATAGTCATGGTAGGACTCCTTTAAAATCCAATGTGTTAAATACAAATCCTTCTAATACCATTGTTGCAGTTACTAATAATGCAGCAAAAGAAAACATAAAGGCAATTGAAAAAACAGGAGCAGAGGTGATGATAACTCCAGTTAAAGATGGGAAAGTAGATTTACAGTTTCTTATGGAAAAATTAGGAGAAAGGAAAATAGACAGTTTACTTATTGAAGGAGGTGGAGAAATAAATTTTAGTTTTCTAAAAGAGAAATTAGTAGATAAAGTTATATTTTTTATTGCTCCCAAAATTATAGGTGGGGAAACTTCAAAAACTCCTGTTGAGGGAAAAGGTGTAGAGTATTTAAAAGATGCTATAGATTTGAAAGATATAACAATGTGTAAAATAGGTGATGATATTATGGTGGAAGGTTATTTAAGTTAAGGAAGTGATAAAGTGTTTACTGGATTAATTGAGGAGATAGGAAAAGTAGTAGATATATTTGAAAGAAACAAAATGTGGAGTATTACTTTTGAATGTGAAAAGATATTAGAAGATGTTGATGTAGGAGATAGTATAGCAGTTAATGGAGTTTGTTTGACAGTAGAAGAATATAATGAAAATTTGTTTAAAGCGAATGTAATGGCAGAAACTATGAGAAAATCTAATTTTAAATACTTAAAAAAGGGAAGTAGTGTTAATTTAGAAAGAGCATTAAAAATAGGAGATAGATTTGGAGGACATATAGTATCTGGACATATAGACGGAATTGGAATTATAGAAGAATATGAAGATGAAGGGGATGCTATATGGGTAAGTATATCTACTTCTAAGGATATATTAAAATACATAGTTTATAAGGGTTCTATTGCTGTAGATGGAGTTAGTCTTACTGTAAGTTATGTAGATGAAAAAATATTTAAAGTTTCTATAATTCCCCATACTAATGAGAATACTACTTTAATCAAAAGAAATATAAAAGATGTAGTTAATATTGAATGTGATCTAATAGGGAAATATGTTGAAAAACTACTGCTCCATGAAAAAGCAAAGAAAGAAAGCAGTATAGATATGAATTTTTTAATTCAAAATGGATTTATATAGGAGTGATAAAATGTATAGGTTTAATACTATAGAGGAAGCATTAGAAGAAATAAAAAAAGGTAACTTTGTAATAGTTGTAGATGATGAGAATAGGGAAAATGAAGGAGATTTGGTATTAGCTGCAGAAAAGGTATCAGCAGAAAAGATAAATTTTATGACTAAATATGCTAGAGGGCTTGTTTGTATGCCTATAGTAGAAGAGAGACTTGACGATTTAGATATAGATCAAATGGTAGAAAAAAATACAGATAATCATGAAACAGCTTTTACTATTTCTATCGATTATAAAGGCACTACTACAGGAATTTCAGCTAAAGATAGAGCTCTTACTGTAAAAAAGGTATTAGATCCTAATGTATGTAGTGAGGATTTTAGACGTCCAGGACATATATTTCCTTTAAAGGGAAAAGCAGGGGGAGTATTAAAAAGGGCAGGGCATACTGAGGCAGCAATAGATCTTGCTAGACTAGCTGGGCTTTATCCTGCAGGAGTAATTTGTGAAATAATGAATGAGGATGGTACCATGGCAAGGGTTCCTCAACTTATGGAATATGCAGAAAAATTTGGATTTAAAATAATAACTATTGCGGACTTAATAGCCTATAGAAGAAAAAGGGAAAAATTAGTAGTGAAGGTTTCAGAAGCCAAGCTTCCTACTAAATATGGAGATTTTGACATAATAGTTTATGTGGATAAAATAAGTGGAGAACATCATGTAGCATTGGTAAAAGGAAATATAAGAGAAGATGAACCAGTACTTGTAAGGGTTCATTCCGAATGTTTAACAGGGGATGTATTTGGCTCATTGAGATGTGATTGTGGAGAACAATTGCAAGAAGCCATGAGAAAAATAGATGAAGAAGGAAAAGGAATACTTTTATATATGAGGCAGGAAGGAAGAGGAATAGGTCTAATAGAAAAAATAAAAGCCTATGAGCTTCAAGAAAAAGGCTTGGATACAGTAGAAGCTAATCTAGCTTTAGGATATCCAGAAGATTTGAGGGATTATGGAATAGGTGCTCAAATCTTAGCAGATTTAGGTGCAAAGAATATAAGATTGATGACAAACAATCCTAAAAAAATTCATGGTTTATCTGGCTATGGATTAAAAGTGATCGAAAGAGTTCCTATAGAGATAAATCCAAATGAAAAAGATTATTTTTATTTGAAAACTAAAAAAGAAAAAATGGGTCATATATTAAATATAAAATAGGGAGATGAAATTTATGAAGACTTTTGAAGGAAAGTTAATTGCAGAAGGGTTAAAGTTTGCAATTATAGTAGGAAGATTTAATGAGTTTATAAGTAGTAAATTATTATCTGGGGCAATAGATGGATTAAATAGACATGGAGCAAAGGAAGATGAAATAGAAATTATATGGGTTCCAGGAGCTTTTGAAATTCCACTAGTTGCTAAAAAATTAGCTAAATCCAATAAATACGATGCCATAATTTGTATTGGAGCAGTTATAAGAGGTTCTACTCCTCATTTTGAATATGTATCAAATGAAGTGGCAAAGGGAATAGCTAATGTTTCTTTAAGCACAGAAATACCAATTATATTTGGGGTACTTACAACGGATAATATAGAACAAGCCATTGAAAGAGCAGGAACTAAAAATGGGAATAAAGGTTATGATGCTGCAATTACAGCAATAGAAATGGCAAATTTATTGAAGAATATAGAATAAAATTAAATATAACGAAGAATCTTTATCCTATTTTTCGTATCACGAAGAGTACTTGCTTTTGTATAGATGTTTCTAAAATTACTAAACGCAAATGGTATAATATAAATATAAATCTTTGAGAGGAATTTAAAAAAGCATAACAGGTGTATATACACCTGTCAAGACACATAGCATATTAATAGTTCAATTATTTTTTTGCTATTTAAAGATTGAAACTATCTTCATCTATGATTAAATCATGAGCTTGAGATAGTAGTAGGTCTAAATCATTAGGAGCTAAATTTAATGTGTCAAGAGCAAAGGAAGAGAAATTATAAGCTAATCCATCAGCACCTATGCTTATTCCCATCATCATGGTTATGGCATCAGCAATGTGTACTATGGAAACTAGAGTAGGATTTATAGTAGCTTTTTCAGGGGAATGATGAAGTCCTATAGCTTCTACTAATTCTTCAGGGAAATTCCATTTTATAGCTATTTTTTCTCCTACTTGGGCATGATTAAATCCTAATATCTCCTCTTCTGCTTCTAAAAAGGGCATATTTGAGTATTCTACCTTATTGATAATAGCATGATATTCCTTTTCCACGTAGAAATTTAATATGGTTTTACCAATATCTCGTAGTAATCCAGCTATATAGGCGGTTTCAGGATTTGGGTATTTTACTTCTTTAGCTATATGTCTAGATATGATAGCACAGGTTTGGGATTGGGTCCATAATTCATTTTCTCCTAAGGCATATCCCTTTAATTCATGGGTCATCATTTTGGATACAGTAGATGCTAAGGCTATGCTTTTTATAGTTTGGAAACCTAGTAGTATAGTGGCTTGAGATACGGTATTTATTTTTCTAGGGTAACCATAATAAGCTGAGTTAGCTAGTTTGAGTATTTTTGAAGTTAAACTTTGATCTTTTAATATTTCATTTTCTAGATCCTGAATAGTGGAATCAGGATCCTCTGTAATATCTATAATTTTTTTAACCCTATCAGGTAACATTGGCAAATCATTTACCTTGCTGACTATATAATTTAATCTCTTTTCTTTCATAATTTAATTTCACCTCATATTCAGTATGTAATACTATTATACTAAATGATTAAAGCATAATATATAGATATAAAGGATTATTTATTACATTTTATATATATATTATCTAGGAGAGAGGGGTATATTTTCCAATAGATTTTATAGTTTTTTTAAAATAAAAAACAGATAATTTTTATCTGTTTTTTAGATATTTATTTAACTTTATAATTTTCCCATAATGTTTGTCTAGTTCATCTCTATTGGCTATTAAGTTAAATACTTTTTTTCCAAAAGGAGTGATAGATATAGTTATATATGGATAATATTTATATTTTAATAGTCCAATTAACTCTAGAAATTTGTAATATACTAGAAGGGACTCTGAATACCGAATATAATCAGGAGCTAGCTCTTGATATCTATAATAAATATCTTCATTTAAATTACTAAATAAGCATAGCATATCTTCTACTAATTTTTCTAAAAGATTTGAATCTATATTGGGGCTTACATTTCCTAAGAATTTAGAATTTAATATATATTGCAAAAACATACAATATTTTCCTTCATCATTAATTTTTAGAAATAGTGGAGCCTTTTTGGTAGTTATTAACTTATCCCCTTTTACACTTATAAGTCCATTATCCATGGAAAACTTATAAAACATATGAATCATGGGAAAATCCTTTTGATTAGGTGCTTTTTTTACGACTGATTCACTATTTTCCATTACCTCATTAATATTTAATAGATCCTTTCTACGGATATATTTATTTTTATTTGTAGTTTTTAATGGATTGTTCATCATATAGAGTAAAAATTTTTCAAAATCCATTAAAAAGTCGAGGGCTTGTTCGCTTAGCAAATTAACAATATTGTTAGCTAGAATTCTATCTATACAAAAGGGGGATTCAATACTTCTTATTTTGTTAAAATAGAAAAATCTGTTTTTACTTATTTCAAGAATCTGCTCATAGGATTCCTTATATATAGGATTTTTATTTTTTAAATAAGTTAAATATTTTTTCAATGTGGAAATATAGGAATTTAGTTCCCTTTTGTCAACAACAAATCCATCATCAATAGCTTCTTTTAATAGGTATTTAAAATCTACTTGGTCTAAATCATATAAAGTCATCTCTTCATCCATTAAATAGTATTCATATAAATTTATTAGATTGTTAATGTGTTTTTTTATACTAGGCTTGGGTATCTGATGGGATAGATAATATTCAAATTCTTCTAGCTCATCATATAATATGGAGGCAAAATCTTCATCTAATTGAATAATGCCATATATACATTCAGTATATATTCTATATATGTTTAGGCTATAATCTTTTAAGTATTTACCTATAGTCAACTTTGGTTCCTTTACTCTTACATAATTATAGTCTAACAACACCTCTTGGATGAATATATCCTTCATGGAATTTGGTAAAAAGCTAATATTTCCAATAAAGCCTTCATACTCTAGCACCTTACCAATACGGCCAAATATTAAATTGTTTTCCTCTAATAAGGAAGCTAAATTAGGTTCCCATAGACAGTGGTGTTTTCTTGTTAACAAATCTATCCCATGAATATGCTCTCCATCTATTTTTAGTATTTCAAATAGGGTTATATGGGATTTGTTTCTCTCTACTAATATTTCCTTTTCTATATTTGTTAACTGACAACCTCGATCTTCTAACATGTGCTCGATAAAGCTTTTACCGTAATAGGTTCTGTAGTCTATACTAACCCAAACATTGAAGGCTATCATGGTTTTTTGCTCATCAAAATCAGGATAATAAAATTCTATGGATTCTAAAGATTTATCTTTATTGATAAATTCATTTATATACTTAATTAGTTTTTTAGTAGTGTTTTCTTGTAAGGTTTTAATTTGTTCATAACTGAGATTGTGCATAGATACCGTTACTGAAAACTTATAAAAGCTATAAAAATCAACTTTTGTGCCTTATTCCTTGTTTTCACGTAACGAATTTCACCACCTTTCTTTTCAACTTTATTTATTTCATATTTCTTTCTAATCTTTTCCCTTTTTTATTCGAATTTATTAACAAATTTTCCTATTGAGTAATAATTTCTTTTATCACCTTAATAGCGTTATTTGCGATAAATATATTGCAAATGTTTTAACCTTCTCAGTAAAATTTTATGGTTATTTTAATCCGATGTATAATATATATTATATACTAATATATATTATTCTGCATCTATTAAGAAAGAAACTTTGATATAACAAGCTAAAGTGGGATAGCATGGAAGTATAATCAGAATATTATAACTAATGAATGTATATTATTGTATTAATTTATAATATTTATTAAATATTTTTTAAAAGATTGACATGCCTTTAAAACAAGATTATAATTAACATATACCTAAGCGTGGTACATATTGGAATTCAGGGTATTTTAATCACTATCTCAATATATTACTATATCATTCAGAATGTTTTTAAAATTCAATAAAACAATCCATTGATTTTAAATCTTTCATACTGTATATATGAAAGATTTAAATATAAATTCAAGGAGGTGTAATTGTGAAAAAAAGAGTATTAGCATTTTTATTGGTGGCGATATTGTCACTAAGCTTAGTAGGTTGTGGCGGTGAAAAAACAACAGGTGGAGAAGATGGAGAAAATGTAGAGGCATTAGATTTTAAAATTGGAATAGTTACTGGTACTGTATCCCAAGGTGAAGAAGAGTTTCGTGCTGCTGAAAACATGATAGCAAAATATGGAAAAGACTCTATTAAACACGTTACTTATCCTGATAAGTTTACTGAAGAACAAGAAACTACTATAGCTCAAATTACAGGTTTAGCTGCTGATCCAGACATAAAAGCTATAATTATATGCCAAGCAGTACCTGGTACTGCTGCTGCTATTGACAAAATAAAAGAAGAAAGGGATGACATATTATTTATAGCTGGAGTACCTCATGAAGACCCAGAGACTATCTCTGCTCGTGCTGATATTGTATTGGAAACAGACAACTTAAAACGTGGTGAAACAATAGTATCCCTTGCTAAGGAAATGGGAGCAGAAACCTTTGTTCACTATTCATTCCCAAGGCATATGTCTATGGAATTATTAGCCCAAAGACGTGATATAATGAAAGAAACATGTGAAGAATTAGGTTTAAAATATGTTGAAGTAGATGCACCAGATCCAACAGGAGATGCTGGTATTTCTGGGGCACAACAGTTTATGATTGAAGATGTTCCAAGACAAGTTGAAAAATATGGGAAAGATACAGCGTTCTTTAATACTAACTGTTCTATGCAAGAACCCCTAATTAAAGCAGTACTAGATGCAGGAGCTATATATCCTGAGCAATGTTGTCCAAGCCCATATCATGCCTATCCAGGTGCTTTAGGAATAGAAATTCCTGAAGAGAAAGCTGGAGATGTTAATTACATGCTAGAGCAAATTAAAGAAAAAATTAAAGAAGCAGATGCTAGTGGAAGATTTGCAACTTGGAAAGTAGCAGCTAATATGGCAATGTTAGAAGGAGCCGTTGAATATGCTGTAGATTATGGTAAAGGGGAAGTAGAAAAATTTGACAAAGAGCATATGATAAAAGTTTTAAAAGAAGTAACTAAGGACGACGATTTAATAGTTAATGAATTAGAAGGAAATACTAATTTCTTAATGTTTGTAGCAAGTTCAGAAATATTTTAAGTTGAGAGGTCGTGTATGCGACCTCCTTCTTCTTAAATTAAGGAGGTATTTTTATGGATTTACTCCAAATGAAAAATATAAGCAAATATTATGATGAAAATAAAGTTTTAAATGATGTTACTTTAACTATTAAAGAAGGTGAAATACATGGTCTTGTAGGGGAAAATGGAGCTGGAAAATCTACTTTGATGAATATATTATTTGGGATGCCAGTTATTCAATCTACAGGAGGATATGAAGGTGAAATATTGATAAATGGAGAGCCATTTACTCCCACTGATCCAAAAGATGCTATGGATGTTGGAATAGGTATGGTGCATCAAGAATTTATGCTTATCCCAGGATTTACAATTACAGAAAATATCAAGATAAATAGGGAAATAACAAAACCCACTGTTATTAGTAAGGTATTTGGAAAGACATTAGAAAAGTTAGACTATGAAGCTATGGCAAAAGATGCTAAGATAGCTTTGAAAAAGTTAGATATGTCAATAGATGAGTATTTACCTGTAGCTGGATTACCTGTTGGTTATATGCAATTTATAGAAATTGCAAGGGAGATAGATAAAACCCATTTGAAACTTTTAATACTAGATGAGCCTACTGCAGTACTTACAGAAACAGAAGCAGCTAAATTTTTAGAGATTATTAATAGATTAGCTGATTCGGGGATTTCTATATTATTCATATCCCATAGGCTAGAAGAAATAAAAAAGATTTCAGACACCATAACTATTTTAAGAGATGGTGAATTGGTTAAAACTGTAAGCGCTGATGAAATAGATATACCTGAAATAGCTCGTTTAATGGTAGGTAGGAAAATCGAACTTACTCAAATGGCAGAAGATAATAGGATTAAAAAAGATGAAATTTTGCTAGAGATTAAAAATTTAAGAGTTAATATGCCTGGTGAAATAGTAAATGGAGTTGATGTAACAGTTAAAAAAGGAGAGATATTAGGGATTGGGGGGTTAGCTGGTCAAGGGAAAATTGGAATTGCAAATGGAATAATGGGTCTATATGAAACATCAGGAACTATTATTAAAGATGGAAAAGAACTACCATTAAACAATCCCAGGGAAGCTTTAAAATCCTCCATTGCGTTTTTATCTGAAGATAGACGAGGTGTTGGGCTATTATTAGATCATTCCATAGAATTTAATATTGTATTTTCCAGTTTGGAAATACAGGAGAGATTTCTCAAAAAAGTAGGACCATTAAAATTAATTGATAATGAAGAAGTTAGGAACCATGTTCTCAAGATGATAGAGGATTTAGATATTAGATGCACTGGCCCTAGACAACACACCAGACATTTGAGTGGTGGAAATCAGCAAAAGGTATGTATAGCTCGAGCCTTGACTTTAGAGCCTGATTTATTATTAGTATCAGAACCTACAAGGGGGATAGATATTGGAGCCAAAAAGCTGGTATTAGATACATTGGTTAGATTAAATAGGGAATTAGGTGTAACAATTATTATCACCTCTAGTGAATTAGGGGAACTTCGTCAAATATCCGATAGAATTGCAATAATATATGGTGGTAAGCTAGCTGGTATTCTTAAACCAGATGCTTCTGATGAAACCTTTGGTCTTTTAATGGCTGGAGAGAGCATAGAAAAGGTGGTGGACTAGATGAAAGAGTTTATTAAGAAAGTGGGATTTCCAAGATTTATAATTACAGTATTTTTAATAGCTTTAATTATATTGGCAGTTTACTTGGATATTCCATTATCTGGATTGTTATCCGATATATTAGTTCGTTTTGGCATGAATGCTATATTGGTATTAGCCATGATACCTGGCATACAATCTGGTATTGGTCTTAATTTTAACCTTCCATTAGGCATTATATTTGGATTAATAGGAGCATTGATTAGCATAGAATTTCAACTTTCTGGCTTTTTAGGATTATTTGTATCCATATTGATAGCTGTTCCATTGGCTGCAATAGCAGGTTATTTCTATGGGAAAATGTTAAATAGGATTAAAGGGGAAGAAATGACTGTTGGAAACTATATTGGATATTCAGTAGTTTCAGTTATGTGTATATTCTGGTTAGTAGCACCTTTTTCTAGTCCAGAACTTATATGGGCCTATGGAGGTAATGGTCTTCGTGTTACTGTATCTTTAGAATCATCGATGGCTCATGTGTTAAATGATTTTTTAGCTTTTAATATAGGAAATATTACTATTCCAACAGGATTGTTGCTATGTTTTGCTCTATTTGCATTTATAGTATGGATATATGGGAGGAGCAATAAGGGGTTATCAATGATAGTGGCTGGAAGTAATCCAAATTTTGCTATGTCAAATGGTATAGATGTAGACAAACAGAGAATTAAAGGTACTGTTATATCCACAGTTTTAGCTGCAATAGGGATTATCATATATAGTCAAGCTTTTGGATTTTTACAATTATATAATGCTCCATTATATTCTGCAATGCCTGCAGCTGCAGCTATATTGATAGGTGGTGCAACTTTGAAAAAAGCAAATATAGTGCATGTAGTAGTTGGAACACTACTTTTTCAGTCTTTATTAGTAGTAGCACTGCCTGTAGTGAATGTGATTGCAGAGGGTAGCATGTCTGAAGTAATAAGGACCATTGTAAGTAATGGCATCATCCTATATGCATTGACTAGAAAGGAAGGTGAAACAGCATGATAGTACCTATTATTTTCTTAGTACTATGTATTGTAGGGTCATTTTTCACAGGGCTTCCTGCTAGTTTTTTAGTGAATGAGATGATAATACGTTTAGCAAGAAATTTGATATTAGTATTGTCATTAATTCTTCCTATAATTACTGGATTAGGATTAAACTTTGCAATAACTTTAGGAGCCATGGCAGGACAAATTGCGTTGATTATTATAACTAATTTTTCAATAGGTGGTTCGGGAGGATTTTTCTTAAGTATTTTAATTTCAACGCCTTTTGCTATATTGTTTGGATTTCTTGTAGGAAAGATATTAAATAAAGCAGTGGGAAAAGAGATGATTACCAGTATGGTTCTAGGTTTTTTTGCAAATGGAATTTATCAACTTGTATTCCTCTTATTTGCTGGTACAATTTTCCCAATAAGAAATGATACTTTGTTATTGCCTTCTGGTGTAGGTATAAAAAACACTGTGGATTTAGCTAATATTAAATATTCTTTAGACCATTTAATTCCTTTTAATAAAATTAAATTGCCACTATTTCAAAAGTTGGCTGAATACCCAATACCTACTTTTTTACTTACATTATTACTCTTTTTATTGATGGGATATTTACTTAAGACAAAACTTGGACAGGACATGAGAGCTGTTGGGCAAGATCCGGAAGTTGCTAGGATTTCAGGTATTAATGTAGAAAAGACTAAAATAATATCTGTAATCATATCTACAGTATTAGCTGCATGGGGACAAATAATATTTTTACAAAATATTGGAACTATGCAAACTTATGGTAGCCATTCCCAAGTGGGATTATTTGCAGTAGCTTCCTTATTGGTTGGTGGTGCTACTGTGGATAAAGCTTCCTGGAAAGAAGCTTTGATTGGTACATTCTTATTCCATTTCTTATTTGTAATATCACCATTAGCAGGCCAAAATCTATTTGGCAATGCTCAAATAGGTGAATACTTTAGAGTATTTGTAGCATATGGAGTTATAGGTTTAGCATTAGTACTTCATGCTTGGGAAAAGGATAAGGCTAAAATTACCCTTAGTGATATAGATTAATATTTATTTTTAATCATAATTTTTTGCCTTCCAATTATAAAGAAATAGATGATATAATATATTCTGAGACTCTTAATTTTTATATTGCCTTCTAGTAAAACCTTATCAAAAGAGGGGATAGGTAATTTGATATAAAAAGTTTAAATATTAAGATTTGAGGGTCTAAATATATCTTTACATTTGATACTAGGAAACAGATAAGGGAGGGATATGCTTTGAAGTTTGAGGACTATCAATATATTAGACCGGATTTAGAGGCGGTAGGTGAAAAATTTGAAAAATTACTAATAGATTTTAATGAAGCTAGCTCTTTTGAAGAACAGAATAAAATAATAAAGGAAATAAATAAGATAAGATCCAATGTAGAAACCATGGGGAATCTAGTATATATTAGACATTCTATCAATACTGAAGATGAGTTTTATGCTAAAGAACAGGATTTTTTAGATGAAAATATGCCTTTGTATCAAAATGTAGTCGTAAAATATTATGAGGCATTGGTAAACTCCAAGTTTAGAGAGGAGTTGGAAAAAGAATGGGGAAAACAGCTATTTAATTTGGCAGAGATGGAGCTAAAGACTTTCTCGGAGGAGATTATAGAAGATTTGATAAAGGAGAATAAATTAGTTACCCAATACGACAAATTAATAGCTTCAGCTAAGATAGATTTTGAAGGGGAGACTAGAAATTTAAGTCAAATGATTCCTTTGATGGAGTCTAAAGATAGGGCTACAAGAAAGAAAGCCTATGAGGCCTATATAGGATTTTTTGAGGAAGAGGAAGAAGAAATTGATAGAATATATGACGATTTGGTAAAGGTAAGGACTAATATGGCTCAAAAATTAGGCTATGATAATTATATACAGATGGGTTATTATCGTATGTCTAGATCCGATTATGATGCAGAAGATGTAGCTAATTATAGAAAACAGGTAGAAATAGATTTAGTTCCATTGGTAGTAGAATTAAAAGATAGACAAAGGAAAAGATTAGGATTAGATGAATTAAAATACTATGATGAACCCTTAGAGTATTTAACAGGAAATGCTAAACCTAAAGGAGATTCTAAATGGATATTAGAAAATGGAAAGAAGATGTATAAGGAATTGTCTAAGGAAACCCATGAGTTCTTTACCTTCATGGTAGAAAGGGAATTGCTGGATTTGGTAAGCAAGAAGGGTAAAATGAGTGGAGGATATTGTACCTATATTTCTGATTATGAATCCCCTTTTATTTTTTCAAATTTTAACGGTACTAGTGGGGATGTAGATGTATTAACCCATGAGGCAGGTCATGCTTTTCAAGTATATATGAGTAGAAATTTAAAAGTGCCTGAATATAGTTTTCCAACTATGGAAGCAGCAGAGATTCATTCTATGAGTATGGAATTTATAACTTGGCCTTGGATGGGATTATTCTTTGAGGAAGAAGTGGATAAATATAAATTTAGTCATTTGGCAGGTGCAGTAAGCTTTATTTCTTATGGAGTTACCGTTGATGAATTCCAGCATTTTGTATATGAGAATCCTCAAGCTTCTCCAGAGGAGAGGAAATCCAAATGGAGGGAAATAGAGAAAAAATATCTACCTTTTAGAAATTACGAAGATAATGATTTATTAAATAGAGGAGGGTATTGGTTTAGACAAGGACATATATTTTCTACACCTTTCTATTATATAGACTATACACTAGCCCAAGTATGTGCATTTCAATTTTGGATAAAGACTAGAGATAATAGAGAAAAAGCATGGGAAGATTATCTAAGGCTTTGTAAAGCAGGGGGTAGTAAATCCTTCTTAGAATTGGTTGAACTGGCAGATCTTAAAAATCCATTTGCTGATGGAACTATTAAAGAAGTGATAAAACCAATTAAAGAATGGTTAAATTCAGTAGATGATAGCAAATTTTAACTAATATATTAAAAGGGGGTCCTAAAGCTTTAGGATCCCCCTTTTAATATAGCATATTTTCAATATAGTTAAGATTTTTAATAATTTTATTTAGATGATAATTATATACTAAATCTAGCTGTTCGTTTGTTTTGTTATGGTTATTGGGTATTGTTTTATGAAATAAATTTTCTAAAGCTTTTTTATTTTCATCATCTATGCTAGTAGTTTTTTCTATAGATGATATTATACTAAGATGGTTATAAGTACTTTCAAGTAATTGGAATATGTTTTCAAAATTAGAACATATGTCAGTTTTACATAAGTTAAATCTTATTTCTTTTTTTAGTATATTATAGTTTTTTTCTATATTTACTATTTCCTGTCTTAATTCATCTAGGCCTGTATATTCTTTTTTCCATATTATGTGTTCTAACATATTTTTAACTTGAGAGTACATGTTTTCAACAGATACTTTTATTTGTTCTTCAATATTTGGAGGAAGAAGGAAGTAGTTTATCAAAGTACCTATTACCAAACCTATAAAGGTATCCAAAGTCCTATAGAGAGCATAGTTTACTCTACTACCTTCTTCATAGTTTAATATTATAGACAAAAAAACCATAGTTGAAAGTTGGATGGATTTTTTCCAATTAAATATATTGCACAGATATATTATGATTATTATTCCTATAGCTATGAAAAATGGGTTTTCTGGTGCGATTAAGGAAAACAATAGGGCAGTAATAGCTCCTAATATGGTGCTAAGCATACGATTTTTAGCCATATTAAAGGATTCAGATACGGAAGATTGCATAGCAATTATAGCTGCAATTCCTGCAAAAAAAGGACTTTTTAAATTTAGCACTTGAGCAATGAATATGGTTAAACTTACAGCTAAGGCAGTTTTAATAGTCCGCATACCTATTTTTTCTATCTTCATTTTTCTCATCCTTTTTATTATTATACTAATTATTGTAGGATTATTATACCAATATAGGCTTTGTAGGACAAGATGAAAAAGGTATTTAAATGGTATTGATAGTTAAAATATATTATAATGACATTATTAATAAAATCATAAGAGGTGAACATATTGAGAACAAAAGGGCGAAATTTTAAAATATTATTTGTTATTATATTTATGCTAATATTAGTATATTTAATAGTGGGTTTAAAGGTATTTGATAAGGAAAATTTACTTGAATTTTTTATATCGGGTAGGGAAAGTAAGGGTTTTGGTATATTTTATACTTTAATCATAATGGTTTTGATGGTATTTTTTGTTCCTATTTCTTGGTTTTCAGCCATAGGCGCTTTTTTATTTGGCTGGAGAGGTTATATATATGTGATAATCGCTGGTATGTTAGCATCTATTTTAGCTTTTTACATAGCCAAGATATTTAGAGAAGATGTTATAAAAGTGGTAAACAAGATCTACTATAAAAAGGAAAGAGATATGAGTCTAGAGGCGATATCTAGACAAATCGAAACCCATGGAATGGGATATGTATTTTTCATGAGGAGTATGCCTTTTATCCCCTTCACTGTTGCAAACTATGTTTCAGGGCTTAGTTCCATACCCTTAAGGCCCTATGTCATTGGAACCCTTTTAGGTTTAGCCCCAGGCCAATTTATAACTACCTATTTTTTTGTGAAAGCAGTAGATATTAGGGAAAACCCCATGGGAGCTGTAATTGCTGCTGTAATTAAAGGGGCTTATGTGTTGTTGGTTATATTATGGCAAAGAAAAAGTAAATATAAGACTAAAGAATAAGCCTATTTAGTCGATATAAAATATAGAAGATAATAGGGGGGAACTAGTATGCAAATAGACGGGGTGAATAATACAATAGATACTAATAGATATAATGAAATCATTAGGAATATACCTAACTCTATGAGGATGGCTACCAAAGATGAAAATGTTGAATCAATAAAAATGTTAGAAGAAAAAAAATATACTGAAGACGAATTAATCCAGAATATAGAATCTGCAAATGAAAAGTTTGTTGTCTTTGATAGAAGATTTGAATTTTCAATTCATGAAAAGACCAAACAGATAATGGTAAAGGTTATAGATGTAACAACTGATGAAATTATAAGGGAGATACCTCCAGAGAAAATATTGGATTTAGTGGCAGCTATATGGGAAGTATCTGGCATAATAGTAGATGAAAGGGTATAGGTGGTGATAATATGTATAATACCATGAGAATTACTGGACTAGCATCGGGGATAGACACAGAAGAGATGATTAACAGTTTAATGCAAGCTGAAAGGGTTAAAGTAGACAGGGTGGAGCAGGATAGGCAAATTGTTCTATGGCGTCAAGAGATGTATAATGACTTAAATAAGGATTTTGCAAATTTTATAATGAATACTAGGAAGATGTTTGGATTAACTTCTATAAGCTATACAGGAGCTTTTGTATCCAATTCGTACAAAAATTTAAGTTGGGTTAAAAAAGCAACCTCTTCTAATGAAAACATTGCTAAGGTTTCTACTACTGCTAAATCTTTAGATGGAAATTATAAGGTAGAAGTAGATAAGTTAGCAGAAGGGGTAAGTTTGGCTAGTGGTGTGGATATAAGAAAAAGTGAGAACAATTCAGGTTTAGTGAATAAAGCTGGCAAGATAGTTGATAATAATGGAGCTATTATAAAAGATATCGAATTTACTATAAATGATGGAAAAAATGATTTTGAAATAAAAATTTCAAAAGATGAAGGGATTACCATAAATGATATAGTAAAGACTATAAATACCGCTAAAAAAACTGTTAATGGTAAAGAGGTATCTTTAGAAGCTAAGGCTTCTTATGATGCAAATATTGGGAGGTTTTTCTTACAGACTACAGAGACTGGAGAAGATGCCAAAATAAAAATAAATGTAGAAGATGATATTAGCAGATATTTTATTGATGCATTAAAACTTACTAATGGGGAAAAAGATGTAGATAACGAAATTAAATTTTATACGATAGGGGAAGAAATTGCAGGCCAAGATGCCGTAATTAATTTCAATGGTGCCGAAGGGATAACTTCTTCTACCAATCGTATTACTATCAATGGTATTACCATGGATCTTACAGGCACTGGAGAATTTACTATTAATGTATCTACTGATGTAGATGCTGTGTATGAAAAAATAGAACAATTCGTAGAAGAGTACAACAAATTAGTAGAAAAGACCAATCAGCTACTAGGAGAGAAGAAATATAGAGATTACAAACCATTAACATCGGAACAGAAAAAAGCTATGGAAAAAGAGGATATTGAGCTTTGGGAAGAAAAGGCTAAGTCTGGGCTACTAAGATCTGATGACTTAATAAATAGAACCATGCTAAATATTAGGCGTTCTTTATATGAAAAATCTGCAGGTATAGAAGGTTCTTATCAGCTTATTACTGAAATAGGTATATCTACAGAAAAATACGCAAGAGGTAGTGCAGGTGGGAAATTAGTAATAGATGAACAAAAGCTAAAGGATGCTATAGCTAAAGATCCAGAAGGTGTAATGGAACTATTGTTTAAGGAAAGCAATATTGATAATGTAGTAGAAATAGATGGTAAAGAAGTTGCTCAAGTTGGTGGTATAGTTACTAGGGTATACGAGAACCTAATGGCAGGTATGGAGGATATAATTAAAAAATCTGGCACGGGAGAAAATGCAGAACTATATAGGGGAGTTAAGCCTAATATATTATTAGAGTTTGTAAGTGAATACAGTAGTATTAGTTTATTAGATAAGGACATATTACAATATAGTAGAAGAATAGATGACTTGAATGAGATGTTATTTAGAAAAGAAAATCAATATTATGCAAAATTTGCTGCCATGGAGAAGGCTATATCTAGGATGAATTCCCAGAGCATGTGGATGATGCAACAATTTATGAGTTAAAGAAAGGATGGATGGGGAAGATGACATACAACGCCCTTAATCAATATAAGCAGAATGCAGTATTTACTGCCACTCCAGAAGAATTAACCCTTATGTTATATGATGGGGGCATTAAGTTTATGAATATTGCTAAATATAGCATAGAGAATAACGATGTACAGAGAGCCCATGAAGCTTTAATTAGAGCTCAGGATATAATAATTGAATTAAATTCATCTTTAAACATGGAGTATGAGATATCTACTAATTTTAGAAGATTATATGGATTTATATTGGATAAATTAATTGATGCTAATATTCAAAAAAATATGGAGCCTATAGATGAAGCATTAGATATACTTATTGAAATGAGGGATACCTGGAAAGAAGCTATGCAACAGGTGAAAAAAAAGGTCTATCAAAATAGGCAGGTGTAGTTATATGACTAAAGAAAAAATAGATAAATTGATATCTATTAGCGAAGAAAAAGCTAAATTGTTAGAAGATATGCGGCAATATACAATAGTACAGAAGGAGTATATTGAAGAAGAAGATATGGATAGTTTAAATGAGAATTTGGATAAGATAGATGATTTAATAAAACAAGTAGATAAGTTGGATTTATCTTTTTTAAATATATTTTCTCAAATTAAAAAGGATGAAAATGTGGAAAATATAGATGAATTGGATCTGGATAAATACCCTAATTTAAATAAACTTAAGGAGATAGTAACGGAAATATCTTCAACTTTAATGGCCTTATCCCTATTGGATAAGGAAAACAATAAAAATATGAAACAGAAGCTAGAATCTACCAAGATGGAACTAAAAAAAGTTAAGGAAGGGCAAAGAGCATATAAGGGATATAATAAATCGGTCACTGGTAGTATGATGATAGATGAGAAGAAATAGGCGTTTTATGCCTATTTCTTTTTTGGATGGAACAAGATCAATATATAGTATATGAAAAACTTCAATCCACAAGAATAAGAATAAGTATAAAAGAGAAAATTATCAAACAATATGAGAAATAATAGAATAAAGTAGAAAAATAGACTTATTAAGATTTTATCAATAGACTTATCCCCATACCTGTAGTGATATTAACAATAATCCACAGAACAATCCACATTATCCACAAAAAATCAATCCTTTTATCCACAAACCATCAACAATAGATTGTTAATATCTTGATAAATAAATATTCAAGCACTATGAATAAATTTAAATTAAGTATTTCAATTATTTTTGTTTACATACTTCTCATTAATGGGTATATTATATTAATAAAGGATATAAGTGTTTTACTTATATGAAAGGAGCTGGGGTTTATGAAACTTAATTTTACTGGAAAGAACATTGAGGTAACAGAAGCATTAAAGGATGTAACGGAAAAGAAACTTGGGAAATTGGATAAATATTTCCAAGGAGATGTGGAAGGGAATGTGGTCTATAGCGTAGAAAGGAATAGAAAGATAATTGAAATAACCATAAACCTACCTGGAACAATACTTAGGGCTGAAGAATATAGTGATGATATGTATGCAGCTATAGATAAGGCCGTAGACATATTGGAACGTCAAATAAGGAAGCATAAGACTAAATTACAAAGGAGATATATTAATGGGGAAACCATAAGGTTTGAAAACATTGAACCATTACAGGAGGAAGAAGATAGGCCTAAAGTGGTGAGGACCAAAAGATTTGACATGAAGCCTATGAGTGTAGAAGAAGCTATTTTACAGATGGAACTTCTAAGACATAATTTCTTCGTATTTATGAATGCAGATTCTGATGATATAAATGTACTATATAAAAGAAAAGATGGAAACTATGGGTTGATAGAACCAGAGTTTTAATAGTATAATTGATATAGATTAAAATTGCAGGATAATTATCCTGCAATTTTAATTTTATTGGGATAAAAGGAGATGATAGTATGTTTATTGAGGCTATATTACTTTCATTAATTATTGGACTAATTAGAGGAGGAAAACTTAGACGTTTTAGGGGGATAAACCATAAAACTTTATGGGGATTGATATTGGGAATGTTAATTCAATATATTTTAATTTTTCTGAATAGGATTGAAGAGATGAAGAGTATAGACAATATACTCGTCTATACTAGAGAAATTATTGTAATATCCTATATATTGATTTTAATTGGGATAATTACAAATATTAAATTTAGATCCCTAGGGGCTCTATTAGTTGGTTTTGTACTTAATTTTATAGCGTTGGCTGCTAATGGTTGGAAGATGCCTATTTTACTAGAAGGAGTGGCATTAACTGGGCTTGATGGATTATATGAATTAATAGAAAAGGGAAGTAGCAGTTTGTATATACCTATTTCACAAAGTACAAAATATCCAATATTAGGGGATATAATTATATTTTCTAATCCCTATCCAATTACTAGAATAATAAGTTTAGGAGATATGATTATTAGTTTTGGTATATTTGCTTTTATTCTAGAGATAATGCTTGGTGAAGATTCTTTCATGGGGGATTATAGATGGTAATGTATTTCATTGTAAGAAATATTGATAAATGATAAAATATAAACGTAAGAGATATATTAGTCAATACTGAAAGGTGGTCCAAAGAATGAAAAGCTTTTTTGAAAAGGTATTTGGCTCATATAGCGATAGGGAATTGAAGCGTATTGAGCCTTTGGTAGACAGGATAGAAGCTTTAGATAAAGATATGCAAAGCTTATCCGATGAGGAACTTCAATATAAAACTGTTGAATTTAAAGAAAGATTAAATAAAGGAGAAACATTAGATGATATTTTACCAGAAGCCTATGGGGTTGTGAGGGAGGCTTCTCATAGAGTGCTAGGTATGAAACATTTTAGGGTACAACTAATGGGAGGAATAATTCTTCATCAAGGCAGGATAGCTGAGATGAAGACAGGAGAGGGAAAGACCTTGGTAGCCACTTTACCTGCATATTTAAATGGTTTAACAGGGAAAGGGGTTCATATAGTAACAGTAAATGACTATTTAGCTAAAAGGGACAGACAATGGATGGGGAAAGTATATGAATTTTTAGGCTTATCTGTAGGTTGTATAGTTCATGGTATGAATAGTTCCGAAAGGAAGATGGCCTATAATTGTGATATAACTTATGGAACCAATAATGAATTTGGTTTTGACTATTTAAGGGATAATATGGTTATCTATAAAGAGGAAATGGTACAGAGAAAATTATACTATGCCATAGTAGACGAAGTAGATAGTATATTAATAGACGAAGCTAGGACACCCCTTATAATATCTGGTAGAGGAGAACAATCTACAGAATTATATAGAACAGCAGATGCATTTGTAAAGACCTTAACAGGAAGGATTATCGATCCCCAAGAGGAGAAAAGTGATCCTTTTGACCGAGAGATTAAAGAGGAAGTAGTAGATTTTGTCATAGATGAAAAGGCTAGATCTTGTAATCTTACTGAAAAAGGGACTGCAAAGGCAGAAAGCTACTTTGGCTTAGAAAACTTAGCTGATCCAAACAATATGGAGATAGCCCATCATATAAATCAAGCTTTGAAGGCTAGATATATTATGAAAAGGGATATAGATTATGTAGTAAAAGATGGGGAAGTAATTATAGTAGATGAATTTACAGGAAGGTTAATGTATGGTAGAAGATATAGTGAGGGATTACATCAAGCCATAGAAGCTAAAGAAGGATTACATGTTAAAAGTGAATCTAAGACTTTAGCTACAATAACATTCCAGAATTATTTTAGAATGTATGAAAAACTAGCTGGTATGACAGGTACTGCTAAGACGGAAGAAGCTGAGTTTACCGAAATATATGGAATGGATGTAGTAGAGATTCCTACTAATAAACCAGTAATAAGGAAAGATTTTCCCGATGTAGTATATAAGAACGAAGAAGCTAAATTTCGAGCTATAGTAGAGGAGATAAAGGAAAGGCATAGTACTGGGCAACCTATTTTAGTAGGTACTATTTCCATTGAAAAATCTGAATTATTGAGTAATATGTTGAAAAAAGAGGGCATACCTCATCAAGTATTAAATGCTAAATACCATGAAAAGGAAGCAGAAATAGTGGCACAAGCTGGAAGGTTTGGTGCTGTAACTATAGCTACCAATATGGCTGGTAGGGGTACGGACATTGTTCTTGGAGGAAATCCTGAATATTTGGCAAAACTTGATTTAAAGAAAAAGGGTTATTCAGAGGAAGTAATATCAATTGTGGATAGTTTCATTGAAACCGATGATGAAGAGGTTCTAAAAGCTAGAGAAGAGTATAAAAAATTATATGAAAAGCATAAAGAAGAAACAGACAAAAATGCTAAAAAGGTAATAGAAGTAGGAGGACTTCATATAATAGGAACTGAAAGACATGAATCCAGGAGAATTGACAATCAGCTTCGTGGACGTTCAGGACGTCAAGGAGATCCAGGTTCATCTAGATTTTATATATCCTTAGAAGATGATTTAATGAGACTTTTTGGTGGAGATAAGATTAGGGAAATGGTTGACAATCTAAATATGCCTGATGATGAACCTTTGGAACATAAATTACTCACTAGATCTATAGAAAATGCTCAAAGGAAAGTAGAAGGCAATAACTTTGCCATAAGAAAGCATGTACTACAATATGATGATGTGATGAATAAACAAAGAGAAGTAATATACGGAGAGAGAAGGAGAGTATTAGAAGGAGAAAACTTAAGAGAGCACATATTAGGAATGTTAAGGAGTATAATAGAAAAAGCTGTAGAAATGTATACTATGGAGAGCAAATATCCAGAAGAATGGGATATAATAGGATTAGAAAATTATTTAAGTAATATATTTTTACCTAAAGGTATATTGAAAATTGAGGATATAGAATCTTTAGATAAGGATTCATTGGTAGATAGATTATATAATATTGGAGAAGAAAGATATAAACTAAAGGAAGAGGAAATAGGTGAAGAAACCTTTAGGGAAATAGAAAGGGTTATACTTCTTCAAGTTGTAGATAGTAAATGGATGGATCATATTGATGCTATGGATCAGTTGAGACAAGGAATAGGTCTAAGGGCATATGGTCAAGAAGATCCAGTAAGAGCTTATCAAGTAGAAGGTTTTGATATGTTTGAGGAGATGAATCATAGCATACAGGAGGATACCCTAAGATATCTTTTCAATGTACAAACTCCTGACAAGATGGAAAGAAAAAGAGTAGCTAAACCAATATCTACTAAAAACAAGCCTCAACAACCTATAGTTAAAGGTAAGAAAATAGGCAGAAACGATCCTTGCCCTTGTGGTAGTGGGAAAAAATACAAAAAATGTTGTGGAGCTTAGACAATATACAAATTGTGGGGATGATTTGAAGTCGCTAAAATAATAGAAAGGAGTAACTATGGAAGAAATTTATTTATATAAGGGAAAATTAGAAGGAATCGAACAAATGATAGAGGAATTAGGTGTTTCTCTTTGACCTAGAAGGATTGAAAAAAAGAATAATAGAATTGGAATCCAAAACTTTTGAAGAAGATTTTTGGCAAGATGTAGACAAAGCTCAAAATATAATGCGGGAGATAAATAATCTAAAGAAAAAAGTAGAGGAGTTTGAAAACTTAAAAGGTTCCCTTGAAGATTTAAAGGTACTAATTGAATTAGCCATAGAAGAGGAAGATTATCAGGTATATGGGGAAATAAAAGAACATTTTAATAGGATATCAAAGGAAGCAGAAGAATTTAAATTATCCACTTTACTTAATGGCCCCTATGATAAGAACAATGCTATACTTTCTATCCACTCAGGAGCAGGAGGATTGGAAGCCCAGGATTGGGCGGAGATGTTGTTTAGGATGTATAAAAGATGGGCAGATAGAAAAGGGTTTCAGGTGGAAATATTAGATTATCAATCGGACACGGAAGGTGGAATAAAATCTGTAACTATGCTCATAAAAGGATTCAATGCTTATGGCTATTTAAAAGCCGAAAAAGGGGTCCATAGATTAGTGAGGATATCCCCTTTTGATTCATCTAATAGGAGACATACTTCTTTTGCTAGCATAGACGTGTATCCAGAATTAGATGATGAAATAGAAATAGAGATAGAGGAATCAGATTTAAAAATAGATACCTATAGAGCTAGTGGTGCTGGTGGACAACATGTAAATACTACTGATTCAGCTGTGAGGATTACCCATATACCTACAGGGATTATAGTTCAATGTCAAAACGAAAGATCTCAACATAGCAATAAGATAACAGCAATGAAAATGCTAAAGGCAAAGCTTATTCAACTTAAAGAGGAAGAACAGAAGGAAAAAATAGAGGATCTTCAGGGTCAATACACACAGATAGCCTGGGGCTCCCAAATTCGTTCCTATATATTTCATCCCTATAGTATGGTAAAGGATCATAGAACAGATGTGGAAGTAGGGGATATAAACAGGATAATGGATGGGGATATAGATATATTTATAAATGAATATTTAAAACAAAAAGCCCTTTAAAAAGGGCTGTTTTTTTGGAAATTGTAGAATATATTATTTTACAGAATAACAGTATATAAATATAAATTACAATATTAATCATAGAGAGGAGATAGCATGGATATAAATAGAATATTAATAGAAGAATTCAAACTAAAGCCTTTTCAGGTGGAAAATACAATAAAACTAATAGACGAAGGGAATACTATACCTTTTATTGCTAGATATCGTAAGGAGCAAACGGGAAATTTAAATGATGTTATTTTAAGGGAACTATATGATAGATTAAATTATTTAAGAAATTTAAAAGGAAAGCAAGAAGAGGTAATTCGTCTAATAGAGGAACAGGGGAAACTTACTGAGGAGCTAAAAAATGATATATTAAAGGCACAAACTATTCAAAGAGTGGAGGATCTATATAGGCCCTATAGGCCTAAGAGAAGAACAAGGGCTACCATTGCTAAGGAAAAGGGATTAGAAGGCTTAGCTAATATTATATGGCAACAAAATATAAAAAAAGGATATTTAAAACAAGAAGCATCAAAATACATAGATGAAGAAAAGGGAGTAAATAGCGAAGAAGATGCTTTATATGGGGCTATGGATATAATTGCAGAAATTATTTCTGATGCTGCAGAATATAGGGATATAATAAGAAAGATAGCATATGAAAAAGGAATTATACAAATAGAAGCTACCCAAGAGGAAAAACAATCAGTATATGAGATGTACTATGATTATAAGGAATCTGTGAAGACTATTGCCAATCATAGAATATTAGCAATAAATCGTGGAGAGAAGGAGAAATTTTTAAAGGTTAACTTAATATTACCAGATGAAGATATATTATCAAAGCTTAAATCTATTATCATAACTGACCAAGATGCAGATAGTTATAAGTATTTAGAGTTGGCCATTGAAGATAGCTATAAAAGGCTTATATTTCCATCTATAGAAAGAGAAGTTCGTACTAGTTTAACAGAGAGAGCAGAAGAAGAGGCTATAAAGGTGTTTGCATTTAATTTAAAACCTTTATTGATGCAGCCTCCTATAAGGGGTAAGGTGGTCATGGGAATAGATCCAGGCTTTAGGACTGGGTGTAAGGTAGCTGTAATAGATGATACAGGGAAACTATTATCCACTATTACTGTATACCCTACAGAACCACAAAACAAAGTGAAGGAGACAAAAGAGGAATTAAAAGCTTTAATTAATGAGTACAATGTAGATATAATAGCTATTGGGAATGGTACTGCATCTAGGGAGACGGAGTTAGTGATAGCAGAACTATTAGGGGATTTGGATAGAGATTTATCTTATATAATAGTGAGTGAAGCTGGAGCTTCTATATACTCAGCTTCAAAAGTAGCTCAAGAGGAGTTTCCAGATTTAGATGTATCCCTTAGAGGTGCTATATCTATAGCTAGAAGACTTCAAGATCCTTTGGCTGAATTGGTAAAGATTGAGCCAAGACATATAGGGGTAGGCCAATATCAACATGATTTAAACCAAAGTAGATTGGATGAAGCCTTAACGGCAGTTGTGGAGGATTGTGTAAATACAGTAGGAGTGGATTTAAATACTGCCAGTATATCCCTTTTAAAATATGTATCTGGGATATCTTCTAGAGTTGCTTATAATATAGTTAAATATCGGGAACAAAATGGGAAATTTATAAGTAGAGAAGAGTTATTAGAGGTAAAAGGAATTGGAATAAAAACCTTCACTCAGTGTGCTGGATTTTTAAGGATACCTGATGGCAAGAATATATTAGACAATACAGGAGTTCATCCTGAATCCTATGATATTGCAGAAAAACTATTAAATATGGAATTAGATGAGGGAAATATAGGACAATTATCTAAAAAACTAGATGTGGGTTATCATACTCTTAAGGACATAATAGAGGAACTTAAAAAGCCTGGTAGAGATCCTAGGGATGAGATGCCAAAACCAATATTCAGAACAGATATACTTAAAATGGAAGATTTAAAAGAGGATATGGTTCTTACGGGGACAGTTAGGAATGTAGTAGATTTTGGTGCCTTTGTAGACATAGGAGTAAAGGAGGACGGATTAATTCATATATCGGAGTTGTCCAATAGGTATATTAAGCATCCAAAGGAAATAGTCCAAATAGGGGACATAGTTAAAGTAAGGATACTAAATGTAGATAAAGATAGGGGAAGAATTTCACTTAGTATGAAGCAACTTTAACTATAAGGGGGAGTCAATATTGTTCAAGGAAATAATAAAAAAAAGCAACAACCCTTTAATTGGAATCATTAGCTCTAACTATCAGGGGGAGGATATGAAACCATATAAAACTGGTATTTTTAATTATTTCAATCAGGGAGGTGGTATAGTATATGTTTGTTTTAAAAATAATAAAAGACAAGCCATAGATTATTTGACAAAACGGTGGGATTTAGATGTACATCGCTTATATAATAAAGGACAGATATTATTCATGTGTAGGGAAGATTTTTTCAATGATGAACCTATGAATAACTACACTATTGTCCAAAAGTTAACAGAGGATTTAAATCGATTAAGTGTAAAGGGAATTAAGGAAAAATATGTTTATATTATAGTGGATTCTTTTTGGGATGATTTCTTTGATGGAAAGTTTCAAGATATATATATTATGTTATCAAAGCTGTATAAAAATGGAAGTACCAATATAGTGCTTAGGTATTTAATAGAGGAATTAAAAGAAGGACATATTGATATTATATTGAATAATCATGATTATCTATTAGTGGATGGAATAGAGGATTTTGAAGTATATAGGCCTAATGAATTAATATATCAATCTATAAATATTATGTCTAAGCACAATGTTATTAGGAAAATATACGAAAAGGAAATGATGAGAGTTGAATATTTAAGGACCTTAGGTGAATTGATGGAGGGGACAGTTCATGATATAAATAATCTATTAATTACCATATTAGGTTATGCTCAGCTATCTATGAGTGTTGAAGATAAAAAAGAAATAGAAGATTATCTAGGTATAATCCATAGAACAGCTATGGATGGAAAAGCAATTACAGATAGAATTCAACACCACATTAGAGGTAGTTATGATTCGTTAAAAGATATATATAAATTTAATAGTATAATAAATTCATGTATAGATATGACTAAACACAAATTTAAACCTACCGGTAATAGAAATAGTAATTTAGAATTGACAACGGATTTACAATCTAATGGTTTTATTTACGCCAATGAATATGAAATAAGACAAGCCATTATAAATATAATATTAAATGGTATAGATGCTATGGATAGAAATGGAAAAATGCTTATAAGGACTTATGATATTGGTAATCAAGTGGTATTAGAAATATCTGATACGGGGAAAGGGATGGATGAGAACACTAAGGATATGATATTTAAGCCTTATTTTACTACTAAAGGGGATATGGGAACAGGATTAGGGCTACACATAGCTAAAAGAATATTCGATAATCATAGAGCTAAAGTTCTTGTAGATAGTGAGTTGGGACAAGGAACTAAATTTACTATATTTTTTCCAATGGAAGAAAAGATATATAGTATTGCCCAATTAAAAGATGAAGGATATAATATTAATTAGAGAAACGAAATAATTTAAG
>ERZ795062.669-NODE-669-length-27492-cov-6.449247_pt1 | contig 27492 bp, 27 predicted proteins | sample MGYA00375146_ERZ795062 | MGnify/ENA primary metagenome ERZ795062 (study PRJEB30191, sample SAMN05720281) | activated sludge metagenome | isolation source: Anaerobic digester | place: USA | collected 2015-07-16 ... | reverse complement strand
CTAAATAGATAATGTCAGCGAGGAGAACGAGATGCAGGAAAATGATAATACAATACTGAGAGTTGAGCATCTAAGCAAGAGCTTTGGTGACCATGAAGTATTAAAAGATATTAATTTTGATGTTAAACAGGGCGAAGTAATATCAGTTATCGGATCATCAGGATCTGGAAAATCAACAATGCTTCGCTGCCTTAATATGCTGGAACTACCTAGCGGTGGTTCGATTTACTTTCACGAGGATGATGTACTGTCAGAACACATAAATGCTGCAAAGTACAGGGCTCAGGTCGGCATGGTATTTCAGTCCTTTAACCTTTTTAGTAACATGAATGTCCTGAAAAACTGCATGGTAGGACAGATTAAAGTTTTGAAAAAAGGAAAAAAAGAAGCAGAAGAAACAGCCATGAAATTTCTCGAAAGAGTAGGAATGGCAGAATATGTTAATGCTCGTCCTGATCAGTTATCAGGAGGCCAGAAACAGAGAATAGCTATAGCAAGAGCTCTGGCTATGAATCCTGAAATTCTACTTTTTGATGAGCCCACAAGTGCACTTGATCCTGAGATGGTAGGTGAAGTCCTAACTGTTATGAAGGAGCTTGCTGCTGGCGGAATGACAATGATCGTTGTCACTCACGAAATGGGATTTGCCAGAGAATCTTCATCACAGATCTTATACATGAATGATGGAATAATCCTGGAGCGTGGTACACCTGATGAAATTTTTAAGAACCCTCAGCATCCTGAGACCAAGGACTTCCTTGCTAGATTTATAAAATAAATATATAAAAGAAGTATATAAAAGAAGTACATAAAAGAAATATATGGAATAAATATCATATCATTTTAAACTGTGTTTTTATCTGAGTATTAACCAGAGATTATCGTATTCGTAGGGTAACTAATGGCTATGCTCAGATTTTTTGTGCATTGATCTGCTCAAATTGACATATAGTTGATGGACGATTCATGATTTATTTTCTAGGGAATATGCTGAATAGAGAATTAAATGATAACATATTCTTGCCAAACTAAAAAAATAGATGATACGTACAAATCCAACCGATACTGGTGGTTGATTGATAAGTCAAATACTCATAACATGGAGATGTATATCATAAATAAAATGAACCGAGAAATATATCGCTTAATATGTTAAAATAATAAACACAAATGTTAAAAAAGTGCATTTGAAAATAATTGGAACAGAAAACAAACTATTAGACCTAGTTAAAGAGGTAAGAAATGGGAAAATATTTTGGGACAGATGGCTTCCGAGGAGAAGCTAATAAAGAACTTACTGCTGAAAAAGCATATCAGGTAGGAAGATATATCGGATGGTATTATGGCAAACAGCATGAAGATGGAAGAGCCAGGATAATCATAGGTAAGGATACCCGCCGTTCATCATATACACTAGAATATGCACTTTCATCAGGGATCACATCATCAGGATCAGATGCATATCTGTTACATGTAACAACCACGCCATCAGTGTCGTATTGTTGCAGAACTGACGGATTCGACTGTGGAGTAATGATAAGTGCATCACATAATCCATTTTATGATAATGGTATCAAAATAATGAGGGCTAATGGCCAGAAGATCGAACCTGAGATCGAAGAAAAGATCGAAAGCTATATCGACGGAGAGGTCGATGAAATCCCCTTGGCAGAGAGAGAAAAAATGGGAGACGTTGTTGATTATGCATCAGGAAGAAACCGTTATATCGGTTATCTGATGTCTATCCCTACAAGAGGATTTAATGGCATGACTATCGGACTTGATTGTGCCAACGGAGCCTCATGGAATATTGCAAGAGCAGTTTATGAAGCTCTTGGTGCAAAAGTATATGTTATTAATAACACACCTAATGGTGTCAATATCAATGATAATTGTGGTTCTACCCATATAGAGAACCTTCAGAAATATGTAAAAGAGAATAAGCTGGATGCAGGATTTGCTTATGATGGTGATGCAGATCGTTGTCTGGCGGTTGATGAACAGGGCAATGAAATAGACGGCGATCAGATCATGTTTCTATGTGCAAAGTATTTGGAAGAGCAGGGTGCGCTTGATGGCAACACACTTGTAACCACCATTATGTCCAATATGGGACTATACAAATCTTGCGAAGCAGTAGGTATCCGTACCGAAAAAACAGATGTAGGTGACAAATTTGTGGCCGAGAATATGATGAAGAATCATTTTTCATTAGGCGGAGAGCAGTCAGGCCATATTATTTTTGGAAAATATTCAACTACAGGTGATGGAATACTAACATCACTTATGGTAATGATGACAATGTTAGACAAGAAGCTTCCGCTTTCAATGCTTGCATCTGAGATGAAAAAATATCCACAGTGCTTGAAGAATGTGGTGGTCAAGGACAAAATAGAAGCACAGGAAAATCAGGCAGTTCTCGAGGCTGTAGATAAGGTCAATAAAGAGCTGGATGGTGATGGACGCCTATTATTAAGAGCATCAGGAACAGAGCCAAAGATCAGAATAATGGTTGAGGCTGGGACAGATGAAATCTGTGAGAAATATGTAGATCAGCTTATCGATGTGATCAAGGCACAGGGATTAAACGCATAAATTTCAGCATTCTATTAGGCTAAAAGTGTAAACGCCTAAAAGCGTGGTACTTCTAAAGTGTTGGAGCACAAATGGAGCATATATAATGACAAAACAAGAAGTCTTAAACTTCTATAGAGGTAAAAAAGTATTAGTTACAGGTCACACTGGTTTCAAGGGATCTTGGCTGGTGAAGATTCTGAAAATGGCAGGAGCCGAAGTGGTTGGGTATTCATTGGAACCGCCAACGGATCCATCACTTTTTAATCTGGCAGGGCTGTCAGATGGTATAGAGCATGTCGTAGGAGATATCAGAGACTATGACAAACTGAATCAGTTGTTTGATGTGTCTAAACCGGAAATCGTACTTCATCTTGCTGCACAGCCTATTGTCAGAACCAGTTATGACCTGCCGAGATATACGTATGAGACCAATGTAATGGGAACCGTTAATATATGTGAATGTGTGAGGACACACATGGCAGATCCGGAACACCCTGAAAATGGCGTGGTGAGAAGTTTCTTAAATGTTACTACTGATAAAGTCTACAAAAACAATGAATGGATCTGGGGTTATCGCGAGAACGAACCATTAGATGGGTTTGATCCGTATTCTAATTCGAAGTCATGCTCGGAATTGGTGACGCATTCATATATTAATTCTTTTTTTGGAGGAAATGGTATCGATGCACCAATAGCAGTTTCTACGGCTCGCGCAGGAAATGTCATTGGAGGCGGTGATTTCGCAGCAGATCGTATCATTCCGGACTGTGTAAGGGCAGTGGAAAATGATGATCCGATAATTATCCGTAATCCAAATTCTACCCGTCCTTATCAGCATGTATTGGAACCGCTTTTTACATATCTGACAGTTGCTGCGGAGCAAAGCATTGATCATAAAAAGGCCGGGTACTACAATGTTGGACCGGATGATTGCGATTGTGTTACAACCGGGGAATTAGTAGAGCTTTTTGAAAAATATTACAATAATGCAAGTGTTTGTAGCGAAACCGGCAATGCCGTAAAAACCAAATTCCGTTCGGAAATCAATCATGACGCGAATGCGCCTCATGAGGCTAATTTCTTGAAGCTAGATACATCACTTGTAAAATCAACCTTTGGATGGAAACCGACATGGCATATCGATGAAGCAATTGAAAAAACAGTGGAATGGTCGAGAGTATATCTTGATAATGGCGATTCTAATGCAATAAATACAATAATGAAGAAGCAGATAGAAGAGTTTATACAATAGAAGAGTTTATAAAATAAATTTAGCGGAGGTAACATATGAAGAGCTTGATAGTATTTTATTCACTAGAGGGTAATACCAGGTTGGTGGCAAAGGAACTGGCTTCGAAAATGGATGCAGATCTGTTAGAACTAGAGACTGTAGTGCCATATCCTGTAGGAAAATTTTCCAAATTCTTAAAGGGAGGGAGAAGTGCTATCAAGGCAGAAACTCCGGAACTTAAGCCATATCAGGTAGATATTGATAAATATGATATGGTGATCTTGGGAATGCCAATCTGGGCAGGTATGGTGACACCGCCTATGAGGACATTTCTAAAAGAACATTCTCTTAAGGATAAGAAAGCTGCTGCATTTGTATGTTGCGCCGGAGGCGAGGCAGATAAAGCATTTGCCAGTATGTCGGAGTTGGCTGGAACCGCATTTGTCAAGACAATGCGCTTGGTAGAGCCGGCCAAGGGCAAACAACCGGATATGGATACACTTATCCAAGAGTTTATAGATGTTGTGGCGCTAAAATAGGGGGGGGAGTATGTCTTTTCTTGATTGGAACGGTAATGGATCAAAGAATGATCTGATGGATAATCTTATGGATATGCATATGCTAGATGAGATGGATAAAGGCAGTAATGGTTCAAGACGAAATAACAATAATGGCTGTTGTGGTGGAACATGCCTCATGGTGATGATCATGATTCCTGTATGGGCTCCGGTAGCACTTATAATGAATGCTTTGGGCATAATCAAAGTCTGAAATTTTCTATATTTTTATTTAAATATAGGACAACAGAAATATTTTTTTATTGGCGGAGTATCCGTTAGGAGGTATAAGATGGTTAAAATCTATGGTTTGCATACATGTCCTTATTGTGATTTTTTACAGCCCCAGATTATAAACAAGGAAGATGAATTCAGGTATATTGATATAGGAAGTGATGTCAGATATATGCATGAGTTTATTGACCTTCGTGATAATAGATCAGAATTTGATCATTCCAAGGAAATTGGGGACATCGGAATACCTTGTTTTGTGTTTGAGGATGGGAAAATTTCGCTTGATCCAGCTGATGCAGGTCTGACAGAGTACGATGGCAAGTCATTTTGCTCGATAGAAAATCATGTCATGGGTCAAAAAGGATGCTAAATACAGGGGGGATTATGTCATTAAAACAATATTATAATAATAATATTAAAGATTATTCCGATCTTGCAGAAATGGCTCCATTAGATCGTGATTTGCACATTTTTGAAGAATTCTGGGCAAAAAACACTATGTCTGAGGATGATTGGAAATTTGCAGAGTCATTAGGTGTAGATAGGTCACTTTTTAGTGAACCACGTTTGATCGAACTGAATTACGGAGAGGCAAGAGTGTTCTCTGATGAGGATGGCATCAACATAACTCCGGTCGGATGGGATATGATAATTGAGTTCAATCCTGACGATTGGACAGAAGAAATGGCTATTGCATTTCTAAATAAGAATATGAAGAAATTCAAGGATATGGAAAATATCAATGTTCATGAGATAAAGCTATGAAATGAGTGGATATGAGAAGATACAGAAATCTTCTCATATCCATTTTTTTAAGTAATCTATAAATTATAGGTTGACAAGTATACTCAAATATCCAGGATCTCTGACGGACAGATGCTATTAATTGCAGACTTATATCTGATATTTCTGGCAAAACAATTTCAAACAAGTAAGCTTGTTAAAATGTACTATCCTATGTTATTATCATCTATATTTGTACTTATTAAACAATTAGATAGGAGAATAAAATGCGTATAGCAGTTGCTTATGATAATGGAAATGTATTTCAGCACTTTGGTAAGACGGAAAATTTTAAGATCTATGATGTAGAAGAAGGAAGAATTATTTCTTCAGAGGTTATGTCCTGCGGAGACACAGGTCATGAGGCGTTGGCTGGACTCTTAGCAGATAATGGCGTAGAGACAGTAATATGTGGAGGACTTGGAGGTGGAGCTCAGGCTGCACTGGCAGAGGCAGGAATCGAAGTATTCTCAGGAGCAGAGGGCGATACTGATGATGCAGTAATGTCATATCTTCAGGGAACATTGGTTTCCGGAGGAGTGAACTGTGATCATCACGATGGACATCATGGTGAGAATGGTGGTTGTGGAAACCATGAAGAGGCTGGAAGCAATGAGGGTTGTGGATCACACTGTGGTGGACATGATTCTGATAGTAGCAGCGAAGGCTGTTGTGGAGGACATAATTCAGACAGTTGCGATGAAGAATGCAATTGTGCCGATGATGATGACTGTTGTTGCGGTGATGATGAGGATTGCGGAGGCTGTTGCGGTGGATGTGGCGGACATCGTGAGATGGAGATAATATACGAAGGAAAGAACGCCGGCAAGACATGTCGAGTTCATTACACAGGAACATTTGAGGATGGAACCAAGTTTGATTCATCACTTGATAGAGATCAGCCATTGGAATTCCTATGCGGAGTAGGAATGATGATAGAAGGTTTTGACAAGGCTGTTGTAGATATGGAGATCGGTGATGAAATCGATGTTCATATTATGCCGGAGGAAGCTTATGGCAACCCTGATCCAAACGCAGTTATTAAGAGTGAGATAAGAGATATTCCGGGAAGCGAGGACTTAAATATAGGTGATGAATTGTATCTTCAGGCGGATGATGGAAGACCATTCCCGGTTGTAGTTACGGACAAGACCGATACATCAATAGTTCTCGATGCAAATCATAAGTTGGCAGGAAAAGAACTTAACTTCCATATCCAGCTATTATCTGCAGAATAGGCATTAGCTATTTTAATTATCTGCAGAATAGGTATGGACTATTTTTTATATGTAAAATAGTCATAAGCTCATTTAGAGCATGGAATATGAGGAATTAATGAATATTTTGTCAATGAATGGTGTATCTAAGGCATATACGGAGAAAATCCTGTTAGAAGATGTGTCATTTGGTATCAATACAGGGGATAGGATCGGAGTCATCGGGATCAATGGCATGGGCAAATCTACATTGCTTAAGCTCATAGCCGGGATAGAAGAAACTGATTCCGGAAATATAATCAAAGCTAAAAATATTGTTGTATCTTATTTGCCACAGACACCTGTATTTGACAGAGAATATACCCTTTATGAATATGTGGTTTCAGAAAATGTGAAGAGACGTTGCCCAGCAGACGATTTCGAAGCGAAGGCAATTGAGGCGGAGCTGGAAGGTGAGGCCAAAAAGATCCTTAATAAATTGGGATTTAATGATATTACTGCGGAAATATCTAATTTTTCCGGAGGACAAAAGAAAAAAGCAGCACTTGCAGCGTGTCTGCTAAATGGTTCCGATATCTTGTTGTTAGATGAGCCAACAAACCATTTGGACAATGCTATGACTGAGTGGTTGCAGACCTTTCTCGAAGAATATAGAGGCGCCTTGGTTATGGTGACTCATGATAGATATTTTTTGGATCTGGTTTGTAATAGGATCGCTGAGGTAGATAAAGGTAATCTCTATACCTATGATACCAATTATGAAGGATTTCTCCAGAAAAAGGCTGAAAGACTTGATATGGCTCTTTCAACTCAGGATAAACACGCCAATATTCTTCGAAAAGAAATTGAATGGATGAGACGTGGAGCAAGGGCTCGTTCTACCAAGCAGAAAGCTCATATCCAGAGATATGAGGCTCTTCGTGATGAGGATAAGGTCAAGCTGGATTCTGATGTGGAGATAAGTGCCATTTCTTCACGCTTGGGTAAAAAAACAATTGTTATTGATAATATTACGAAGGCCTATGGAAGTCGGACGCTTATCAAGAATTTTACCTATACATTCAAGAGAGATGACCGTATCGGAATACTCGGACCAAACGGATGTGGTAAGACTACACTTATGAAGATGATCGCAGGTATGGACCAGCCGGATTCCGGCAAAATCGAAATTGGAGAAACAGTAGTACTTGGTTATTATGCTCAGGAAGCTGAGAGTATGCGGGATGACGAGCTGGTTATTGATTATATCAAGGATACCGCAGAATATATCAGAACAGATGACGGTATGGTGACGGCCTCTCAGATGTGCGAGAATTTTCTGTTCGAGGGCAGTATGCAATATCAGCCTATCGGGAAATTATCCGGTGGGGAGAAGCGTAGATTATATTTATGCAAGGTCCTGATGGAGGCACCGAATGTACTGATATTGGATGAACCGACAAATGATCTGGATATTTCTACGCTACAGATATTGGAAGACTATTTGGATTCTTTTCCTGGAATTGTAATTGCAGTTTCTCATGATAGATATTTCCTGGATAGGACCAGTAGACATATGCTTACCTTTGATGGAAATGGTGGAGTTCATTTATATAATGGTTCATATACTGATTTTTTTAAAGAATATCAGGAAGGGATCGATGGAAGTCTTACAAGAAATTCTGAGTCTAATATGGGAAAAGAAAGTGATAAAACCGTATCAATCTCAGGAAAAGATAACGGTAAAACCGGCGCAACCTCCCAGGGTGAGAATCTTTCGGACAATTCCGATGATCAGTCTGCATGGGACAAAGGTCCACGTACTTTGAAGTTTTCGTATAAGGAAAAAAGAGAATATGAAACCATAGAAGATGACATCAGCTCCACAGAGGATCGCATATCTCAGCTTGAAAAGGACATTATAGATAATGCCACAGATTTTCTGAAATTGGCAGAGATGTCGAAAGAGAAAGAGGAGTGCGAAAAAGAACTGGATCGCCTCATGGAAAGGTATGTGTACCTGGAAGATAAGGCAGAGAAGATTCAGAAACAATAGTTTATTTTATAATATAAGATAAGGTAATATAAGATAGCTTTTTGAAAAGCATGGTTTAAAACTGGTAAAACGATCAATAAATATGCTGAAAATAATTATTTTAATATATGTTGCTGTTAATATATCTGTGTTTTTGTTATATGGATTGGATAAAATAAAGGCAAAAAAAAATCAGTGGCGTGTTCCGGAAAAGACACTTATTGTAACGGCGGTATTTGGGGTATTTGGTGCGATTTTCGGAATGATGATTTTTCATCACAAGGTGAGAAAACCCAAATTCGCCATAGGGATTCCGATAATAATGATTCTGGAGATAATGACTTTTTATATAACCTGGTCATATTTTTTTTGTTGAACAAATTTGGATTTTTGAGAATTCAAATATATAAAATACTGTGCTACAATACATTGGCAATAATGATAAAATGTATTATTTGATGTAAGCGAGAGTTGAAAATGATTTCTATGACTATAAGACCTATAATAACCCGGGGACTTTTCATGATAGTAATCAAGCCGGAGTATGTGACCGCATTGATTTTTCTGGTACTGGTTACTGTACTTATTGCGTTGATCGTTAGGGACAGAAATCGCTATCATAGTGATGAATCAGATGCGCAGGAAGCTGATAGGATCAAAAAAACATTTATAGAGCATGCCAAGAAAAGCTTTAAGGGCAGATAATATAACATTTTAAACGAGAACATTATTAGCAAAGAAAGTGTGCTAAATAGCCGTTGCGTTGTATAGAAGGGAGAGGCAATGAGGGAAATAAAGTAAAAAGATTTAATCCTTCTACCGGAACGATATATTGCAATAATGATGTTGAATACGATAAAACATCAATTATAGAAGCAAGAAAGAAATTAGAAGATAGAAGAGCAAGATATGAAAGAAACGGGGATGCAGAAGGGATTAGGCTATGTGATATATCTTCTGCACTTATGGAACTTTATCTTAATGAGATAGATGAAAACCAGAAGAATAAGTAAAACCCTTATTATTTAAGGCGAATTGCTTTTATATAATATAGAATTAATAAATTCATGACTTATATTTATATTTATTTCCAGGACTTCCAATATGGATGTTCCGGATTTTTTTATGTAAAAAAATTAAATATAAAAAAATATATAAAAAGTAAAAAGGAAATTTCCTTTTAATCCGTAATTATTCTATGTAGGATTTGTTACTAGTTATACTTTTGCCAAAAGAGGAGGCTGGATGTGACTATTCGTGAACAAATGGAAGATATGGAAGCGAAGACTCTTAGCTCTTATGCAACACTTAGTACTGCATCAAGAGGAAGAGATGTGGACGAACCACAGTGTGACATTAGGCCGATTTTTCAAAGAGATAGAGACAGAATACTGCATTGTAAGGCTTTTAGAAGATTGAAAAATAAGACACAGGTGTTTCTGACACCATTAGGCGATCATTATAGGACGAGGTTGTCCCATACCCTAGAAGTGTCTCAGAATGCAAGAACGATTTCCAAGGCACTCAGATTAAATGAAGATCTGACAGAGGCAATTGCTCTTGGACATGATCTGGGGCACACCCCATTCGGACATGCCGGAGAGAAAATATTGAATCAGCTTGTTTCTGATGGGTTCAGGCATAATGAACAGAGTGTCAGAATAGTGGAGCTACTGGAAAAAGATGGACAGGGACTGAATCTCACATGGGAGGTCAGAGACGGCATAAAAAATCATCAGACCAGTCTCACACCTGCGACCCCAGAGGGAAAAGTGGTACGACTCAGTGACAAGATCGCATATGTAAATGCCGACATTGATGATGCAATCAGAGCAGAGATACTTACAGAGGATGATATCCCATTGGATATCAGGAATACTCTGGGTTTTTCTACAAGAGCCAGACTTAATACATTGATCCATGATGTGATCACTAATAGTAAAGATACATATGATATACATATGTCAGATGAGATTTTTCAGGCGATGTCTGAACTTCGAGCATTTATGTTCAAGTCAGTTTATACTAATCCTGTTGCCAAGGGTGAAGAGGTTAAGGCTAGGAGGATGATAAAGGAATTGTTTGAATATTATACTTTCCATCCGGAGGATATGCCGGAAAGATTCCAAGAGATGAATGCAGAGGGAACTCCGATGGATAGAGTCATTGCGGACTATATATCGGGAATGACAGATCAGTATGCAGTTACCAAGTTTAATGAGTATTTTATGCCCAAGGCTTGGGAAGTAGATGGTTATTGATCGTTGAATCATTGACGACAGTTTTTTAAAAATAGGTAATGTACTTCTATCTATTAAATCATCTAACTGATTTTTTATAGAAGTTAAGCACATCAATTGTGGACAGAAGGAATTAATTATAATGCCAAGATATTCGGATGAGATCATCGAGGAAGTTCGTTCAAGAAACGACATCGTAGATGTTATTCAAAATTATGTTCAACTGAAAAAGAAAGGCGGCTCTTATTTTGGGCTGTGCCCTTTTCATAATGAAAAATCTCCTTCTTTCTCTGTTTCCAGAGATAAGCAGATGTACTATTGCTTCGGTTGCGGAGCTGGCGGCAATGTCTATTCATTTCTGATGAATTATGAGAACCTGACTTTCCCTGAAGCGGTAAATGAACTGGCAGACAGGATAGGAATGTCTCTTCCCAAGGAGGAAATGACCAGGGAAGACATGGAACGTGATAAGAGAAAAGCTGTGCTTTTCGCGATTCAGAAGGATGCAGCTATGTATTACTATGGGTTGCTTCGCTCCAAAACCGGTGAAACTGGTATGAAATATTTTATATCCAGAGAGCTCACAGAAGACACTATAAAGAAATTCGGACTGGGGTATTCTGATGTCAGGGGCGGCGTATATGGATACTTGAAAAATAAGGGTTATTCCAATGATCTGATAAGAGCCAGCGGACTGGTTACTTATACTGAGGGCAAGGGATTCAGAGATAAGTTCTGGAACCGTGTCATGTTTCCGATCATGGATACATCCCAGAGGGTTGTTGGTTTCGGCGGTCGTGTAATGGGCGATGGCGAACCCAAATACCTGAATTCACCGGAGACAGAGATATTTGACAAGGGGCGTATACTTTATGGAGCTCATCTGGCCAGAAAGAGCCGGCGTGATGTGATGATACTCTGTGAGGGATATATGGATGTCATTTCCCTTCATCAGGCTGGATTTGATAATGCTGTAGCCTCTCTTGGAACCGCCCTTACGGAAAAAAATGCCATGGCGCTTAAACGGTTTAGAAGGGATGTATATCTAAGCTATGATAGTGATGGCGCCGGAGTCAAGGCCGCACTCAGAGCGATTGCGATTTTTAGGAAGATCGGAGTGACCTGTAAGGTTATTAATATGAGACCTCATAAGGATCCGGACGAATTCATCAAGGCTCTGGGAACAGAAGAGTATGAGAAGAGAATACAACAGGCCGAGAACAGTTTTCTGTTTACCATTAGAATGGCGGAACCGGATTATGATCTGAGAGATCCGGAATCAAAAACAGCTTTTCAGAGATATATGGCCGACCGGGTACTGGAATTTGCAGAGGAGATCGAGAGAAATAATTACATCGGAGTTCTTTGTGAGAAGTACAATATGGGTATTGATGATTTTAGAAAATTAGTAGCCCATGAGGCAGCCAAGGGAATTGCTAACGGTAAAAACCCGGGAACTGATATGGTAAGTATTCCCGATGCCGATTATGATCAGAATTCTGATACGTATCGGAAACCTATACCTACCGGAAAAAAGAAAACCATGACAAGAGATACAGGATTACAGCAATCTGAGAGACTCCTACTTACATGGATGACATACTACAGCAATGTATATGAAACATTGAAAGAGTACCTCACAGAGGAAGATTTTTCCGAAGGGGTACATAGGGATGTGGCCAGTCAGATGGCAATTGACATGTCTGAGGGTAAACCGCCTGATCCGGCAGCTCTTATGGACAGATATTCAGATGAGAGTGATCGTCAGGAAATCGCCAGGATATATCATTCGGAGGAAGAGTTAAAGGTTGAAGCCGAAAAGAGCAAGGCTATAAAAGAAGCTCTTATAAGAGTCAAAAAGTCTTCCATTGAGCGTGAAAACAAGACAATGGATAGTTCCGGAGCCGATTCATTTAAAAAAAGGCTCGATGATAGAAAGTTTTTGGAAAAGCTTGAAAAGACCGATTTCAAATTCGGTGTGTGAAGTTAAGGAGGAGCCCGATGGCAGACAAGAAAGCAAAAGACATAATGGAGGATAAGGTTTTGGAAGAGACCAAGAATACTGTAAAGGCCAAGAAAACACCCGCCAAAAAGGATGTGGATAAAAAAACGACAGATAAAAATGCCACTGCATCCAAGAAAGGCAGTTCCAAAGATACTGTAGATAAGAAGTCACAGAGTGAAGCAGTAGTAGATGCCAACAGCGACAAGTCTGTGGATGAATTCGAGAAGAGGCTTAATAATCTTTTACCTATTGCCAATAAGAATGGCAATGTGCTCTCATATGTTGAGATCAATAATGCTTTTAAGGGCATTGATATGAAGGATGAACAGTTTGATTATATCCTGGAATTCTTAGAGAAAAATAATATTGAAATGACTAAGGGGACAGATGGTTCACTGGATACTCTTGATACCCTTGATGAAATCGATGATGATTTTATCCCGGATGAAGAGGATGAAATAGATACAAGCGCCATCGACCTGTCTGTTCCGGAAGGAATAAGTGTAGAAGATCCTGTCAGAATGTATCTGAAGGAAATCGGTAAGGTCAACCTCCTCACGGCAGAAGAGGAAATAGATCTTGCACAGAGAATGGAAAACGGCGATGATGAGGCCAAGAAACGTCTCGCAGAGGCCAATCTTCGTCTTGTTGTCAGCATTGCCAAGAGATATGTAGGCCGTGGAATGCAGTTCTTGGATCTGATCCAGGAAGGTAACCTGGGTCTGATCAAGGCAGTTGAGAAGTTCGATTATCAGAAGGGTTACAAGTTCTCAACATACGCTACATGGTGGATCCGTCAGGCAATTACCAGAGCAATTGCAGATCAGGCCCGTACGATCAGAATTCCTGTTCATATGGTAGAGACAATTAACAAGCAGATCAGAATATCTAGACAGCTTCTTCAGGAGCTAGGTCGTGAACCGACTCCGGAGGAGATCGCTGAGAAAATGGACATTACTGTTGACAGAGTAAGAGAGATAATGAAGATATCTCAGGAACCTGTTTCTCTTGAGACACCTATTGGTGAAGAGGAAGATAGCCATTTGGGAGATTTTATCCAGGATGAAAATGCTCCGGTACCTGCTGATGCTGCGACATTTACAATGCTTAGAGAACAGTTGGATGAGGTCCTTGGAACGCTGACAGAGAGAGAACAGAAGGTCCTTATCCTTAGATTTGGTCTAGAGGATGGAAGAGGTCGTACGCTTGAAGAAGTAGGCAAAGAATTTAACGTAACCCGTGAGCGTATAAGACAGATCGAGGCCAAGGCACTTAGAAAGCTTAGACATCCAAGTAGAAGCCGTAAACTCAAGGATTATCTGGAATAAATAATAAAAATATTATGAATAATATAAAACTACGTCGCCGCCTAATGGCGGTGGCTTCACTTATACCATCCGGCGTTAGGCTGTGTGATGTGGGGACTGACCATGGTTTTCTACCTATCAAGCTGGTACTGGAGGGACATATCCCCAGTGCAATCGCAATGGATCTTAGATCTGGCCCTCTTGAAAGAGCATCAGCCCATACAAAGGAGTATGGTCTATCAGATAAAATCGATGTAAGACTATCAGATGGTCTGATGGAGATTTCTCCTGGAGAGGCAGACTGTGTATCTATATCCGGTATGGGAGGGCTGAATATTCAGGGAATACTGAATGCCAGATCTGATGTGGTGTCTGATCTTAGATTTATGGTACTGCAGCCACAATCGGATATTGAGGTGGTCCGTCAATTAGTTGGCGAAAAAGGATTTCAGATAACTCGCGAAATGGCAGTTTTAGAAGATGGCAAATATTATTTTGCCATGTTATGCGAGAATGTTTCATATTCTGGTGTTAGAAAGTTATCTAGGACACAGGCTATTTTTGGCCCATACCTGATAAGCCAACATGATAAGGTGCTCTATTCTTATTTGGATAAAGAAAAAAGAATTACTGAGAAGATTATAGACAGTTTGAAATATGCGGAAAAAAATGACAGAAACCTAGATCGATTACAGGAAGCAGAGGATTATCTGTCTATTATCAACGAAGTGCTTCAGAAATTTTAGATTTTCCTAAGGTTAGTTAAAAGGGGGAAATATTATGAGCGATATTAAACTAACAGTAAAAGGGATAAAAGAAGGATCAATAGAAGAAGCAATAATACCTGCTGGAACTACTTTTCTGGAATTGGCAAGGAAATATCAGAGCTATTATGTTGATGATATTGTTCTTGCGATGCATAGAAACAGGCTCTATGAACTTAACAAGAAAATCCCTTGTGATGGTGAGATAACATTTATCACCACCAGACAGAGTAACGGAAGACGGACTTATAGGAGGAGTGTGGTTCTTCTGATGCAGAAGGCACTTGTGAACCTTTTGCCACATGATAATTCCGATATAATAGTCCAGCATTCTCTTGCTCAGGGATATTACTGCCTGTTAAAAGCTTCTATAGTAGTGGTCTCAGATGAATTCCTAAATAAATTAAAAGATGAGATGCTTAGGCTATGTGAACTTGATCTGCCATTGGAAAAATATTCAGTGCCAACAAGCGAAGCCAAGAAGATCTTTCACGAAGAGGGACTGACAGATAAGGAGAGGTTGATGAGATACCGCTCCTGTTCCTCTACCCATATTTATGATCTGGATGGTTTCAAGGACTATTTTTACGGATATATGGTTTCGTCAACAGGATATTTAAAATATTTTGATCTGAAGAAATATGATGAAGGATTTATGCTTCTTTTTCCTTATGAAGATACGAAAAAGGTAGCAGAATTCAAGCCTTCACATAAATTGTTCCAGGTTCAGAAAAATGCAAATGCCTGGAGCTCACTTATGAAAGTCAGTACTGTAGGAGCTCTTAATGATCTGGTCTGTAGCGGTGAGGGAACCAATCTGATACTGATGCAGGAAGCTCTTATGGAGCAGAAGATCGGGGCACTTGCTCAGACTATTGCCAAGAGAAGAGACACCAAGTTCGTAATGATCGCTGGACCATCATCCTCCGGCAAGACCACATTCTCATATAGACTGTCTACACAGTTGATGGCCTGTGGACTCAAGCCTCATCCTCTTTCGATCGATGATTATTATATTGATAGGGACAAGATACCTACGGAACCGGATGGTACAGTGGATCTTGAAAGTATCAAGGGAATAGATGTGGATCAGTTTAATGCGGATATGACCAGATTATTAAAGGGCGAGACAGTGGATATGCCTTCGTTTAATTTTAAGACAGGTAAGCGGGAATATCGTGGCAAGACTATGAAACTGGGATCGGATGATGTACTTGTGATCGAAGGAATACATGGACTCAATGAGAAAATGAGCTACCTGATACCTAATGAGAATAAGTATAAAATATATATAAGTGCACTTACTCAGCTGGCAATTGATGAGCATAATCCTCTTTCTACTACAGATGGTAGATTGATCAGGAGAATCGTTCGTGATGCTAGAACCAGAGGCAGTGATGCAGAAGAGACACTTGGAATGTGGGATAGCGTCAGACGTGGTGAGGAAAATAATATTTTTCCTTTCCAGGATGGCTGCGATACAATGTTCAACTCGGCACTTATATATGAGATGTCCGTATTGAAATTGTATGCGTACCCGCTTCTCATGGCTATCAAGCCGGATAGTCCACAGTATGCGGAAGCAAAGCGACTAAAGAAACTGTTGGATTATTTTATTACGCTTTCGCCTGATGCAGTCAATAATACTTCACTTCTCCGGGAATTTATCGGAGGAAGTATATTGAACGTATAGGGTTTAGATGCTGTTGGTCGTACAATTTATAAATTACACTTGTTAATGTAGTTGACTTTGAGGTACAATAATACCTCGGAAAAGCAGGCTAGACGATCGCGGTTCGATTTCGAAACGAGGAAAGTCCGGGCTTCATAGGGCAGGGATGCCGGCTAACGGCCGGTGGAGGTGACTCCCAGGATAGTGCAACAGAAATATACCGCCGGGTTTTCCCGGCAAGGGTGAAAAGGCAGTGTAAGAGACTACCGTATCCGTGGTAACATGGATAGCCATGTAAACCCCATCCGAAGCAAGACTAGAACGGAACGATGACGTGGCCCGCCAGTTCCAGGTTAGTCGCTTGAGACGACTGGCAACGGTCGTCCTAGATAGATGATCGTCCAAGACATAACCCGGCTTACAGGCTTGCTTTTCCTTTTTTGGTTAAAATAATAATAAAAAATAGTAGATTCTAAAAGTTTTATTAAACATGAGTCTGATTTATTGACATGACGCTTTCGTATGATTAATCTTAATTTCAGTTATCACGAAGCTTCGTGTCAATTTTTATGTGTCAATAGTGGTATGACAGCGTATATTGCAGATAGTAGGAGTTACAAATGGGATTTAAACAGAGTTTATATAGGTTTATGCAGGGAAGAAACGGACAGGATGCTCTTGGCAAGTTCTCACTTATAGCATCACTGATATTGCTTGTTGTTTCATCTTTTACGAGATCAGGAATATTATATCTGGCAGCTATAGTTGTACTAGGATATGCATATTTTAGAGTCATGTCAAAAAATATCCAGAAGAGATACTACGAGAATCAGAAATATCTCGATTTTATAGGCAAGATAAAGGGATTTTTCAGCGGGAATAATAGAAGTACCGTGGACATGAAGTCCGGATATAAAGGATATAAAGGATATAATAGAGGCGCTTCGGGGAGTACCCGGAGCAATAGTTTCTGGAATAGAACAAAGGCTGATCCATTTTATAGGATATACAAGTGCCCGTCCTGCGGACAGAAAACAAGAGTGCCAAAGCATAAAGGAAGAATAGAGATTACTTGTCCCAGGTGCGGAAACAGTTTTATAAAGAGAACCTGATGGTTTATAGATTACATGTATGATTTGTAGAAATAGTTGAAAAGAAGGAATTGATTTATTGATAAATGGAGCGATAGATAAATGTTTGGATATGTGACGGCAAATAAAACGGAGATGTCAGATCAACAGATAGATACCTATAAGGGATATTACTGTGGATTATGCCAGATGTTAAAAAAGCGAGGGGGTCAGAAGGCTCAGCTTCTCCTTAATTATGATATTACATTTTTGTCCATGCTTCTGGCAGGGTTATATGAACCTCAAGAGGAAAAATCACTTTTTACCTGTCCGGTTCATCCAACCAAGAAAAGAACGGCTACGGAGAGCGAGATCACTACATACTGTGCAGACATGGATATTTTGCTTAGTTATTATAATCTTATGGATGATTATTTTGACGAAGGCAAGAAGAATCATAAGAAGTTGGCGGATTATATCTTACCTTCCCTTGACCGGATAAGGACCAGGTATCCACGTCAGACCAAGGCTGTAGCGGAAGCGCTTAAGCTCATCGATGAAGCAGAACACAGAAAAGAAGAGAATCTGTCGATAATTTCTGACTACTGCGGACATATGCTGGGAGAGATCTTCGTCTACGACGAAAATGATGTGTGGAAGGATGATCTAAGGCAGATGGGATATTATCTGGGCAAGTTCGTGTATATTATGGATGCTTTTTGTGATCTGGATGATGATATCAAAAAAAATAATTTTAATCCTCTGAAAGATATACGAGATAAGGACTGTAAGTGTTTTGAGACATACATGAGACAGCTACTGACGACTCAGATGGCAGAGTGTACTTCGCGCTTTGAACATATGCCTATATTAAAAAATTCTGATTTAATAAGGAATATACTTTATTCAGGAGTTTGGATGAAGTATGATATCTGTCAGGCAAAAAAGGTAGACTGCAATAAGAATAAAAAGATAAAGGCATCAAAGCCTGACAAGCAGTAATATAATAAAAAGATAAAGGCATCAAAGCCTGACAAGCAGTAATATAATAAAAAGATTAATACTGGCAGGCAGTGCTATACTGTAACAGATAGCCAGCGTTGGCCAAAATATAAATAGAAAACAATCAGGAGTACTACTGAATGGACCCATACCGAATTCTTGGCGTCACTTATGATGCAACAGACGATGACATAAAAAAAGCATATAGGATGCTGAGCAGAAAATATCATCCGGATGCCAATATTAATAATCCTAACAAGGCTCAGGCCGAAGAAAAGTTCAAGCAGGTTCAGGAAGCATATAACATCATAATGAACCAGCGACAGAATAAGTCCAATGGGTATGGATATTCCTATTCAAACAGAGCATCTGGAGCACCGGAAGGTGACAGTGCTGTAGATGTAGAGTTAAGAGCAGCAGCTAACTATATACGTTCAGGGTATTACAGAGAAGCAGAAAATGCTCTTAACAGTATAGAAACCGGAATGAGAAACGGAACTTGGTACTATCTGTCAGCAGTTTGTGCTATGGGAAGAGGCGAAAGAGATTCAGCAAAGAACTATATCAATCAGGCTGTAGCTATAGAACCAGGTAATTTCCAGTTTAGACAGCTCCAGAGACAGATAGATATGGGAATGAGCATGGGCCAACAAAATAATTGGTATGAGACAAGAGGCCAGAGCTATGGTAGACCTTATAATGGTGAGAGCTCTAACTGGTGTCTGGATATGCTTTTGCTAAATCTATTCTGCAATTTCTGCATATGCTGACAATATTACGATTTGCAATTATGCATCCAATAGAAGATAATTAATATATGAAATATGCAGATATAATAGTTGATATCACATTAGAAAAATTAAATCATACTTTTCAGTACATGATCCCGGAGGAACTTCAGCCAGAAGTTACTGTCGGGATTCGTGTCATTGTGCCCTTTGGCAACGGAAAAAGGGATATAAACGGCGTAGTTGTGGAGATCTCCGAGGAACCGAAGCTAGATCCCAAGCGGATCAAACCTATAAAGGGTATTCTTTACTCACAGGAAAAATCAGAAAGGGAGTTGGTAGCACTTTCTTACTTTTTAAGTGAGCACTTTGGATCTACCATGAATCAGGCACTTAAAACTGTGATTCCCCTTCGAAAGAAAACATCACCCAAGGAAAAGAAAATGGTGTCACTAAGAGCTTCAAGGGATGAAACAGCCAATTTCTTATCTAATCTCAGATCTAAAAAGAAATATTCCGTATCAAAAGAGAGACTTATCAAGGAGTTGATGGCAGAACCTGAGATCCCTTGGGACATCATAACCTGTAAGCTACATATAACATCTGATAATATCAGGGCACTTGAAAAGTCCGGCATTGTCAGAGTAGATTCTTATAGAGAATTCAGAAATCCAATCGACAATAAAAATATAGATAAAGGCGAAGGCAAAAAAGTTATTGAGCTAAATGCTGAACAAAATAGATGTGTTGAAACCGTACGGGAAGACATTGAAAGAGGGATCAATAGGCCATATTTATTGTATGGAGTTACAGGAAGCGGCAAAACAGAAGTGTATATGGATCTTATAGAGGATACTTTATCTGCAGGTAAGGAAGCCATTATGCTGATACCTGAGATCTCCCTAACATATCAGACAGTTATGCGTTTCTATCACAGATTCGGAGAATTAGTATCCATTATTAATTCCAGAATGAGTGAAGGAGAGAGGTCAGATCAGATAGACCGGGTCAAAAACGGAAGCTGCAAGATTATAGTAGGACCCAGATCTGCACTGTTCACACCTTTTTCAAATCTTGGTATTATAATCGTTGATGAAGAGCATGAAACATCCTATAAGAGTGAGACTGCGCCAAGGTATCATGCAGTACCTGTAGCGGTTGAAAGAGGAAGACTCTGTAATTGTCCGGTGATACTGGGAAGCGCCACTCCATCGGTAGAGACATTTCAAAAGGCCAAGAATAATGAGTACGGACTGCTGACTCTTAATAGTAGAGTGGAGGACAGAAATCTACCAAAGGCAGAGATCATTGATCTAAGAGAGGAATTAAAATCAGGCAATCGCTCTGTTATCAGTAGGAGATTAAGGGAACTAATGGCCGATAGACTGGAAAAAGGCCAGCAGATCATGCTTTTTCTAAACAGACGAGGGATGATGGGATCGGTATCGTGCAGAGCTTGTGGAACAGTAATGAAATGTCCTCACTGCGATGTATCTATGACACTTCACAAGGATGGAATGCTTCACTGTCACTACTGTGGCCATAAAATGCCGAGGCCGGTGGAATGTCCTGAATGTCATTCTAAATATATAGGAACAATGAGAGCAGGAACAGAACAGGTGGAAGAATCGGTACATAAGATTTTCCCAGAGGCAAGGATTCTGAGGATGGATGCAGATACCACTAAGGGTAAGGATGGTCACGAGAAGATACTGGCATCCTTTTCAAACAATGAAGCGGATATTTTGATCGGAACTCAGATGATCGTCAAAGGCCATGATTTTCCAGAGGTTACCCTTATGGGAATATTGGCCGCAGATATGTCTCTTAATATTTCTGATTTCAGAGCGGGAGAGAGAACCTTTGATCTACTGGTTCAGGCTGCTGGTAGAGCAGGACGTGGGGATACTCCGGGAACGGTTCTGATCCAGACATACCAGACTGATAATTACAGCATTATAGCATCGGCAGCCCAAGATTATGAGGCATTTTACAAAAATGAAGTGCTGTTTAGAAGACTGGGTAATTACCCACCCTTTGGTCATATGCTCAAAATATTGTTGGAAGAAAAAGACATCAAGGATCTAAAAATGGCTTGTGATCATCTGGCAGGATACCTAAGGGAAAAACTTCCACAAGATGGTGATAAGGAAAGCTCGGTATTAGGGCCGGAGGATGATTTCCCGGCAAAGGTTAATGATGTATATAAAAAGACAATATATATAAAAAACAAAGATTATGATAAACTAATCAAGGCAAAAAAGATGATATCCAGAGAGCTACGTGAAAATAGGAAGCTCTCAGGAGTTACTATATGGTTTGATTACGACCCATTGTAGGATAGTAATAAAGTAAATAGAAATAAATAGATATAAATAGATATAAATAGAAGAGAGGAAAAAATGGCACTTAGAAATATTAGAATTGAGGGAGACCCTATACTGAATAAGGTGGCACATCCTGTAACAGAAATGAAAGACAGACTTCAGATCCTTGTTGATGATATGCTTGATACTATGTATGAAAACAGTGGTGTAGGACTGGCGGCACCTCAGGTAGGCGTACTCAGAAGAATAGTTGTGGTCGATGTTGGAGAAGGTCCTGTCATCATGGTTAATCCTGAGATCACAGAATCTGACGGTGAACAGACAGGGCAGGAAGGATGCTTAAGCATACCGGATAAGGCAGGAATAGTTACGCGTCCTCAGCATATTAAGGTAAAATATCAAGATAGAGATATGAAGAATATTGAGATCGAAGCTGAGGATTTTTTTGCCAGAGCAATATGTCACGAACTTGATCATCTAGATGGTCATCTCTATGTCGAAAAGGTTGAGGGAGAACTCTTCGAAGTAGGCGGAGATAATGATCTTGAGGATGATTTTAAAGATGATTTTGAGGGATAATATTTATGAGAGTGATTTTTATGGGAACACCGGACTTCGCTGTTCCGGTTATTGACGCTATCGATAGAGCAGGACATGATATAGTTCTTGTAGTTACACAGCCGGATCGTCCTAAGGGAAGAAAGGCAGAACTTGTAGCATCACCGGTAAAAGAATGGGCCTTGTCTCATGGCAAGACTGTTTTTCAGCCTGAGAAGATCAAACGTCCTGAGGTTGTGGAAGAATTACATAAATATCAGGCTGATGTTGCTGTTGTGGCTGCCTATGGTCAGATATTGTCAAAAGAGATATTAGATATGCCTCGTCTGGGGTGCATCAATATCCATGCGTCACTTTTGCCCAAGTATAGAGGTGCAGCGCCTATTCAGTGGTCTATTTTGAATGGTGATAAGATAACAGGTATCACCACGATGCAGATGGGTGTAGGACTCGATGATGGTGATATACTTATGCAAAAAGAGGTTCCTATTTCTAAGGAAGATACAGGTGGAACACTTTTTGAAAAAATGTCACTGGCAGGTGGAGATCTAATAACGGTTACTCTTGAGGCAGCAGAAAAAGGTGAACTCCATCCCATAAAGCAGGATGAAAATCTGGTGACTCATGTAGGAATGATAAAAAAAGAATATGGCAATATTGACTTCTCATGGGATGCAGAGAGGATCGTAAATCATATAAGAGGACTGAATCCCTGGCCAAGTGCATATACTATGTATAATGGAATTATGATAAAAATCTGGAAGGGTGAGGCAATCTCAGCTACAGAGGCCAATATTGAGATAGATAAGACCGCAGTAATAGGAACTATATCCAAGGTATCCAAAGACGAACTTCTGGTCAAGACCGGAAGCGGCTACCTATCGGTAAAAGAACTACAGGTCGCAGGGAAGAAGAGAATGGATGTTTCGGAATTCTTAAGAGGACACAAGCTCCAGGTAGGGGATGTATTTTCCAGAGAATGAAAATAAGGTAAAAGGATAGAAAGAGGTATGTTATGGGATATTATGGATATTATTTTGATCCTACATATATACTGGTGATCATAGGAGTAATCATATGTGCGATAGCATCAATTAATGTAAACAGCACATTTAAAAGGTACAGTAAGGTCAGAAGTGTATCAGGTATGACCGGACGAGAGGTTGCAGAGAAGATACTTCAGATCAATGGTATCTATGATGTGAGGGTCGAGCATATAGCAGGTAATCTGACAGATCACTATGATCCAAGGGGTAAGGTGCTTAGACTCTCAGATTCAGTTTACAATTCTCAGAGTGTTGCAGCTATTGGTGTTGCTGCTCATGAATGTGGACATGCAGTTCAGGATCAGGTTAATTATGCACCTCTTGATATCAGAGGAGCCATGGTTCCGGCAGTGAATTTCAGTTCTAAACTGGCATGGCCTCTTATTTTGATCGGTCTTTTTTTTAACAGCAGTATGAGCTATTACATAATTATGGCCGGTGTGGTTCTTTTCTCACTGGCAGTTCTTTTCCAGATCGTGACTCTTCCTGTGGAGTTTAATGCTTCTCATAGGGCACTTGCCATTCTGGAAAATAATTCAGTACTAGAAGACAGTGAACTTAAAGGTGTTAGAAAAGTTCTTGGTGCTGCAGCTCTTACATATGTAGCCAGCGCACTCAGCGCTATTTTACAGCTGCTCAGATTGCTTTTGCTGGCTAACAGAAGAAGCAACTGATATATAAAGCAAAGCATAAAAACGATAAAAATAATAAGCTAAAAGCGAAAGATTTAAATGACAAATACAAGAGAGATAGCGTATAAATGCCTGTATATGGTGCTTGAAGAAGGCTCATTTTTAAATGAAGTCATGGATGGAACACTATTAAAGTATGATTATTTAGAAGAAGGCGACAGACACTTTCTGATGAGGATCGTGAAGGGAACTGTAGAGAAACTCCCTGAGATTGACTTTTATCTGAATAAAATATCCAAGACTCCGGTGAGAAAGATGAAAAAGGAAGTCAGGACCATACTTAGAATGGGTATATACCAGATCCATTTTATGGACAGTGTCAAGGAGCATGCTGCGGTCAATGAGTCTGTAAAGCTGGCTGGTAAGCATGGATATCCTGGATTCAAGGGATTTATAAATGGAGTTCTGAGAAATTATATCAGGCAGCAGGATGATCTTGTTCCTGATACTGACGAGATCAGGTATTCAATGCCACAGTGGATAATAGATCTGTTTATATCTGATATTGGAGAGGATGATACCCATAGGACGTTGGAGGCTTTTTCCAAACTATCACATCTGACGGTCAGATTGAATCTGAAGAAAGGTTCGAAAGAGGAAATTGTAAATATACTTAAGTCAGAGGGATTGACTGTTACTGAAGTAGATTATCCATGGCCTGAAAATATTGATCCACCGGTATATAGGATCTCAGGCATAGATTCACTCTCATCGCTTAAGAGCTTTAATGAAGGATATTTTTACATTCAGGATCTAAGCTCTATGCTCCCGATATTTCTGGCGGGGATCAAGCCGGGAATGAAGGTTCTGGATGTATGCGCTGCGCCCGGTGGTAAGACTCTTATAGCCGCAGAACTGACCGGAGACTCCGGGAATGTCATATCTCGTGACAGGGATGAGAAAAAAGCAGAGCTTATCAGAAATAATGTTAATAAAGCTGGTTATGACAATGTAGATGTTCAGGTCAGGGATGCTACGATAACAGGCGAAGATGACAAAGGCAAGTATGATGTTGTCATCTGTGATCTTCCTTGTTCTGGTCTTGGAGTCATAGGAAGAAAATCAGATATGCGATATAGAGTCAGACCAGATGATTTAAAAGAACTGCAGAAATTGCAGAGACAGATAATCGATGCATCAGTAGAGTATACCAAGCCCGGCGGAATACTGGTTTATTCCACATGTACCATTAATAAGGGCGAGAATCAGGACAATAGGGATTATATAATACATAAATATCCCTATTACAGATTAGGATACGATAAACAGATATTACCCTTTGAATATGAAAGTGATGGATTCTATATATCGCTTTTCCAAAGAGAAGATCAATCAGAAAATTAAGGAAATATATGGTAACAGACATTAGAGGAATGAGCCTAAGTGAACTCACGGAATACATGGAATCTCTTGGAGAAAAGAAATTTCGTGCCAGTCAGGTCTATAGGTGGCTTCACATAAACCTGGTAAAAGATTATGAGGAAATGGGAAATATCCCAGCCTCTATCAGAAGCAGGCTGGCTATTGAGGCTCCGTTATATTCACTGGAACAGGAAGAACTACAGATATCTGAGATAGACGGAACTAGAAAATATCTGTTTAAACTCCAGGATGGCAATATGATAGAGGCTGTTCTGATGAGATACAAACATGGTAATTCTGTTTGCATATCATCGCAGGTGGGATGCAGGATGGGCTGCGTGTTTTGTGCTTCTACAATAGGTGGACTGGTAAGATCACTTACTGTCGGCGAGATGCTAGACCAGATCTACACAATTCAAAGAGAAACCGGTGAAAGGGTATCAAATGTGGTGATCATGGGGACTGGGGAGCCTCTGGATAATTTTGATAATCTGATCAAATTCATTGGATTGATCACTGATGAGAATGGATTGAATATCAGCCAGAGGAATATCACGGTATCTACATCAGGGATCATACCAAAGATCAATGAGCTTGCAGATAAGAAACTTGCCATAACACTGGCACTTTCACTTCATGCAACGACACAGGAGAAGAGGAAAGAGCTTATGCCTGTTGCCAATGCATATGATATAGAAGAAACGGTTATGGCTATGAGACATTATGCCAAGGCTACAGGCAGAAGAGTAACCTTTGAATATAGCCTTATCCATGGTGAAAATGATAGTGCCGAAGATGCCGAAGGATTATACAGACTATTGAGAAATATGAATTGCCTTATTAATCTTATACCTGTGAATCCAGTGAGAGAGAGATCTTTTATACGTCCTGATAAAAAGGATGTGTATGCTTTTCAAAAAAAGCTTGAAGACCACGGACTTAATGCTACAATCAGACGTGAGCTGGGCTCTGATATTGACGGGGCTTGTGGGCAGCTTCGTATGAAAAAAAGCAGTAATTTGCTCTAATTATATTTTTTTAGTATAATTGCTAACGAATCTGTAGTTTAATAGACAGAAACGAAGGCAGGCTGTTTTTTCAGCATGTGAAGGGACTTATTAATGAAATTTTTCTCGATTACAGACCGGGGAATCATCAGGCAGCAAAATCAGGATGTGTGTTTTGCGTCGGCTGAACCGATCGGAGCCTTACCAAATTTCTTTTTCGTCGCAGACGGAATGGGTGGTGAGAAGGCAGGACAATATGCTTCCAAGACAGCATCATCTCTGATAAGAGGTGTGCTGGAAATGAGTTCCGGAAAAGAACCCATAAAAGCATTAAAAGAAGCAATTGAATATGCGAACTTGACAATTTATACAGAAGCCTTGGAATCCGAAGAAAAGAAAGGTATGGGAACTACGTTTGTATCCGCCTTTTTAAAAGATTCCCATATGATAGTTTCCAATGTGGGAGACAGTAGACTATATGTTTCTGCTGTTGACGGATTGCAACAGATAACCAAGGATCATTCTTTTGTTGATGAATTGGTAAGGTATGGCAAGGTCACAGAAACAGAGGCCAAGAACCATCCAAAGAGGCACTATATTACAAGAGCGGTTGGTGCTGAAAAGAAGATAGAAATTGATTTCTTCGATGTTGAGCTAGATAGCTCAGACAGAATAATTTTATGCTCGGACGGACTTACCAATATGGTGTCCGATGAAGAGATACAGAGAGTACTTAGATCCGATGCTCCCATAGAGGAACAGGCGATGTATCTCGTTAAATTGGCAGATGATAATGGCGGAAATGATAACATTACAGTTGTTATTGTTGAACCTGAAATATAGATTAGACCATGAGGTAGAAAAATGTTAGAAACAGGCTCATTTTTAGCGGATAGATATGAAATAATTGAAAAAATAGGAACAGGCGGAATGTCTGATGTATATCGTGCCGTAGATCAGGTGCTACAGAGAGATGTAGCGATCAAGGTACTGAAAGCGGAATTTGCCGAAGATGATAACTTTGTCACGAAGTTTCGCTCGGAAGCATCTAATGCTGCTAAGCTTGAGCATCCCAATATTGTCAATATCTATGATGTAG
>ERZ795062.668-NODE-668-length-27521-cov-7.673669_pt1 | contig 27521 bp, 27 predicted proteins | sample MGYA00375146_ERZ795062 | MGnify/ENA primary metagenome ERZ795062 (study PRJEB30191, sample SAMN05720281) | activated sludge metagenome | isolation source: Anaerobic digester | place: USA | collected 2015-07-16 ... | reverse complement strand
ATCACCAACTGCCAGCGCGCCTTGGCCCGTTCCGACACGCGAGCCTCCCAGAATGCCCTGTCCTCCGCAAGTTTAGGCACGGTAGAGCAACCCGTCAGACCAGCGAACAAAGCAAAAAAAACTGACCCGCATACGGCCCTGCGCCAAGACGAGGCGCTGTTCAAACCCGCAGAAAGCGATCGAGCAAAAGCCGGTTCGTTGTAATTTCGCAACATATATGTGGACACCGTTAACAACTGAATATATTAATTGCTTGTAACTGACTACTGCACGGGCAACTCTACTGGAACTCGCAGCGAGCGTGAGTACTCACCTAACTCCGATTTGTTGCGCGCCTTCTGACCGTCAGCCGAGGTCGGCAAGTTGGTGGTGTTCACCTCGGGAACAAACGATTCCAGGGCGCGCAGTTTGCCCCGGAGCTCATCAACCACCCCTCGGGTCTCTGCAACCGTCGACATGATGCGCGGCGTCACCAGCATCACCAGCTCGGATCGGCTTGACTTCCAGCCCTGGTTTCCAAACAGTCCGCCGACGACTGGAATAGTCGAAACGAGAGGTAGGCCGGAGCTACCGAAGCTGCTGTTGTCCTGGAAGAGCCCACCAAGCAACATGGTGTCCCCGTTCGCAACCATCACTGTGGTTTGCTGGGAATTCTGAATGATGTCCGGATTTGGGTTGCCATCGTTTCGCGGCTGCGCGTTACTGTTTTGCTGCTGAATCTCGAGGAAGACATTGTCGCCGCTGACCCGAGGTGTAATGTTGATCGTCAAACCCGTGTTTATGTACTGATACGAATTGGTCGCGGTCGTCGTCGTCGTTGCGACCGTACTTTGCGTTTGTACGGAAATCTGAGTGCCGTTGGTGAAGCTGACCTTCTGGTTGTCCAGCGTCAAAAGTGTCGGGGAGGCAATCGTGCGCGATTGCCCCTTTGTCTGCAAGGTGCTCAGAATGGCTTTTGCCGCTGCCCCCTGCCACGTGTAGCTAAAAGAGCTTGACGATGATCCGCTTGCAGCGCCCAGAACACCGACACCGCCTTCTGACGTCAAACGATTGAGCGGAGACTCCGGCTTGCCGCTAAACATTCCGGAGATTCCAAACTGAAGCTCACCGGTCAGGGCTACCTGAGCGATCTGCACTTCAATCGCAATCATTTTTGGAGGGGTGTCCAGCTTTTTGATGGCCGACTCAATGGCACTGTATTCCGACGGCGTCGCCACGATCAATAGTGCGTTGCGGTCCTTGTCAGCAATCACTGTGGCATTTCTGGCAAGCGCCGCGGCCTGATTGGCGCTGCCCGCACTTACCGGAACGACTGGCCGTATCGGCTGCGTCGTCGCAACGCTTTGATTCGAGAGGTTTCCCGGCGTCACAAGGCCCTGACCGGGAATCGGGGACAACGGTGCGCTCAGTGTTGATTGCGTCTGCCCTGGGGCGACACTTGCCTGCGATGGTGCTGCGCGGCCACTCATCGCCTGCTGCAGGGTGGCTTGAAGCTTCTCGGCCTGGGTGTACTGCACGTTGTAGACGTACAGCCTGGCCCCGCCACCCGCGTCGTTACCGTTGTCCAGCCTCTCGAGCATGCGTTTCGCTTCCTGAATAACTTCGGGATTCGGCGAAATCACTAGCAGCGCATTCATGCGCTCAATCGGAATCAGGCGGACAAGACCTGCAAGTGGATTGGATGCCGCCGGGAAAATGCGCTCCCAGTCGGCAACCACCGACTTGACCTCTGCACTCTGCAACGGATAAATCACGAACGACATGCCGGATAGCAGATCGACGTCGAACATCTCGGCGATCTCGACCATATGTCTGATCTCATTCTCCGTTCCGAACAGAAACAGCAGATTGCGGACTTCATCTACCCGGATTGATGCCTCGGGCGTTTTGACGAACGGCTGAATCAGGCGTTGCAATTCCTTGGCGCCGACATATTTGACCGGAAGAATCACGACACCAGCACCGGGACCAATGTTGCGTACGTTGGGTCTTGGTGTTGTTGTGCCCTGAACGGCTTCTGCCGCGGGTAGTACCCGCCAGGTGCTGCCATCTTTGAGCAACACAAATCCGACACTGCGGAGCAGAGTGTCCAGCACCGGGATCAATTCGTTGCGCGCCAAGCCTTTGGGTGTCCGAATCGTCACCGTGCCCGTCACCCGTGGGTCGATGATGACGTTTTCCTGGAAGGTGTCAACGATGATGTTCTTGACCAGCTCCCGCACATCACCATTCTCGAAGTTCAGACTCAGCGGGGGTCCCGCGTCGGCCGGTTGTGGCAATGCCCGCCGCGGCGGCCGCACCAGCTCTCCTGATCCGAGCGAAACGAACGGTTGCAATGCAGATTTGCGACTGGCCTCAATTGCCTCACGATCACGCGCCGCCTCCGCGTCCGCTAGACCAGCAGCTTTGGGCTGGCTGGCGGCAACACGCGGGGCGAGGGTTGTGACAGTACTTTCCGGCTTGGTCGGCGTCTGGCCGCAAGCTGCCAACAGCGATGACACTGCGGCGACTGCACCACATGCCAACGACCGGCGAACTTTGCCAAGCGCTTTGGTTGCGTGATTGGACTTGTGGGACGTCGGAGCGCCTTGTTCGGATTGCATCTTGTCGTCTGATTCCGGATTCATTGGCCGAAGCGGGCGCGACGCCGTGCTTCGATGAAAGCATCGGCATTCGCAGCGGTGTATGGTTGGCCATTGGGCAATGGCGTCGCAGACAGCACAGCACTGCGTTCGCCAGGAGGTGCGCCGGCGGCGTTGACGGCTGCCATGGGTGCAGAAACTGGTTGCGGCTGTGGCGGCGGCGCGGCAGCAGGCGTGCTGGCGGCCACTGGCGTTGGCGGGGGTGGTGCTGGTGGCGGCGCTGGCTGCGGCACACGACCAGACGCCGTGAATTTGGGCAACTCTACAACGTCAGTGTCACTTTGAAATGCCAGCACCAATTGCGACGCGCTCACCTTCTTGACCGTCAATTCCTGCAACTGATCACCTTCGCGTACGCTCTTGATCCGATTGGACGCAACCTCGCGCACTTGTGCAATCTTCACGCTGCCCAGGTCGGTAACCCCGACAAGCTGATACAGGCCGCGCCGAATCTGCGGTTTGGGTGGCTCAGTGGCCGCCGCAACCGCTTGTGTGGGTGCCGGCTTGCGCGACGGATTGAGTAGCGGTTTCTCGACGATTTGCGAGTACATGCCGGGCTCGGAGCCAAGGCGGAAGTCGGGTAACACGCTGGCCACATCGTGCTTGCCCGTGACGCTGCGGGACGTCGGCGTCTGCGACATCAAACCCGCGCCCCAATCAGTCTCGAAGCCAAGGCCAATTGCGAGCGCTATCGCCAATCCGATCAGGCCGTTGCGCAAATTGAACAGCGAAGTGCTCACTTCTGGGCTCCTGGCGCGCCGCCGGTTTGTCGCGTATTGCGCGCCGGATCTTTGGGGCCATAGGCTTGAATTTCTACCTGTGCGGAAACCTCCGGCTCCTGATTTGGCGGTGGTTTGTAACCGCGTGGAACGGTGGCACGAAGGGTCACGCTCTCAAGAAACAGATAAGGAACCGCAGTTTCCAGGGTGTAGAGCGTCTTTTGAAGGGCGGCTGGTGTCGCATTGAATCCGACATTGAGTGAATACAGGCGGAATCCGGCCTCGTCCTTGACGGTAACAGGCTGGATGGAGGTCAGGCGTGCACCGCTGCTTTCGAGGGCAGGCCGTACGATGTCGGTCAATTCCGCGCCACCGAGATTGGGCGCGGAGTTTTTCAGGAAAAACCGGCTCGACTCGCGTGCCTTGAGTACTTCAAGGGCACGCTGATGGTCCGCGCGCGATGCCGCCACCCTTCGGTAGCGGTCAATTCGTTCTTCCGCCGCAGTGCGGGCGGCGTCATAGCGGTTATACAGGACATAAGCTGGCACGGCGACCGCAGCAACGACCAACAGCGCAGCCACGAGCAGCAGGAATGCAGCAAGCATGCGCCCGCGCACGCCGGTCGGCAAGGTCATGGCTTCTTCTCCGGGGCGGGCGGTGTCGGCGGTGCTGCGGGAGACGTCACTGGCGGCCGGCGTGAGTCTGGAGCAGAGCCCGCTGCCGGCACGGCAGCAGGAACGGCCGCGGCGGGAGCTGCGGGCGGCGGGGTTACTGCCGTGACCGGTGGCTGCGAACTGCCAGCCGCCGGAGGAACCGCAGCGGGAGCTGCGCTCTTGCCAGCTGCGGGCGCCCCTGCGGGCAGCGCTGGCGCAACCGGAACCGTAGTCACCGCTGCGGCATCGGAGAGTTGTAGCTGCCTGGGAAGTTCAGCGGCAACCAGTTCACCAGCGATGTGAAACCGCTCCGCAGTTGGGGTAACGCGCGTCATCGCAGCCTTGAACGCAGGATCCTTGATCAGCGGCGACTCCTGAACGATCTGCAGCAATTTGCCACCGCTGCCGGTCTCGCCTTGCAAAACAATTTCGCGCGTCTTCTGATTCGGTACCGAGCGGATTTCCAGCGATTGCGCCCAAGTGTCTTCCGGCAAACGCTTGCTCAGATCGTCAAGCACCTGAATCGCCAGCGGCGACGAGTGCTTCCGGGCGAGCGGCAGGTTGTACTCGGTAATCTGCTTGTCGAGTTGACGCTGCATGGCGCTGGCAATTTCGGCATCGGCGCGGGCACTGGTTTCAACCGGCATCAAATCGATCACTTGCTGCCGCATCTGCCACAGCGGTACCACCACCAGAGCCAGCGCGAGCAAAGCGCACAGAACCAGCAAAGCCGGATTCACCCAGCCGTATCGCTCGGCCGCCTCATCAGCCGTCCGCGTGGTTGCCAGCAGGTCGAACGATGTATCGACATCGGAGGGCGCCAACAGCAGTCGGGTCACGTTCAGATTCCGCTGCCTCGCCGTTTCCAGCATTGGCGCGACACGTGAGCGCGGGGCCGCCGCCAACTCGACCGTGCACACGCCGGCGGCAGGATTGCGGCTTTTGACCCGGAAATCATAGTAAAGCTCGCTCGCTCGCAGCGGGGTAAGGCGGTCAATTTCGTAGCTGAGCACCTGCGCCAGACGAGACTCCACCGCCAGCGGGAGTTCCACGTCGCGACGGAAACCGTTGGATTCGCCAGCGACCAGCGCGACATCACCGCTGCCTCGCTGGGCCGCCGCCGAGTGCGAAAACGGTTTGCTGTCGCTCATGCCCGCCGCAGGCGGCCAGAAGCGATCATCGGTTGCTGACCACATCGCCGGACGACGCGCCTGCGCCATGCGGGCACGCATGGACGCCGGCACGCACTCAAGCAGATGCTGCTTCCACCAGCGCAGAAACTCGCCAAGCGCCTGATTGACGCCGGCCGGCGAACCCGGCAAAGATCCTGGCACGTCAGCCACGGACAACCTCAACGGAGGTGGATTCCGGATTGCTCACCGGCAGCGCATCCGCTGGCCAGCCGCGCTGCCACAGGTAAAACTGCGGCCGCCCGCGTTGCACCCCTTGCGGACGCACGCTTGCCTCGCGCGACGCTCGAACGCCGGCAGCCGTCACCACGTCAGCGCGGATGCGAACGGCGGCCTGTCCACCGCCAAAGTAAGGACTGCTGAACGGCAGCGGTGGCGGTGTCAGACCGTCGCGCAACGCCTGATCGCGTTGCTCAATCCATGCCTGTGCTTGCGTCACATCGATACCCGGCACCAGGCGCATGACGTTGATCGATGCGGTCTGCGGGTCGATACCCGGCGAACGCGCGTTCACGGTCAAAAAGGGCGCAACCGCGTTGTAAAGTTTCGGGCTTACGCCGAGCACGTTTTGTAGTTCCTCGATTGCGATGAAAAAGTCGTTCGCCGGCAGCACTTTTCTGCCAGCGGTACGATAGTCGTCAGCTTCTGCCCCATTAGGCCGTTTCAGATTGTCAGCGTCGGTCCAGTCCTTGACGGCCGCAACAATTGCATCGGCTTCTTCTTCGCTGGCGCCACCCGAAACGAATACCTGTTTGAGTAGCGGCTCAGCGGCAAAGTTCAAATCGATTTTAGCAGCCTCACTTTTGGCCGAAACGGCGATCTGCAAGCCGTTTTCAGCCCATTGGTGGACCACGCCGTCAGCTTTCCATTGCGCCAGCGCGGCCTGGGCATCAACCGGGCGCGGGCGGGCCAGCTCATAAACCATGCGGTGCACGGCGCCATCGGCAGCGGCCTGTGCCCTCGCGATTTGCACCGTATTGCTGGCAATCTGGGTGCTGACCCGCTGGTTATCGCTGAAGGCGAGCGCAACCACGGTCAGGAAGATGACCAGTCCGAGCACCAGTATCAGCGCGATGCCGTCCTGTTTTGCTCCTGCGCGATTTCGGCGCGTCCGCTTCATCGATTGGCTACGCCCTGGATGATGCAGCGCTGGCGCTGGAAGTCGAAATTGCAGCCGAGCGCCTGCGTCAGCTTGAGCGCGACGGTCAAATCGGGCCATTGGCGGCCACCCTGCTCGACCACGCGCACCCGGATCATGGTCGGCATGCGCGCGTTCTCGTCCCAACTGTCGCGCCAGGTGCCGGCATCGGGGTTGTTGAGCGGATCGTCACCCGGATCGAAGTAAGCGAGTGTCAGCGACTCAATGTTGTCGGCCAGCGTGATGGCATCGGCGGCCGGGATCTCAGGCACGACCTTTTCTTCCGGATCAGGGGCGGCGCGGCGCAACACCAGCTGCCCGCGCGGCGTGTTACCCGACGACTTCGCCACCGTCAACTGCCACCAGTTGACGCCGCCAGTGGCAATTTGCGAAGTGATCGGCGCCAGATAAACAAGACTGTCGGCGCGGCCGGCGAACTTGAGCGGTTGCCCCACTTCACGACGCCACCGCATGGGCAGCACACCCGCCAGATGCTCACGCAGAAACGCCTGCGTCCGCGAATACTGCTCGGTTCGTTCGCCAACTTCGGTGGCAGCCGAGGTTGAGCGCTCGGCGCCGCGCACAGTCCCCATCAGGATCGCCGTCAGCAGCGCAAGCAGGGTGATCGCGGCGAGCAGCTCGATGAGCGTAAAGCCGCGAGAGCGTTGGAGGATTGGGTGCGCGGCAATCATGGCGTAGGCCTCGGTACCGCCAGCAAGGTGCTGAGTTCCACCACACGTGGGCGCGTGACGCTGGCGTCGGCCTCGACGGTGCTCACCCGCGCAATGACGCGCTTGAGTTCCAGCGGCGGCCGCACCAGCGCGTCAGCGTCTTCCGTCGGCTCCTGCGTAACGGTGAGTGTCCAGGCCAGCTTGCCATCTGCAGTGGTGCCGCCTTCCGCTCCGTCTTCGAGCGCCTTTTCCACTCCAGCACCAGCGAGCAGCGATTGCGCCAGCGTCACCGCCCGCGTGTAGTCACTGGCCGTGCCAGCGGCACGGACACCAGTGGCGAACACCTGCGCCAGGGCCGACAGGCACAACGCTGCAATGACCACGGCGACGATCACCTCCAGCAGCGTGAAGCCGCGAGCCTTGCGCTGCGAAGTGCGGTTCATGCCTCTTCAATCGCAATGTGGCCGGTCAGCCAGCTGATGTCGATGCGGTACTCACGCTCCTTGTACTTGAGCGTGACGCGCCCACCGGTCGAACCACCGTCGGCGTAGAAACGCACGTAGGCGCGCTTTTCATCCACTGTCTCGGCGGCCGTGGTCGTCAATTCGAGTGCGATGTTCTCCGGCCACTTGCCCTTGCGCTTGCCGTCGGGCAACTGGAAGGTACGGTCCTGCAGGTTGAATTCGACGCCGACGTCGGTGCGGTTGGCGACCGCTTCGCTGCGCGCGAAACGCAACGTCTGCGCAACGCTGCGCGCCAGCGCCCGATGCTCGGCGGCGCTGACGCCATTGGAGAAAATCGGTGGCGAGATCGCGGCGAGCACGCCGATCAGGACGATGACCACCAGCAGCTCGAGCATCGTGAAGCCGGCCACGCGGAGGTGGTGCTTGCGCGGCCGTCGGTTGTCGCGCTGGACGGCCGTGAGTGCTTCGCCACCGCTCACGGCGGGCGAGTTTCCGGCCACAGTCATGATTCGTCCGCTACACCAGCAGAAGGTCAGCTTTTGACGATGTCGGCGTTTTCATTCTCGCCGCCCTCTTTGCCATCGGCGCCGAGTGATTTAAGCTCAAACGGCGTGTTGTTCGGCCCCGGAACCGTGTACTTGTAGTCGTTGCTCCACGGATCCTTGATGTTGTCCTTGCGGAAATACGGCCCGCTCCAGTTGGGCAAGTTGCCCGGATTCTTGATCAAGGCTTCCAGACCTTCCTGTGCATTTGGGTAACGGCCTACTTCAAGCTTGAAAAGATCAAGCGCCTGCACGATCTGCCCCATTTCCGCCTTCGCAGCGCCCGCTTTGGCTTTTTCAGTCTGACCGAGGAAGCGGCTGCCGATCGTGGCGGCGAGCACGCCAATGATCACGATGACCGCGAGAAGCTCCATCAGCGTGAAGCCGCGCTGCGCGCGCTGGGTTTTGTTGTTTTTCATGGAAATCTCCGGTGTCGATGCTGCGGGTGTTAACAGGTAAATCGGGAGGAAACTGCTGGCGCTCAGGGCATTTTGCCATCAGCTTTCTCGTAAAACGGCTTTCGTAAAGGGCTAGATAGCCAAATTAGGCAAAAGTCGACTTAACGAAAATGTTGGGCTTAAGCCCTTATCAAATGGGTATCTTGCTTAAAAGGTGTTCTCGCTACTTCGCTGCGCCACGCCATATTTTGTGACCAACGGCTAGACATTAAATTCCGTTAGGCCCAGCAGCGCACTCATCAGCGAGAAGATGATGCCGCCGACGACCACCGCGAGAGTCAGGATCAGCACCGGCTCCAGCAGCCCCAGCGCCCGCTTGAGGGCGGTGTTGACCTCCTGGTCATAGACGTCCGCCACCTTGATCAGCATGCTGTCAAGACGGCCCGTTTCCTCACCCACGGCAACCATGTGTACCGCCAGCTTGGGGTAAAGGCCCGTCTCCATCAGCGGTCGTGCAAAGCCCTGCCCGGCCTTCAGCCGCGCCAGCACACCGTCCAGCGAACCGGCCAGCGCGCGATTCTCCACGGTGTCCTTGACGATAGTGAGCGCTGGCAACAGGCTGACACCGTTGCCCAAAAGCGTGCCTAGGGTGCGGGCGAAACGCGCCACTTCGATCTTGCTGAACAGATCACCCATCACCGGCAACGTGAGCTTGCGGCGGTGCCAGTTCAACTGCCCCTGCGGCGTACGCAGGCGGCCGCGAACCAGAATCACCAGCGCCGCCACGCCAATCAGCAGCATCCAGCCGTCGTCGCGCAGCCAGTGCGACAGTGCCAGCAGATTCTCGGTGGCAGGCGGCAATGCCTTGCCGAACTGGCGGAAGGTCGCCTCGAACTTCGGCACCACGAAGAAGATCATGGTCAACACCGCCACAACGGCCACGCCAACCAGCACGATCGGGTAAAGCAACGCCGACTGCACGCTGGAGCGTAGCTCGGCGCTGCGTTCCTGAAACTCTGAAATTCGCGCCAGCACCGGCCCCAGCGTTCCGCTTGCTTCGCCAGCGCGGACCATGTTCACGTACAGGCGATCGAAGTGCTTGGGATGCTCTGCCAGCGCCTGCGACAGCGCCTTGCCGCCACGCACGCGGTCACGCAGGTCCTGCAGCAGCGCTGCCTGCGGTCCCGTATCGGCAAGGCCGACCAACAGCTCAAAGGCGCGATCGAGCGGCAACCCGGCACCGATCAGGTTGGCCAGATCGCGGGTGAAGCTGACGATCTGGTCGCGTGTGATCTTGCGCGAGGCGAATAGCCGGCCGAATGTGCCGGACTTTTTCTGGTGCGATGCGATTGCAGCGGAGGCGGCGGTCTGAATCTTGAGCAGGATCAGACCCTGCTCGCGCACCCGTTCCACCGCTTCGGCCTCAGTGGCGGCCTCCACCTGCGCAGATACTGGCTCGCCGGATTGGCGTACCGCCTCAAAAGCAAACAGTGCCACCGCTTAGCCCTCGCGCGTGGCGCGCAGCACTTCTTCGACCGTCGTCACGCCTGCGGCCACTTTGCGCAGACCATCGTCGTACATCGGCAGCATGCCTTCAGTGAGCGCGGCCTTGCGCAGCTCGCTGGCGTTGGCCTTTCCCATCACCAGGCGACGAATCGGCTCGGTCAGCGGCATCATCTCGGCGATACAGACGCGCCCGGTGAAACCGGTGTGGCTGCACTGCCCGCAACCCACCGCCTTGTAGACAACAGGGCGAGGCTCCGGCGTCACCCGGTGCAGGCCGATGTCCTTTGCTGTCGCTTCGTCGAGTGTGTGCGGTTCGCGACAGCTGGTGCACAGCGTACGCACCAGGCGTTGCGCCAGCACGCCGACAAGGGTGCTCGTTAGGAGGTAGTCGTCGACGCCCATGTCGAGCAAACGGCTCACCGTCGCCGGGGCGTCGTTGGTGTGCAAGGTCGAGAGCACGAGGTGACCAGTCAGCGCCGCCTGCACGGCGATCTCGGCGGTTTCGAGGTCGCGGATTTCGCCGATCATGATGATGTCCGGGTCTTGCCGGACGATCGAGCGCAGCGCGTTGGCGAAAGTGAGGTCGATCTGCGGCTTGACCTGAATCTGGTTGATCCCCGCCATCTGGTACTCGACCGGATCCTCGACGGTGAGGATCTTCACGTCAGGCTGGTTGAGGCCGTCGAGCGCGGTGTAAAGCGTGGTCGTCTTGCCGGAGCCGGTCGGGCCGGTCACCAGCAGGATGCCATTCGGCTGCGCCAGTGCCGCCTTGAATTTGGCGAGGATGTCCGGTGCGAAGCCGAGCTTTTCGAAGTTCAGCGCAACGCCGCCCTTGTCGAGAATACGCATCACCACGCTCTCGCCGTGCATGGTGGGTACCGTCGAGACGCGCAGGTCGATGTCCTTGCCCTGGATACGCAGGCGGATGCGGCCGTCCTGCGGCAAGCGGCGCTCGGCGATGTCGAGATTCGCCATGATCTTGATGCGCGAGATCACCGCCGCGGCGAGACGCTTGGGCGGAGACTCGATTTCGTGCAGCACGCCGTCAATGCGGTAGCGCACGATCAGCCGGTTCTCGAACGGCTCGACGTGAATATCGGATGCCCGCGCCTCAAGCGCGTTGGTGATCAGCAGGCTCACCAGTCGGATAACCGGTGCCTCTGACGCGAGGTCCTTCAACTGCTGGACATCGTCACCCAGCGCATCGGTATCGATGCGGGCTTCGAGATCGCCCTGTGCGAGCTGGGCAACTGCGGTGCGACCGCTGCCATAGAGGCGTTCGATAGCAGCGTCGATGTCAGCGCCAATCGCCACTACTCGATGGATCTGGCGGTTGGAGATCAACTCGAATGAGTGCCGCACAAAATCGTCGAACGGATCGGCGACGGCGATGGTCAGTGAATCCTCGTCTTCCTCCAGCGGGAGCGCCCGCGCGTCGCGCAGAAAGCGGGCAGAAATGCGCTCTTCGAGAATCGGAATTTCAGGGAAGGCGGAAGCTTCCACATAGGTAACGCCGCCCTGCTCGGCAATGGCCATTGCCACATCACGGGCAGAAACGATGCCGAGAGTGCTCAGCAGACTGCCGAGCTTTTCCGGGCGCGATGAAGCCGCCTGCAGGCGCAGCGCACGATCCAGCTCGGCTTCATCGATCTTGCCACGAGCGAGCAGGATGGCGCCAAGTTTGAGGCGCCCCCGTGCGGCGGGCGGTGTAGCTGCCTGGGCTGTTGTGGCTTCGTGTTCGGCGGTCTCCACCAGCCTCACCCCGTCTTGTCTTGGTCAACCTTTGATTCTAATGAGCGGCGATGGTTCAGCGCCGTTCACCTAAAATTGATGGGTTTACCTGAAAGTGGAATCGTTCGGAAAGTCATGAAAAAGTACATGTGCCTGATCTGCGGCTGGATCTACGACGAAGCCGTCGGCTGGCCGGAAGATGGCATCGCGGCCGGCACCAAATGGGACGATATCCCGATGAACTGGACCTGCCCGGAATGCGGTGCGCGCAAGGACGATTTCGAAATGGTGGAGCTGTAGGCTCACCTCGATCCGATCCGGTTCCCGTAGCTATGTTCACGGCCCGCCACGCGGGCCGGCATGACGTTATAGCCAGGACAGGTAATGGTCCGCCAGCAACACCGCAAATAACGCCGCCAGATAGGTGAGCGAATAGCGGAACACGCCCTTCGAGCGCGCATCGCTGTACTCGCGGCGCAATTGCCAGACCAGGTAAACGAAGCGCAGCCCCAGACCTAGTGCGACGACGCCGTAGGCGATGCCACTCATCCGGATCGACACTGGCAACAGCGACACCGCAAGCAGCAGCCAGGTGTAGAGCAGCATGTGCAGGATGGTGAACTCACGCCCGTGGGTGACTGGCAGCATTGGCAAACCCGACTTCTCGTAGTCTTCCTGGCGATACAGTGCGAGCGCCCAGAAGTGCGGTGGCGTCCAGGCAAAGATGATGAGGAACAACAGCAGCGCCGGCGCCGATACGTCGTTGGCCACCGCTGCCCAGCCCAGCACTGGCGGCATCGCGCCCGCAGCACCGCCGATGACGATGTTTTGCGGCGTATTGGGCTTTAGATAAAGCGTGTAGATAAACGCGTAGCCAAAGAACGTGGCCAGGGTTAGCGCCCAGGTCAGCACGTTGGTCGTGGTGATCAGTACCGCGCTGCCAACCACGCCAAGCAAGAGCGCAAAGATCACGATCTGCGCGGTGCTCAGTCGCCCCTGCGCGGACGGTCGCCAATCAGTGCGCTTCATGCGGGCATCGACAGCGGCTTCGAGCAGGCAGTTCATGGCAAAACTGGCGCCTGCCAGCAGGGCGATGCCGATGCAGCCGCCGATGACAACGGTTGCTGGCGGGAAACCTTTGTCCACCAGCAGCATGCCGATAAATGAGGTGAATACCGCGAGCGCCGTGACGCGCGGCTTGGTGACTACCCAGTAGTCGTGCCAGGTGGCGCTGGCGGCCGGGCTTGGCTGCTGCATCGCCGTCATCCGATCCTTGATGCCCGCATCAGGCGGCTCAGGTCCTGATTCAGCTTTTTGATGTCCGGATTTTTCGGCCAAAGCATCACCTGGTTGCCAAGCGGGTCAATCAGCACCAGTCCACGTTGCTGCGGCACAATCCGGTCGAATTTGCCAGCGCCCGCCTTGGTCAGCAGATCCGGGTGTTGCGATGCAATTTCCGGTTGCAGGCTCTGAATCGTCAGCACGCGGACGACACGATCCCTCTCGCGTCCCAGCATGGTTCGCGCCTGTCGCGTCGCGTATAGCGCCTCGGCGCAAGCAGTGTCGCAAAGAGCCTGCTCCTGCTGAATCAGCAGCCATTTGCCTTTCACCGCATCATCACCCAGTTGTACGCGATCCTGCTCACTGATGACCGGTAGAACCGGAAGCAGTTCGCCATAACTCTTGCCACCTTCGGGTTTGATGAAGTAGTAGGCCACCCATGCGGAGACAAACGGCGCCGCGCAAACCAGCGCGACGAGAACAATCATTTTGGTTGAAGACTTCAACGCGAGACCTGTTTTCGAAAACTCAGAACCACAAACAACACCACGGCGAGCGCGGCGAACGAATACCACTGCATCTGGTAGATCAGGTTCTTCTCGTAGTTGGTGCCGGCGGCAGGGCGATCGACACCGGTAAAACCCGGTCCGCCCGTCTGTTCCAGTACGAAAGGCGGGATCTGGTGGCGCCAGCGCTTCGTCAGTTCGTCAATGTTGACATAGTTGAGCCGCGCGCTGTCATCGTTCGCGGCGGTGCCCGGGTTACGCGACGGCGGCAGATTCAGTCGTGCTTCAATGCTGACAACGCCCGCCGGTGATTCAACGTCGGGCAATTTCTCGCGGACCGGCGGTGCGGCTATCCAGCCGCGGTCGAGCAGGTAGTAATGCGGTGCGGGGTTGCCTTCGTCGCCTGGAGCAGCAATCAGTTGCAACACCCCGTAGCCCGCCTTCCCGTCAGAAATCCGGTTGTCGGCGAAAAGTATCGTGTCGGGGAGGAACTTGACGTCCATCCTGACCGGACGGTACCGATCTGCATCGCCGAGCTCGGCAATCCGCGCCAAGCCGTCCGCGGCGAGGGGTGACATCGCACGACCCCGCTCCTGCAATTGCTGTTGCTGCTGACGATAGCTGGCGCGCTCGCCCTGCCAGTTGCCCAGACGGACCGTCAGTGCAACGACAGCGATCGTGAGCAGTGCCGCCCACCAGCGTGGTCGAAATGCCCTGCGCGCCGGCTCCTCGGCCGTGCTGCTCGCACGTAGTTCGGGATCGGGCAGACTCACTCGGGTCTCTCTAAAATATCTGGATGCGCTGGCTGGTCATTCTTTGTCTCATCGCGATCATCGCTTCAATGGCGTCGGCGCTGGTGTTCCTGTTCCGTGACCGCGGCCAGGGGTCGAAGCGCATGCTGCGCGCGTTGACGATACGCGTCGCAATCTCGGTCGGCCTGTTCATTTTCCTGATGGCGGGATACAAATTCGGCTGGATCGGTCCGCAAGGGATCGGTCGCTAGTTCCAGCCGCCCGGAACGCCTGCGGTCAGTCTGTTTGACCCAACCACAAATGCGAAGGCGGCCCCAAGGCCGCCTTGCCAGGATGACCGTGAACGATTACAGCATGTAGACGATCACGAACAGGCCCAACCACACGACGTCAACGAAGTGCCAGTACCAGGCGGCCGCCTCGAATGCGAAATGATGCTCGGCATCGAAATGGCCGCGGATCGCACGCACCAGAATCACCGCCAGCATGATGGCGCCAACCGTCACATGAAAGCCGTGAAAGCCGGTCAGCATGAAGAACGTCGAGCCGAAGATGCCGGTCGTGAGCTTGAGGTTCAGCTCGCTGTAGGCATGCATGTACTCGTAAATCTGGAGCGTCAGGAAGACCGCGCCGAGAACGATCGTGGCAGCCAGCCAGAGAATCAGCTTGCTGCGGTTGCCAGCGATAAGCGCATGATGCGCAATGGTCAGGGTGATGCCCGAAGTCAGCAGCAGCGCGGTATTGATCGCCGGGATGCCCCATGCGCCCATCGGCGAGAACACTTCCTTGATGAACGGGCCGGCGGTGGGCCAGGTACCCGCGAAATCGGGCCAGAGCATCTTTGCGTCCACGCTGCCGAGGTCCGGCACCGAGTGCAGGCGGGCATAGCCCAGGGCGCCGAAGAATGCCGCAAAAAACATCACCTCGGAGAAGATGAACCAGCTCATGCTCCAGCGGAACGAGGTGTCAACGTTCTTGCCGTACAGACGACCTTCGCTCTCGCGGATCACAGTCCCAAACCAGCCGAACAGCATGATGAGCAGGATCACGAAACCGGCGCCCAGTACTGGCAGCCCCCAGGGCAGGCTGTTCATGCTGCCGACAGCGCCAAACGCCAGCGTCAACAGTGCAGCGCTGCCGACCAGCGGCCAGTGCGACGGGGAGGGTACGAAATATTTGCCACTGCTGGCAGCTGGAGAAGCACTCATCGTGAGCTCGCTAGGTAAGGTATCGAAAAGGTTTAACCGGGTGCCGATGCAGTTGCACCGGATTCCAGTTTGCCAGGGGGTGCTACGACAGCGGCAGGCCCGGACCCCGGCAGTTCAAAAAATGTGTAGGACAGTGTGATGGTGTTGACGTCCTTGGGCAATTTCGGATCGACCACGAAGACAACCGGCATCTGACGCGACTCTTCAGCCGCAAAAGCCTGCTTGGTGAAGCAGAAGCACTCCAGCTTGCGAAAATATTCCGCCGCACTGCTTGGCCCATAACTCGGCACTGCCTGCCCCGTCATGGCCCGCGACGTCTTGTTCCGAACCTCGTACACCACCGACGCCAGCTCACCCGGATGCAAGTTCATCGAGGTCACCGCAGGTTTGAACGACCACGGCAGATTTTGCGTATTGGCGTCGAATTCCACACGAACGGTTCGTGACGTATCGACCTGGGTATTTTTGACCTGCTCCGGTTTCATGAAATCGTTGACGCCAGTGACTTCGCAAATCTTCTTGTAGATAGGCACCAGCGCAAAGCCGAACGCGAACATGACCGCAACGAATACGGCCAGCTTGCGCAAAGTGACTTTGTTGTCAAACGAAAACATGGGAAACCAGCTGCCCTCAGTGCGTTCTGGCGTACCAGACCGAAAGGGCGATAGTAAGCGCCACCGCACCCAGAATCCAACCGGTGATCAGGTTGCGGCGGCGGCGCGTGGCCTCCGCCGCGTCACTGACTGTCACTGATTTGCTGCTGGCAGCGGTCATGGCTATTTGAATGCGGGCGGCGTCTCAAAGGTGTGATACGGAGCGGGCGACGGCACCGTCCACTCCAGCCCTTCCGCCCCATCCCACGGCTTGGCGGCCGCACGCACGCCGCTCTTGCCGGTGATCATGCGAATGACGATGATGATGAAGAAGATTTGCGCCGTTCCGAACAGGAAGGCACCGACCGAGGACACCATGTTCCACTCGGCAAACTGCATTGAGTAGTCCGGAATACGGCGCGGCATGCCGGCCAAGCCGAGGAAGTGCTGCGGGAAAAAGGTGATGTTGAAAGCGATCAGCGACCACCAGAAGTGGATCTTGCCGAGCTTCTCCTCATACATCCAGCCAGTCCACTTCGGGCCCCAGTAATACACGGCCGCAAATGCAGAGAACAGCGCGCCCGCGACCATCACGTAGTGGAAGTGGGCGACAACGTAGTAGGTGTCGTGCAGCTGGATGTCCACGGGCGTCAGCGACAGCACAAGGCCCGTGAAGCCACCCAGTGTGAACAGGAACAGGAAGCCGAGGCAAAACAGCATCGGTGTTTCGAGCGTAATCGAACCGCGCCACATTGTTGCGAGCCAGTTGAATACCTTGACGCCGGTGGGCACGGCGATCAGCATGGTAGCGAACATGAAGTAGAGCTGCCCGGCCACTGGCAGGCCCGTCGTGTACATATGGTGTGCCCATACGATGAACGACAGGATTGCGATTGAGGCAGTCGCGTAGACCATCGACGCGTAGCCGAACAGCGGCTTGCGCGAGAACGCCGGAATGATCTGGGACACAACGCCAAAGGCCGGCAATGCGATGATGTAAACCTCGGGGTGACCAAAGAACCAGAAGATGTGCTGGAACATGACCGGATCACCGCCACCAGCAGCGTTGAAGAAGGTGGTACCGAAGTGACGGTCGGTCAGCAGCATGGTCACCGCACCAGCAAGAACAGGCATGGTTGCAATCAGCAGAAAGGCCGTGATCAGCCAGGTCCATGCAAACATCGGCATCTTCATCATCGTCATGCCAGGAGTGCGCATGTTGAGGATGGTGGTGATGATGTTGATCGAGCCCATGATCGACGAGGCACCCATGATGTGCACCGCAAAGATCATCATGTCCATGCCCATCCCCGCCTGCACTGAAAGCGGAGGATAGAGCGTCCAGCCACCAGCCGCAGCGCCGCCTGGGACAAAGAATGAACCGATCAGCAGGATCGCGGCTGGCGGAAGCAGCCAGAACGACCAGTTGTTCATGCGGGCAAAGGCCATATCAGGCGCACCGAGCTGCAGCGGCAGCATCCAGTTCGCGAAGCCCACAAAGGCCGGCATGATGGCGCCGAAGATCATCACGATGCCATGCAGCGTCGTCAACTGGTTGAACAGTTCCGGACGCACAACCTGCAGACCGGGCTCGAACAGCTCGGCACGAATCAAGAGCGCCATGATGCCGCCGGAAATGAACATCGCGAAGCTGAACCACAGGTACATCGAGCCGATGTCCTTGTGATTGGTCGTCGTCAGAAAGCGTGTGATGCCGGTCGGATGATGATCATGATGATCGTCGTGGCCGGGATTGTGATGCGCTGGATCGTGCGGAATGCTTGCCATTTTCTTGCCTGCTCCTGAATTCTCTTTATCTCTTGGTCGCTAGCTGCGCTTACGATCCAGCCGGTAGCTGACCGCCATTGCGAGCCTTGGCAAAGTCAACCGGCTGCGCGAATTCCGCCGCCTTGTTCGACCAGGTGCTGCGAGTGAAAGCCATCACGCCAGCCAGATCCTTATCGCTCAAATGCTTGAACGAGGCCATTGCGGTGCCCGGCTTGCCGTTGAGAAGGAGTGCAATCTGCCCATCCTTGCCACCGTTCACAATCTTGGAGCCATCCAGCGCCGGGAAGGTGCCGGGGACGCCCTTGCCAGTCGGTTGATGACAGCCCTGACAGCCACCCAACCCCTCATAGACGGTCTTGCCGTGCGCGACCAGCTCATCCCGCGTGTAGGTCTTGGTGTCGACGACCACAGCGGTTGCCGCCGCCTTGCCGACGCCGTACTTGTCTTTCTGCGTTGCGAGCCATTTGTCGTAGTCAGCCTGAGTCTTGACTTCGACCACGATGGGCATGAACCCGTGCTCCTTGCCGCACAGCTCAGCGCAGTTGCCGCGATAAATGCCGGGACGGTCGGCCCGGAACCACGCGTCACGAATAAAGCCCGGCACCGCGTCCTGCTTGACGCCCAACGCTGGAACCCACCAGGCGTGAATCACATCGTTTGCCGTCAACAGCACGCGAATTTTTTTGCCGACCGGCACCACCAACGGATTGTCCACTTCCAGAAGGTAATTTTCACCCTTTTTCTCGCCGCCCTTGATCTGCGCCAGTGGCGTCGACAGGTTGGAAACGAAGCCGAAGCCATCGTTCAGATAGTCATAGCCCCATTTCCACTGGTAAGCGGTGATCTTGACCGTCATTTCCGGCGCGGAGCTGTCGCGCATATCCAGCACAGCCTTGGTGGCCGGGAAGGCCATAGCCAGCAGGATGAAGAACGGAACGATGGTCCAGACCGCCTCTACCGTCGCACTTTCGTGGAACTGGGCGGCCTTGTGCCCTTTGCTCTTGCGGTGGGCGTAGAGCGAGTAGAACATGACGCCAAATACGCCAACGAAGATCACTACACAGATCAACGTGATCAGCGTGTGCAGGTCGAACATCTGTTGGGCCACCGAGGAATTCGGCGCTTGCAGGTTCATCTTCCAATCGGCACTTGCGATCAACGGCAACATCGCCGCACCAAGGGCCGACGCGCGCGTCGCAGACGCCCATTTGCTGGACGCATGGGCGCGCCAGTTTTGTTTGCCAGTTTCCACCGAATCCATCCCGTTTCGCACGACTACACCCCAATATCACGGCCAGCTGCTGGTGCAGCTCCGTGTCCCGTAATGGCCAGCACTGCTCCGGTGCTGGTACAGAAACGCGCCCCCGCCTGTCTGCTACTGCAGCCGTACTGCAGATCGGTTCAGATCACTATCGCGGCGGAGCCCCGAAAAACCTTGGAAGTTTAACAAATTGGCCTTCACGCTTGATCCAGCGCAAGGATATTGGCGAGCGCGCAGGACGCGATGCGGCTGAAAGCCGAATCGGCCCGGCTGGTCAAAACCACAGGCACCCGGGCGCCAAGCACCACGCCAGCACACTCGGCGCCGGCCAGATAAATGAGGCTCTTGTAGAGGATGTTGCCAGCGTTGAGATCCGGCACCAGCAGGATGTCCGGGTCGCCAGCGACCGTTGAAACCAGCCCCTTGGTTCGCGCTGCCGCCGCTGAAATCGCATTGTCAAAGCCAAACGGGCCTTCGACAACGGCATCGCCAAACATGCCTTGCCCGGCCAGGGCAACCAGCTCCCGGGCGTCAAGCGTGGCCGGAATCGCCTGATTGACCGTTTCGATGGCGGTGACGACGGCCAGCTTGGGGCGCGCGACGCCGAGTTGCCGGAACACTTCGCAGGCCGCCACAGCGGCATCCGTCTTGGTGCGCAGATCCGGGCTGATGTTGACCACGGCATCGGTGACGCCCAGCAATTTGTGATAACGCGGCACGTCGAAGGCGAAGGTGTGGGTCAACCGACGGGCGCCGCGCAAACCGCCATCGCGGGCGAGGACAGCGCTCAGAAGCTCGTCGCTGTGCAGGCTGCCCTTCATCAGTACCTGCATGGCGCCGCCCGCTGCGTCGGCGACGGCCCGCCGCGCCGCATCGACCGGTAAGGGGCCGCATTCAACGAAGTCAACGGTATCAGCGGCCAGATCAAGCTCGGCCTTCGCAGCAATGGTCCGCAGCTCGCTCACGGGGCCATACAGCACCGGTCGAATCAGGCCGAATGCGGCCGCGTCCAGCGTGGCTTTCAGCGCCGATGCCTCGCAGGGATAGACAACCGCAGTGGTCATCGGTGTCTGCGCCTGCGCCCGCTCGATCAGTGCCAGCAACCGCGGGTGAGTACCGGTCGTCAGTGACGGCATGATGCAGCCGCTACCAGTCGAGCGTCTGGCCGATCTGCTCCGCCGCTTCTTTCAGCGCCGGATAAAACTCAACCGCCTGCGCCACATTCATCCGCGACACCGGCCCATGTACCGCCACGGCCGCAACAACGCGCTCCTGGTCGTTCATCACCGGCACCGCCAGACAGCAAATGCCGGCCAGATATTCCTCGTTGTCCACCGCGTATCCGCTGCGGCGGATCTTGGTGAACTCCAGCTCCAGTTGCCGCAGCGACGTCAAGGTGTTTTTCGTGTGCGCGATCAGCGGCGCACTGGTCAACAGACGGTCGCGCATCCGCTTCGGCGAGTGGGCGAGGAACAGCTTGCCGCTGGCACTGGCATAGAGCGGCACCTTGGAACCCGCGTGCAGATTGATGCGCAGCGGCCATGACGACTCGACACGGTCGAGATACATCACGTAGTGGCCATTGGGGATGGTCAGGTTGCAGGTTTCGCCCACCTTCTCCACCAGCTCTTCAAGAATGGCGCGGCGCGCTGAACGATGCGGCGAATGCAGCAGCACGTTGGCGGCCAGGTTGGCCAGCCGTTCGCCCGGCACATAGCGCTTGGCGTCGGGCTCGCGCAACAGCATGCCAGCTTCTTCCAGCGTGGTCAGGATGCGAAATACCGTTGGCTTCGGCAGGCTGACCGCCTGCATGATCTCGGTCAGACTCACAGAGCGTTCGCTGTTGGCAACGAATTCCATCACCGCCAGCGAGCGGAGCGCCGCTGATCCCGCCTCGCGACCGTCGCGGTGCGCCTCGTCCTGTTCTGCCGACATCTTATGACCCTAAGTTATTCGAAGGCGCATTATGCACAAACCAACCTTATCGGCAAAAAATGAAACTCTGAGATTCGTTTTTCGCGCCGCTCATCATGCCTGAATTCCGGCCACGCGCAAACTTCCGCCATTCCAGATGACTTCACCACAAAGGTCAGCCATGACAAAAGCTACGAAGAAGAAACCCGCTCCGACCGCCAAGCGCCGCGCACCCGCCGCCCCGAAAGTCGATCGTCGTGTCACCCAAGGCAAGACGCGCATGACGCCGTCCGAAGCCTTTGTCGAAACGCTGGTCGCACAGGGCGTGACCGACGTGTTCGGCATCGTCGGGTCGGCCTACATGGACGCGCTTGACCTCTTCCCGAGCGCTGGTATCCGCTTCATCTCGGTGGCGCACGAGCAGGGCGCTGGCCACATGGCCGATGGTTACTCGCGCGTTTCCGGACGACACGGCGTCTGCATCGCGCAGAACGGCCCCGGCATAACCAACTTCGTCACTGCGACTGCGGCGGCCTATTGGGCTCACTCGCCGGTGGTAGTCATCACCCCGGAGACCGGCTCGATGACCCTGGGCCTCGGCGGTTTTCAGGAGACCGAGCAACTGCCGATCTTCTCCAAGATCACCAAGTTCCAGTCGCATGTCAACAACAAGTTGCGCATGGCGGAGCTGACCGCGCGCGCTTTCGACCGTGCCCACATCGAGCTGGGGCCGACCCAGCTGAATATTCCGCGCGACTTTTTCTACGGTGATGGTGAATACGAAATTCCGTCGCCGATCGTGGTTGAGCGCGGCGTCGGTGGTGAAAAGGCGCTGGATGACGCCGCCGAGCTGCTCTCGAAGGCGAAGTTCCCGGTCATTCTTGCTGGCGGCGGCGTGATCATGGCCAACGGCATGGACGCTGCAGTCAAACTCGCCGAACTGCTTGACGCTCCCGTCTGCAACAGCTATCTGCACAACGACAGCTTCCCGGCCGCGCATCGGCTGTGGTGTGGCCCGCTCGGCTATCAGGGCTCGAAGGCTGCGATGAAGTTGATCAGCAAAGCCGACGTGGTGCTCGCGCTCGGCACCCGGCTGGGGCCGTTCGGCACGCTGCCGCAGCATGGTCTCGACTATTGGCCGAAAAACGCGAAGATCATCCAGATTGACGCCGACGCCAAGATGCTGGGACTTGTGAAGAAAATCTCGGTCGGCATTTGCGGCGATGCCCGCGCGGCTGCGCTGGCGCTCGCGGCGCGGCTCAAGGGCAAGTCACTCGTCTGCCACGGCAACCGCGACGCACGACTCGCAGCCGTTGCCAAAGAAAAGAAGACCTGGGAGAAAGAGCTCGACGGCTGGACGCAGGAGCGTGACGCCTATTCGCTGGAGGTCTCCGCTGCATCCCGCTACATGCATCCACGGCAGATGCTGCGCGAGCTGGAAAAAGCGATGCCCGCCCGCGCGATGGTGTCGACCGACATCGGCAACATCTGCTCGGTGTCGAACAGTTATCTGCGTTTCAACGAGCCACGCTCGATGTTCGCAGCGATGAGCTTCGGCAACTGCGGTTACGCCTTTCCGACCATCATCGGCGCCAAGCTGGCGGCGCCCGACCGGCCAGCCATCGCCTATGTCGGCGACGGCGCGTGGGGCATCAGCTTCAACGAGGTGCAGACCTGCGTGCGCGAGAACATCCCGGTCACCGCGGTGGTGTTCAACAACGGCCAGTGGGGCGCCGAGAAGAAGAACCATGTGGACTTCTATAACCGCCGCTATCTCGGCGTCGGTCTCGACAACCAGCCGCACTGGGCCAACGTGGCCGTAGCCATGGGCGCTGAGGGCCTGCGCATCGACGAGCTTTCCGACGTCGGCCCGGCGCTGCGCGAGGCCTGCGAGGCGCAGAAGCGCGGCAAGACCACCATCATCGAAGTGATGGTGACCAAGGAGCTGGGCGACCCGTTCCGCCGTGATGCGCTGGCGCTGCCAACACGCTTCCTGCAGAAGTACAAACACACCGAGATCAAACGCTAGCGTTGTCAGCGCGATCCGCAGAGGCAGTCAGGAGGGATTGCTTCTGCAACAACGCTGCTCGATGAGTGCTGGCAGGGATTGCGCCAATGACGTCGTCATCGCGGTCCGCTAGTATCAGCAGTGAAGCGTTGCAATCGCCTGGGCAAATTGACTGGCGCCATTGCGCCGCAAAGCCGTTTCACACGAGGAGGTAGTTGTGTCCCGTCTGTCGTATGTTGCGCGATCCATCTCTGCCACGCTGGCGGGCGTGGCGCTGGTCGCTTTGAGCTTTTCGCAAACGGCGCAGGCGCAGGCCTGGCCGACCAAACCGGTCAAGCTGATCAATCCGTTCCCCGCTGGCGGCGGTACCGATACCTTCGCCCGTCCGCTGTCGGCGCAGCTGACCAAGCAGACTGGCCAGCAGTTCATCGTTGAGAACATCGGCGGCGCCGGTGGCACCGTGGGAGCAGCCCAGGCCGCACGCGCGGCGCCAGATGGCTACACCTTCCTGATTGGCGCCGTACATCACAGCATCGCACCGTCGATTTACCCGAAGCTTTCCTACGACATCGAGAAGGACTTCGTGCCGGTCACGCTGCTGGCGATCATGCCTTTCGTCATCGCGGCGCAGCCGAACAAGTTGCCCAATGTGAAGACGGTCAAGGACCTGGTCGACTACGCCAAGGCCAATCCCGGCAAGCTCAATTTCGGCTCGCCCGGCTCCGGCACGTCGCAACACCTGACCGGTGAGCTGTTCAAGCTCGGACAGGGTGTTGATATCGTGCACGTGCCCTACAAAGGCATGGGCCCGGCGATGCAGGACTTCCTCGGCGGCTCGCTGGATGTGCTGATCGACGGTATGAGCGCCACCGCCGCGCAAATCCGCTCCGGCAAGGCGCGCCCGCTCGGCCTGATGGCTGCGCAACGCTCGCCGCAATATCCAGACATCCCGACGCTCGCCGAGCAGGGCTTCCCGAACAGCGAAGTCTCGCAGTGGTACGCCGTGTGGGCCGTGAAGGGCACACCGCCTGACATCGTGGACAAGATGTACAAGGAAATCGTCAAGGCGCTGGAAGACCCGGCGATCAAGACCAACTGGGCCAACGCGGCGGCGGATGCGGGCGGAATGCCGCCAGCCGAATTCGGCAAGTTCGTGAAAGCCGAGATGGAGCGCTGGGCGAAGGTGGCGAAAGCCTCGGGCGCGAAAGTGGACAACTAGGCAGTGTCGCAATCTCGTGAAGCAGAGGTCATTGCCGGGCTAGTCGCGAAGGCACGGGCTGCGCAAACGATCGCCGATGGTTATGACCAGGCCGGCGCCGACCGCCTGGTGGCGGCGGCTGCGTGGGCGATCATGGAGCCCGTTCGCAACCGCGCACTGGCGGAGCTGGCGGTACGCGACACCGGCCTCGGCAATGTGCCCGACAAGATCCAGAAGAACCATCGCAAGACGCTGGGCCTGATCCGCGATCTGAGCGGCGCCAAGTCCGTTGGCGTCATTGCTGACGACGCGGCGCTCGGCGTCACCGAAATCGCACGGCCGGCCGGCGTGGTGGGGGCCATCACGCCCTCGACCAACCCCGGTGCGACGCCGGCCAACATGATCATCAATGCGATGAAGGGCCGCAACGCCATCATCCTCGCGCCGTCGCCCAAGGGCTATTCCACGGCCGCGCTGTTGCTCAGCTACGTGCATGAAGAATTCGACCGCATCGGTGCACCGCGCGACTTGGTGCAGTTGCTGCCCGCACCGGTCAACAAGGCGCTGACCAACGAACTGCTGCAGCAGGTGGACCTGGTCGTCGCCACCGGCTCGCAGGCCAACATCAAGGCCGCCTATTCGAGCGGCACGCCGGCGTTCGGCGTTGGCGCCGGCAATGTGTCGGTAATCGTGCATCGCAGTGCGGACCTCGCCGCGGCGGCCGAGCGCATCGTGCGCTCCAAGACGTTCGACAATGCCACCAGTTGCTCCAGCGAGAACAGCGTTGTGATCGAGGCGGCCGTGTATCAGCCGATGCTCGCGGCGCTGGCAGCGCAGGGTTGCGTACTGCTCAGTGGCGACGAAAAGGCGCAACTGCAAGCCGCCCTGTTCCCGGCGGGCAAGCTCTCGGGCGACCTCACCGCGAAGACAGCCGGCGACATCGCGCTGGCGGCCGGCCTTGCGCGTGCCGCCAACGCCCGTGTGCTGATGGTTGAGGAAAGTGGCGTCGGGCCAGAATTTCCGTTCTCCGGCGAGAAACTGTCGCCGGTGCTCACCGTTTACCGCGCCGACGGCTTCGACGCCGCAGCCGCGCAGGTGGCAGCGATCTACAGCCATCAGGGCGCGGGCCACTCGGTCGGGCTGCATGCCGCGCCGGAAGCGGCAGACGCGCTGGCGCTGCAATTGGGGCTCACGCTCCCGGTCGCCCGTGTGATCGTCAATCAGGCGCACTGCATTGCCACCGGCGGCAGCTTCGATAACGGCCTGCCGTTCTCGCTGTCGATGGGTTGCGGCACCTGGGGCGGCAACAGTTTTTCCGAGAACCTTGGCTACCGGCATTTCCTCAACATCACCCGCATCGCACGGCCGATCGCCCCGCGCAATGCCAGTGCTGACGCGCTGCTCGGTGCGTATCTCGCGGAGACCGGTCGCAACGGAGCAGCTTTTTCACTGAAGCCCTGATCTTGTTGGGCTTGAACGGCGAAATGGCCAATAGTCGACATCTGGCATTTTGCAGTGCGGAGCCCAATTAGAATGAGGCTTTCTTCGAAAAGTTGCTGCCTCACTGGCGGTCACCCACCTTGCCGTCGCTTCCTGTCATGACCGTCCCCGCCACCACCCTCGCCGACGTTTTCGCCCAGCACCAGCACGAGCGGCCTGATGCGCCGTTGCTGCTGGCACCGGAAACCGGGCGCCAACACACCTATGGCGCTCTCGGCGCTGACGTGGCGGCGCTGGACGCGCTGCTCACGGCGCAGGGCATCGGCGCGGGCGCGCACGTCGGATTTCTGCTGCCCAACGGGCTCGCCACCAGCGCGCTGTTTCTCGCGACCATGATTGCCGGGCGGGTCACGGTGCCGCTCAATCTGCTGTCGCAGGCTCCACAGCTTGCGTACGTGCTGGCGCATAGCGAAGTGCGCTGCGTGTTCGTGTCCGGCGAGCAAGCGGCCACGCTGGCCGCGGCCGTTGCCTTGCTGCCGACAACTGCCGGTGCCACGCCCGGCATCGCTGTGGTGAACATCGACGTCGACGTACCGCTCGCATCGCAACTGCCACTGCGTACCAACGCCGGCGCAAGCGCGGCCCCGCAGGCGAACGACCCGGCGCTGCTGATGTTCACCTCCGGCACCACCGGCAAGCCGAAAGGTGCGCTGCTGACGCACGCCAACCTGCTGCACGCTGCGCGCACAGTGGCAGCGTGGCATCAACTGACGCCCGCTGATCGCGTGCTGTCGTCGCTGCCGCTGTATCACATCAACGGCCAGTGCATCGCCACGCTGTCGCCATTCGTCAGCGGCGGCAGCATCGTGGCGCCGCACCGCTTCTCGGCCTCGGCGTGGTGGGGCTGGGTCGATGCCTGGCAACCGACATGGATCAATGTGGTGCCAACCATCATTGCCTATCTGCTCAATGCAGCGGCTGAAGGCGATGCGCCGGCACCCGCCCGCCCCTTCATCCGCTTCGCCCGCTCGGCGTCGGCTCCGCTACCGCCGGACCAGCATCGGGCCTTCGAACAGCGCTTCGGCATCGGCGTGATCGAAGCGATGGGAATGACCGAGTGTGCGTCCGTGGTGTTCTGCAACCCGCAGGACGCGAGCCAACGCAAATACGGCACGCCCGGCCTGCCCTGCGGTGTGCAGGCTCGCGTGGTTGCCGTGGAAAGCGGCGAGGTGCTGCCTGACAACGCCACCGGCGAGCTGCAGCTCTGCGGCGACAACATGATGGCGGGTTACTGGAACGCCCCCGACAAGACCGCCGAGGCACTTACCCCTGATGGCTGGTTGCGCACTGGCGATCTCGGTCACCGCGACGGCGACGGCTTCTACTTCGTCACCGGCCGCATCAAGGAGCTCATCATCAAGGGCGGCGAGAACATCGCGCCGCGCGAGATTGATGAGGCCCTGTTGACGCACGCGGCCGTGCTCGAAGCCGCCGCCGTGGGCATCCCGGACAAGAACTACGGCCAGGAAATCCTCGCCGCCGTGGTGCTCAAGCCGGGTGTGACCACCGACGAAGCTTCGCTTCGCGAACATTGCATTCAGGCTCTCGGCCGCTACAAGACGCCGGGCGTGTTCCGCTTCGTCGATGAACTGCCAAAGGGCCCGTCGGGCAAGGTGCAGCGGTTGAAATTGCTGGATTGACGATCACGCCATAATTTCAGCGATGTGCATCGTCACCTTCCGCTGGGCGCCTGAGTCCGACCAGCCGCTGCTGCTCGCGGCCAATCGTGACGAGTTTTACGAGCGGCCCACCGAGCGCATGCACTGGTGGCCGGGCGACGAGGTGCTCTCGGGGCGCGACCAGCGCAGCGGTGGCGTATGGCTGGGTATCACTCGGCATGGGCGCTTTGCCATGGTCA
>ERZ795062.666-NODE-666-length-27561-cov-6.561914_pt1 | contig 27561 bp, 25 predicted proteins | sample MGYA00375146_ERZ795062 | MGnify/ENA primary metagenome ERZ795062 (study PRJEB30191, sample SAMN05720281) | activated sludge metagenome | isolation source: Anaerobic digester | place: USA | collected 2015-07-16 ... | reverse complement strand
CACTGTGTTGGCGCCCCAGCAGTGAATGCGACCGTTGTTGGTCACGGCACAGCTATGACTGCTGCCCGCAGAGAGCTGCGTGTAGATGGTCTGCGCCGATGCCGGCGCAGCGACGATCAGGGACAGGCCCAGTGCGGCCACGCCAGCGGCTACCAGCCGGCCTGATGATGGTTTGCTGTTCATGGTGCGAGCCCCGCGACGCCACAGGCGCGAATCAGGAAGTTGCGAATCTGTGGCCAGCTGGTGCGCGTTGCCCCGCCGCCAATGGCGCCTGCGGTGACCGCGCTGCCGCTCATGCCAGCCAGGGCACGTGCCGCCAGCACACCGTCGGTGGCCGCAGAGAAGATGCCATCGCCGTCGATATCAAGCTCGCAACGCGGCGCGACAAACTGTGGCACCGCGTGATCGTCACCACCAGTCGCGAAGTGGGTGGTGCCAATTTGCCCGGCACCATTGGCCCCCCAGCACTTGGCACTGCCGGCCGCGGTGAGGGCGCAGGTGTGGGTGCGTCCGGCGCTGACACTGACGAAGTTGTCGTTGCCAAGCACTTTCGCCGTGCCAACGGTGATGCCGGTGCCGACGATCGTGCCGTAGCCCAGTCGTCCGTTGCCGTTGTAGCCCCAGCATTCGATGCGCCCGGCGGCCTGGCGAACTGCGCAACTGTGCTGTTCGCCGGCGGCAATGGCCGTCACGCTGGTCAATGTCGGATAGGCGTTCACCCAGGTGTTGCTGGCCGTGGTGTTGCCGGTGCCCAGCATGCCGTAGGTATTGCTGCCCCAGCACACGACACCGCCCGAGACCAGTGCAGCGCAGGTGTGCAGCCAGCCAGCGGCGATCTGGCTGACGTTGGTGAGACTTTGCACGTCAACCGGCGTCCGCCGCGGCGAAACGTAGCTGCCGTCGCCAAGCTGGCCGTCGCTGTTGCGGCCCCAGCACTTGACTGTATTGCTGGCGAGCAGGGCGCAGGTGTGCAGGTGCCTGGCGCTGATCGCCGTGGCGGTGGTGATGCCAGCCACGTCAACCGGGTTGGTGAGATAGAAGTCGCTACCGCCATGGCCCAGCTCGCCGTCGCCGTTGTAGCCCCAGCACTTGATGCCGCCGCCCTGGCGCAGCGCGCAGCTGTGATCGCCCCCGGCGGCCACGGCGATGGCGTCGGTCACCGTGCCCACCAGCACTGGTGTACTGCTTGGGGTGGTGCCGCCATTGCCGAGCTGGCCACGAAAGTTGTAGCCCCAGCACTGCACCCGGCCATCGCGCAGCGCAGCGCAGTTGTGCGATGTACCGGCGGCAATGTGCACGGCGGTGTTGAGGCCGGCCACGCGGACCGGTTCCGGTGATTCCTGCCCGTTGCCGGATATGCCGTTGCCGAGCTGACCGCGAAAGTTATCGCCCCAGCAGTGCACGCCGCCGCTGTCGAGCAGGGCGCAGGTGTGATATTCGCCAGTGGCGATTTGCGTGTAGGGCTGCGCGATGGGCGCGCCGATGCTGCCCGCGAGCAGCAGTGTCGCCAGCACCGCCAGCAAGTGACGTAGCAGGCGGCGGGCGTTGAACGATGGGTAGAAAGGCGTCATGGGTGGCCGGAAAGAAGATCCGATACCCATCAAAGCGCAGCCGGGAAAAACCGGGTCAAAACCGCATTGGCAGACGGTTCGTTACAGCATCATCTTTTCGCTGTAAACCTTATTCAATAAGGGCTAGCAGCGCAAAAAGCGGTTAAGTCGACTGTTGGTACTTTTTGCCATGGAGCCCATATCGGTAGGCACTTTTACGAAAAAGCTGCTTGCCCGACAGAACGCCACGAGCGATCCGCGTCTACTGCTTCGCCGGTACCCGTTGCCGCAGCAGGCTCAGGTAAAGCGCACCATCCAGCGCCTGCCCGGTGCGCTGTGATTGCCACAGCGTTTCGCCGAGACACTCAAGGATTTCGTGCTTCGCTGCGTGCTCGTCGTCGTGCTTGGCGGCAAGCTGGGCGTGAATGGCGCGAATGCCTGGCGGCTGATCGATATCGAGCTGCTCCTGAATCGCAAGATGGAAGCCGAGATGCAGGAAAGGATTGATGTCCCCCGCTTCCGGCCGCCAGTCGGTCGTGATGAACGACTCCGGGTTCTGCAGGATGCGGTGGTATTCCGGGTGCAGCGCAATGATGGCGACGGTCTTTTCTTCCAGCGGCGTCAGCGCATCGCCACGGCGGAATTTTGCCCAGCTGTCGATGAAGAATTGCCGCGCCTGATCGCGGGAGGGGTTAAACATTTGCGCTCCGCGCAAGGACGAAGGACGACGCTCGCTGGCGCTCGCTAGGACGACGGCCGTTTCGGCCTATGACGCAAAGCTTGGCAACGAGGGTTGATCGAACCGAGAGAAGTGGTTGCATACCTTTGCGTCCTAGCGACCAGCGGGAGCGTCGTCCTTCGTCCTTCGTCCTGCGCGTGTTCGGCCCGAGTACTCGCACAGTTCGAAAACACAACAGACATCGCATCGAGGCGATCGGGCCGTACACGTGTATCTGCCATGCAGGATCAGCCAGTGATGCGCCGATTTCAGGAATTCTGGCGGCGTGAACTTCAGCAGTTTGCGTTCGACCTCGTCGACCGTTTTGCCGGGCGCGAGCTTCATGCGGTTGGCGACGCGGAACACGTGCGTGTCCACCGCCAGCGTGGGCTCGCCGAAGGCCTCGTTCAGCACGACGTTCGCCGTCTTGCGACCGACGCCCGGTAGCGCCTCCAGCGCGGCCCGATCATGCGGCACCTCACCGCCATGGCGCTCGATCAGTTGCCGTGCAGCGGCGATTGCGTTTTTGGCCTTGTTGCGAAAGAGTCCGATGGTCTTGATGTGCTCGGAAAGTTGCGCCTCGCCGAGCTGCACGAGATCGGCCGGTGTCTTCACGAACGGGAAAAACTTGCGCGTGGCGGCGTTCACTGATTTGTCGGTGGCCTGCGCCGAGAGCAGCACCGCGATCACCAACTGAAACGGGTTGCCGTATTCGAGCTCGGTCTTCGGATCGGGATTCGCCTTCGCCAGTGTGGCGAAGATGCGGTAGCGCTTTTCGGCGTTCATTTGCGCACTCTCACGCCCGCGGCGGTACGGCGGCACGCGCTTTCGCGCGGGCGAGAATGTCCGCAAGCAGCGCCTGCTTGTCCGACTGCGGCTTCGGCACATGCGCCGCCGCCCTGGCTTCGGCCCGTTCTGCAAAGCGCCGTTGATGCGCGATGTACTTCTTGCGCAGGTCACTGGCTTGAGGCTGGCGGGCAAGCAGCGTGTCGTGGACACGATTGGCAGGGGTGACGGCCGGGATCAGTGCGATGCAATCTACCGGGCAGGCGATGATGCAAAGCTCGCAGCCGGTGCAGTCGGCTGCGATCACCGTGTGCATCCGCTTCGAGGCGCCGACGATGGCGTCGGTCGGGCACACGGGCAGGCAGGCAGCGCAACCGATGCACGCGGCCTCGTCGATCAGCGCGACGTGTTCCGCCGCATAGGCATCAACGTCGTCAGCGAGAGCAATCGCGTCGCGTTGCAGCAAGCCTGCTAGTGCAACGCGGGTGACTTCGCCGCCTGGCGGGCAGCGGTTGAGATCGGCCTCGCCTGCGTGCATCGCGGACGCATAGGTGCGGCAATCGGCGTAGCCACAGCGCTGACACTGGGTTTGTGGCAGCAAAACATCGATTGCATCAAGGTCGGGTGAAACGGCAGCGGCTAACATCGGTGCAAATTATCGTGGAACCGCCCTTGCCGGCGGCTGCAATATGGCGGTGGAGGAGGTAGTGCCGGGAACAGTGCGTGCACAGGACGGCTCCGTGCCGCGTCTGGAGCGCGCGCCAGGGCATCGCGTGCCGGGCAGCTATGGGCCACTGTCGCGCTTGTCCGCCTGGTGGTTACGGCAGCGCGGCTGGCGCCTGGAGATCGCAGAGCCGATGCCGGACAAGTGCGTGATCATCATGTACCCGCACACCAGCAACTGGGATTTTCCGATTGGCCTGCTGACCAAGTGGGCGATTGGCCTCACGCTGCAGCGCGACGCCCTCCGCTTCGCTGGCAAAGAGAGCCTGTTCAAGTGGCCGTGGGGCTGGTTCTTCCGCGGCGTTGGCGGCTTTCCGGTCAATCGCAAGGCGTCAACCGGATTCGTGGAACAAATGGCGGCACGTTTCACCGCCGAACCGCGCATGCGCTTCGTGATCGCGCCAGAAGGTACGCGCAGCTATGTGCCGCATATGCGGTCGAGCTTCTACTACGTCGCAGTCGCGGCGAGGGTGCCCATTGCGTTGGGCGCCTTCGACTTTCCCGGCAAACGCGTCGTCGTTGACACCTTTCTCACGCCCTGCGGCGATGCAGCCACTGACCTGGCTGCGATTGATGGCTACTATCGCCAGCTGGGCAATCGTGGTTGCGTGCCGGAGAAGGCAGCGCCGTGGAAATTTCGCTCAAACGATGGCGGCTAGTCACTAGCTGCAAAAGATCCTCATTCGCGCAGCGTTGCTTGCGTGGTCCGCAGGAACGCGTCGTTTGCCGCGTTGAATCCCTGCGACGCACTACCTGTGCGGATTCGCAACAGATAGTAAGACGAGGGCAGGTTCCATAACACGCGCCCGTGGCGCAGCAGGCGGATCCACAGCTCGAAGTCCTCGGAATATCCACGCAGGCCGGCGTCGTACATGCCGACCGCGGTCAGCACGGACTTGCGATACATCACCGTACCGTGGTTCATGAACCAGCGGCTGCGCAGCCCAATCTCGCGCGTGATCACGTCCGGGTGTCGCACCAGCTGTCCTGCGGCCCAGGCACCGCCTGGTTGTTGCATGTAGTAGTTCAACGCCGTGCCGAGCACATCAATCGACGGCGTCGTCTGCATCAGTTCCCACTGCGCAAGGAAGCGGCCCGGCAGCGTGATGTCGTCCGAATCGACGCGGGCAATCAATTCGTGGCGGCAAGCCTCAATGCCAAGGTTGAGCGCCGCCGGGATGCCTACATTGGACGCTGAGTGCACGACACGGTAGCGCGGCTGCTTTGATCGCCCTTCGAGGTAGTTGAGAAGGTCCGTCTGATCGCTGCCGTCATTGACGATAACTATCTCCGCCGGCGGTTGGTCTGGATGCGCATTCTCGAGCAGGGCAAGATCGTACTCAATCGATGCGAGGCACTGGTTAAACCATGCGAGAGGGAGGCGGTGGACGGGAACCAAGACGGAAATCATTCCCGTATTGTGCTGTACACACTTGAATTTCGCCTCGACTGCATGTAGTCGGCACGATCAATATCCGGCTCGAAAGTCTGATGAAACAGCGCGAATTGGGGGCCACGTCAATGTCGCGGCAGATAGCCATCTGTTCGTGGGGCGACCGATCATGCGGCCCAAAAACTTCGGCAAAGCACTATTCGACGGGCGACCTAATCACCACACTGATTGTCATTGGTTGTCGTGCTATACCCATCCATACCGGAGGAGATCAACATGAAAAGAACATCTGTCGCACTGGCAGTGGTGGCAGCGTTGCTGGCGTGCTCGACGCTGGCGGAGGCAGCCGCGCCCGCTAGCGTTGCACTCCAATCGCATTCGGGCAATATGCTGCGCTGGGCAGCGGAGTTCCCGCATGCGATGGCGGTGATGCGTGTCGCAGCACCCGACGGCTCGGTGAGCAAGCGAAAATTCGGCGCCGAACAGCTATGTGGTCGGGGTGATGTTGGTGTCTACCCTTCCAGTAAGTCGTGACGTCAATCGCGCACCGCCACAAGTGGCGCGCCTGACCGCCTGTTGGTTACGGCAGCGCGGCTGGCGCCTGGAGATCGCGGTGCCGATGCCGGACAAGTGCGTCATCATCGTCTATCCGCACACCAGCAACTGGGACTTCCCGGTCAACCGCGAGGCGTCCACCGGCTTCGTCGGCCAGATGGCAGCGCGCTTTGCCACCGGGCCGCGCATGCGCTTTGCGCTGGCACCCGAGGGCACGCGCAGCCATGCAGTGCACATGCGGTTGAGCTTCTATACTGTGTCGCGCTCGGCACCTTCGACTTTGCGCGTCGGCGCATCGTCGTTGATACCTCTCTCATGCACTGCGGCGAGGCCACGACCGACCTCGCCGCCATCGAACGCTACTACCGCGACATCGAGGCCGTGGCTGCGTGACCGAGAAGGCGGGGGTGTGGTGGTTTCGTGACTGACCGTCGTACTGGGAGTGCGGCGCTTTCGCCAGTGCGTTTGCGCTGGGCTGCGCGTCAGGGGGGCTTGGGTGCCGCGAGCACGCCGAAGTCGAGCGTGCGCTCGTTCGCGGACGGTGCCAGCCAGATTGTCCAGGCATTGGTTGGCGTCGGTGCGGTGGCGTTGGCTTGACGCGCTACGCGCCAGACGCACGCTGGCACGACGCCGGTCTCTTGCTCGTTCAACAGTGACTGGATGACGAACGGGTGCAGGCGCGGCGCGTGTTCGCCGTGGGGCGCGTGTTCGCCTTCGCCTTCGTGGCGTGGCGTTTCGAGGGCGCGTCGAATCTGCGCGCGAATGGCCCCCAGCGAATCGCGCAGCGGCAGCGCCGTGGCCGACCAGGTTGCGGCCGTAGCCGAGGGGGCTGGCGCCGGCGCGGCATCGAGCGCCTGGACGGCGGCGATCGCGGCGTCGGCGGAGCATTGCGTCGCCGCCAGGGCGCGCATGCGCTCCAGCGTTTGTCGTTGTGACACGGCGGCCGCCGACAGCCGGAAGATCGACTGAATGTCGGCGTCGTCCGCCAGACGATAGCGCGACGCGAGGCGCATGACCTCGTCGTGCTTGCCCGCGCCCTGCAGCGCGCGAAGCTCGGCCAGTACCGCATCGCGCCGTTCGGCCAGTGCGGCTTTTTGCGCTGCTGTTTCGTTGGCCAGCGCGGCGCGCGCCGCCTCCAGCCGCTGCACTTCGCGATGTTGCTGCCATGCGCGAAGCGCGCTGGGTGCGAGCGCGGCGCTGAGGGCGATAGCGCCGAGTGCGACGAGGATTCCAGTGCGTGTGATCATCGGCATGGCTGCGTCGGCGGGCGGGTGTCGATTTGCGGAGGCCGAAAAAAATCACCGCCTGCGCGGCGGTGATCATAGGCACGGAGACGGTTGCGGCCGGTCAGGCGCGACGGCGCGACCACCATGCACCGCCCAGCAGCAGCAAGCCCAATGCGCCGAGGGTGTATTCGTTCGTCGTGGGAACAGGCGTTGCCGCCGTTGCGCCTGGTGTGACGACGGAAGAACCGAAGCCATCGAGATAAGCGTAGCCCGCGTGTGCGGAGGGCTCGCAATCCGACGCCAACAGGTAAACCTCGATCGAATCGCCCAGATCGGCATCGGGCACGATCACGTCAGCCGCTTTCCACGGCAGATAACTCCATCCGCTTTGGCTCGGCACCGGTTGAAACTGCGTACCCGTTTGTGCAGCGAACGAGAAATCCTCGTACAGCGTGGTGTTCTTCGTCACGTTTCGCACGCGCAGGTAGAAGAACGGCTGACCGTTGGGGGCGTGCCCGCCATCGTTGAGCACCACGGCATACGAGAACCGGACGTGCAATTTGTTGTCGCTGCTGTCGCGGTCAGCGTTCGTGATGGTGTCGGCCTGGCTGATGAAATTGGCAATGCCGCCGGTCGCGGTGTTGTTGACGCGCGCGGTGGCGGTGCCGGCGTACGGCAGCGCCAGCGGCGCCCCCTTGAGATCAGGACCCGCAGTCACCACGGCGCCACGAAAAGCGCCGCCAGCGCCGATGTTGAGGCTGCTGCCCGTAAACGGCTGTGACCCGGTGAGCCCGTTGTTGACGCCCGACCCGGTGGTCCAGCCGGAGAAATTGCCGCTCTCGAAGCCGCCGTTCTGGAAGATGGCGGCAGCTGGAAAAGCCATGGCGGCCACGGATGCGCAAAGGACTACGCGTGCAATCTTGTTCATATGCCCCTTTACATTGATATTGACAAAATTTTGCCAAGCAAGCATAGCAGATCGGCGTCGGAAAACCTTGGCGAGCGTCCGGTTTCCATCGATGCAGCCCGCGACGCTCCGGCTGCGGTTCGCCTAGCGTTGTCGGCCGGTGCGGTTGCGCGTCAGCCCAGGTACGGACGGCCGTGGGGGAAGCCGCCGCCCAGACGCGTCGCGGGTGACTCAAACATCGTCATCCAACCCATACTCGTGAATCTTGCGGGTCAGCGTGTTTCGACCCCAGCCGAGCCACTCGCTGGCCTCGATGCGGCGCCCTTTGGTCTGCGTCAACGCGGAGCGGATCATGGTGGTCTCGAACTCGCGGGTGAGGCGTTCGCCGGGTGCCTGTTCGCCGTGCTGAATGGCGGCAGCCAGCGCCGCAGCCAGCGCCTGTTGCCAGTCGCCACTGACGGCGGGTGAGCCCGACGCGTGATGGTTGGCATTGAACGCAACGGTTGCGCCCGGCGTCACGCCGGTGGCTTCTGTCATGACAGCGGGAACGGTCGCCGGTCGATCCTGCGGCACCGCAGTGGCGGGGGCGGCGACCGCTTCCGCTGTCGTGCTGCCGGCAGCCGCACCGCGCACTTCGGGCGGCAGATCGGCGACATCCACCTGGCTGCCAGGTGCCATCACCGTGATCCAGTGGCAGATGTTTTCGAGCTGGCGCACGTTGCCGGGGAAGCTGAAGTTCTGCAGCACCTGCATCGCGGCTGCGGTCAACACCTTTGCCTCGCCACCCAGCGTCTGCGCGCTCTTCGACAGAAAGTGCTTCATCAGCAGCGGCACATCCTCGCGCCGCTCACGCAGTGGCGGCAGACGCAGTCGCACGACGTTGAGGCGGTGCAACAGGTCTTCGCGGAACATGCCTTGCCGCACGCGCTCGTCAAGGTTCTGGTGGGTGGCCGCGATGATGCGTACGTTTGACTTCATCGGCGCCTGGCCGCCAACGCGGTAATACTCGCCGTCCTGCAGCACGCGCAGCAGACGCACTTGCAGGTCGGCCGGCATGTCGCCAATTTCATCGAGGAACAGGGTGCCACCTTCGGCCTGCTGGAAGCGGCCTTGCCGCGTGGCGGCAGCGCCGGTGAACGAGCCGCGCTCATGACCGAAGAGTTCGCTTTCGAGCAGATCCTTCGGGATCGCTGCGGTGTTAATGGCGATGAACGGTTTGCCCTTGCGCGGACTGTGCTCGTGCAGCGCGCGGGCAACCAGCTCCTTGCCGGTTCCGGACTCGCCGGTGATCAGCACGGTCACGTGCGACTGCGACAGCCGGCCAATGGCGCGGAAGACATCCTGCATCGCCGCTGCCTTGCCGAGCATTTCACGCTCGCCCGCTGTACGTTCCTCGCTGCTGGGCGCCGTCTCGGTGACGGCAGCCGCGCGGCGGATCAGGTCCAGCGCCTGCTCGACGTCGAACGGTTTCGGCAGATATTCGAACGCGCCGCCCTGAAAGGCCTGTACGGCCGTGTCGAGATCGGAGAACGCCGTCATCACGATCACCGGCACCTGCGGATGCGCAGCCTTGATCTTCTTCAGCAGCGAGAGACCGGATTCGCCAGGCATGCGCACGTCACTCACCAGCACGGCGGGTGTCTCGTTCTCCAGCGCGTTCTGCACATCAATTGCGTTCTCGAAGCTGCGCCACGGCAACCCCTCACGCGACAGCGCTTTTTCCAGCACCCAGCGGATGGAACGATCGTCGTCAACGATCCACACGTTTTTCATGTCTTGCTCTCTCTGCTACTTGTCTGCTTCCGACGGGTGGTCGAAGGGCAGGATGACCCGGAACTCGGTGTGTCCCGGTTCGCTGTCCACCTCGATGGCACCATAGTGTTGGGCGACAAAGGTTTGCGCAATCGACAGGCCGAGACCGGAGCCGGTGCCGTCGGTGCGCGTGGTGAACAGCGGATAAAAAATGCGATCGCGGATGTCGAGCGGAATGCCGGTGCCGTTGTCGATGACCGAGACTTCCAGCGCCATGCGATAGCGACGCTTGGCCAGAACGACCTGGCGGGCGACACGCGAACGCAGGGTGACGTGCGGTGCCTTGACAGTGGCTGTGGACTGGCAGGCGTTGCGGGCGATGTTGAGCAGCACCTGGGTGATCTGCTCGGCGTCACACTCAACTTCGGGGAGGCTGACGTCGAAATCCGGCTCAATCACGTGCGTGCCGCCGAATTCGTTCTTCAGCAGTTGCAGTACGCGGTCGAGCAGCACGTGGATGTCGGTGCGCACATAACGCGGCAGCTTGTGCGGCGTCAGCAGGCGGTTGACCAGATTCTGCAGGCGATCAGCCTCGGCGATGATGACCTGGGTGTACTCGACCAGTTGCGGTTCATTCAACTCGCCTTCGAGCAACTGCGCAGCGCCACGAATGCCGCCGAGCGGGTTCTTGATTTCGTGGGCCAAATTGCGCACCAGCTCGCGGTTGGCCTGATTCTGCTCGGCGATCTTTGCCTCGCGCGCGATTTTCAGCTGCTGGTCGATGTGGCGGAACTCGACGATCAGTTGCGGCTCGTCGGGGGCCACGCTGTCGAGGAAGCTGGCAGTGCAGTTGACCAGCAGGCGCGAGGCGCCATTCGAGCCGGCGGCCTTGCTGGCGAGGTGCAGTTCAAGTTCCTGCTCGGTGTAGCTGGCGCGATGGGTGAGCGCGAGTTCGAGGGCGGGCGCCAGGCGGTCAGCGTCGCGCAGGACGTCACCAATACGGGCACCAACCAGTTGCCGGCGCGATTGCGCAAACAGGTTTTCAGCAGCGGGGTTGGCGTAGACGATCCTGTGGTCGCGCTTGAGCAGCAGCACCGCAGTGGAGATGAGATCGAGTCCGGCCGTATCCGTCATGGCCCCGTTTTAGCAAGAAGGGGGCCAGCCTGTCGAAGCAGTGCAGCCGCGCTGCTACAGCCTGAGGTTCGACAATTCCTGCTTCAGCGAGGCGACGTTGCGCTCATGATGGCGCATGGTCTGTTCGATCTGCTTGACGCGATCGATGTACTTCGGCGAACCGAGGCCTTCATCGGCCAGTGGCAAGGGTTTGCCGTTGTTGTAGGACACCCGCGCTTCGTTCAGCAGTTTTTCTTCCGACGCCAGTTCGTCAGCAAGGACCTGTCGTCGCGTGCCGTCGCGCGTCTTTTGCGTGCTGGAATCAACCGCTGCCGCCGCAGTCCCGGCACTCGTATTGGCCGAGGTCGAAACCTTGACGGCCCCTCCCCGGTTGGGTTTGTTGCCGGTTGGAATTTCGGAAAGCGTATCGCCGGTGCTCATGCGCACCGCACCCTTTTTGGGCTGGTTGGTGTACTCCACTGCGCCGGTGACCGGGTCCACGTATTTGTAGATTTCCGCCTGCGCCAGACCAGCAGCTAGTGCCAGGCTGATGGCTGCAAGTCTCGCGACGGCGGAACTTTTAACGGAGAACATGGCGGAAAGTTTAGTCAAAACAGACACTTAGCGCAAATTTTGCGGAAACAACAATAAAAAAGGCAGGTTTCCCTGCCTTTTTTGGAGTGGGCAGTACCGCATCAGTTCCGCCCTGACTCGTTGCTGGTGCACTTGCTCCAGTGGCTGGAGCTGCGCGCCGGCCTGTTTACATCGAGTAGTACATGTCGTACTCGAGCGGATGCGTGGTCATGCGGAAACGCGTGACTTCTTCCATCTTGAGCGCGATGTAGGCATCGATCATGTCGTTGGAGAACACGCCACCACGGGTCAGGAACTCGCGATCCTTGTCGAGGTACTCCAGCGCCTGGTCGAGCGACGAGCACACGGTCGGGATCTTGGCATCCTCTTCCGGTGACAGGTCGTAGAGGTTCTTGTCAGACGGCTCACCCGGGTGGATCTTGTTCTGCACACCGTCGAGACCCGCCATCAGCATCGCGGCAAAGGCGAGGTAGCTGTTGGCCATCGGGTCCGGGAAGCGCACTTCGATGCGGCGGGCCTTGTCGGACTGCACGTACGGAATGCGGATCGAGGCCGAGCGGTTACGCGCCGAGTAAGCCAGCTTGACCGGTGCCTCGAAGCCGGGAACCAGACGCTTGTAGCTGTTGGTGCCGGGGTTGGTGATCGCGTTCAGCGCGCGGGCATGCTTGATGATGCCGCCGATGTAGTACAGCGCGAATTCGCTGAGGCCGGCGTAGCCGTTGCCCGCGAACAGGTTCTTGCCATCTTTCCAGACCGACTGGTGAACGTGCATGCCCGAGCCGTTGTCGCCAACGATCGGCTTCGGCATGAAGGTCGCCGTCTTGCCGTACAGGGCGGCGGTGTTCCAGATCGCGTACTTGAGCACTTGCGTCCAGTCGGCGCGTTGCACCAGCGAGCTGAAACGGGTGCCGATTTCGCATTGGCCGGCGTTGGCCACTTCGTGGTGGAACACTTCGACCGGCACGCCCATTTCTTCGGCGGCCAGCACCATGGCGTTACGCAGATCCTGCAACTGGTCGACCGGGGGCACCGGGAAGTAGCCACCCTTGACGGTCGGACGATGGCCCTTGTTGCCGCCTTCGTGCTTGGCATCGGTTTCCCACGCGGCTTCTTCCGAGAAGATCTTGCAGTAGGAGCCGGACATGTCAACTTTCCACTCGACGGAGTCGAAAATGAAAAATTCCGGTTCCGGACCGAAGTAGGCGGTGTCGCCCACGCCGGACGCCTTGAGGTAAGCCTCGGCGCGCTTGGCGAGCGAGCGCGGGTCGCGGTCGTAGCCCTTGCCAGTGGACGGCTCAATGACGTCGCAGGTGATGTTGAGTGTCGTCTCTTCGACGAACGGGTCGATCACGGCAGTAGACGGGTCCGGCATCAGCAGCATGTCAGAGGCTTCAATGCCTTTCCAGCCGGCAATCGAGGAGCCGTCGAAGGCGTGGCCTTCGGTGAATTTTTCGGCGACGAACTGGTGGTGCGGCACCTGTACGTGCTGCTCTTTGCCGCGGAAGTCGGTGAAGCGGAGGTCAACGAATTTCACCTCCTCATCTTTGATTTTCTTGAGGACGTCGGCTCCAGTGGCCATGCGAGTTCTCCTAGCGCTGAAGTTAAGTGGTGCGTTTGTCAGGTGGCTTGCAGCGTTGGTATTGGCTCGCCGGGGCGGGCACACGTCGCGCTGTTTGCAACGCACAATGCAGAAAACATGCCATTGCCACGTCGCTCCAGACGCAATGCTAGCCGGTCGCCCGCGATGGTGCAGCGGCGGCGCCTGGCCGCATGCTGGCGCCGCCTTCGATGAAAAGTGAGGCATCGTACCGTGCAACGCTTAGCCCCCAAGCCGCACCAAAACAATGCGATCCGACGATGAGGTGATTGGTTTGTGATTTATTTTGGTGCATATTGATGTTTGCACCAAAACAATGCGTTACGTCATTATCTTTTTCAGGAGAGCTATCGTGAACAAGGCCTCTGACATGATATTGTCAGAAGTCGACTTTTGCCAATATGTAGCTTATTGCCCAATGCAGATGGGCATTTCAGCAGAAAGATGTAGCAGTAGTCAGTAGCGGTAAGTCAACGTCAGCCACGTCTTGTTAACCGAGTTTCGCTGCGGCGTGTCGCGGCCGGCGCGGAAGCGGGCGAGTTGCAGGCGCGCCTCCGTGTCAGCGCGCAAGTGGTAGGTAACGCTCGCATCCCACTCGTCACCCAAGTCTAGCGCGCCCCATGCCGAGCGGAAGCGGTGGTATTCGGCCCGCGCTTCAAGCGCCGCGAAATTGCCACGCATCGTCAACCAGCTGTCGCGCAGACCGGCGCGCGGCGTGGTGGTGAACTGCAGCGCCCAACCGTTGAAGGCATAGAAGTCGGTGAGCGGGGTCTGAAAGCCATAGTCGCCGCGACGGCTGCCTTTTTCTTCGTGATCGGCGCGTAGCGTCCAGACGCCGTTACCGACACCGGCGCCTAGCCGGTAGTAGCGGGCGGCAATGCGGGCGTCACCGCTGCCGATGGCGCGCTGCCATGCGACCTCGCCCAGGTAATTGGCGCGCAACGCCCCGGGCAGGCCCAGTTCTCCCTCGGCGCGCAGCCCGACGATGCGTTGTGCGTTGCTGGCAAAGCCGGTCTGGGCACCGGTGGCGGCGTTGTTGTGCCAGTAGCCGTAGGCGACCAGCGATTGGCCCGGCGCCGGATTCCACGCCCCATGAGCGACCGTCAGGCGCAGTGGGGAGGTTTCACCCAGCACGCTGCGCATCCGCCAGTAGTGGCCAAGGATCAGTTCGGCGTTGCCGATACGCTGGCTGTTGATCGTGATGCCGTCGAATACCTGCGGCGTCTGCCGGAAATCGACATCACTGATGAAGCGCTCGTCGTCCAGTTTGAGGATCTGGCGGCCGACGCGAACTTTCGTGGCGTCGAACCCGCTGTAGTCGAGGCGAAGCTGGTTGACGCTTTGCCGCGCTGGATCGGGCAGTAGCGGAAAAGGTGATGAGGCAAAGCGCCTCGGGTCATCATTCAGCCGATGGGGGCCGACGATGCCGGTGAGAATCGCCTGGGCAGTGAGCCGAAGGTCGTGTGCCGGTGCCGAACGCCAGCCGACGAGCGCGCGCACGGTGGTGACCTCCGTCGTCTTTGGCTTGGCAGTTTCGGTGATCAGGTTGAAGCGCGGGCGCACCTCCAGCAGCAAACTGCCGCTGGTCAGTGCCTCGCTCAGGCGCAGGTTCGGGTTGGTGGTGGCGTCATCGCCGGCGCGTGTGGTCGTCGGTGAAATCGCGAGTGCGCACAGGAACGCCCGCGCTGCAAAGGCGTACGTTCTCGGCTGCCAGCCGCATGCAACATCGCGGTCGCGCGCACGCGAGGTCGAGGCGGGCGATGGGAGAAAGATGGCTGGCGGGCGCGATATCAAGTGGGGGCGGCAATGTCCGGCGCCGAAAAACACAAAAGTGCCATGCGCCGGGCTCAATGAAGTCCTATCCTATCTTCTTTGCGGCCTGGCAAGAACGCGGCCGGCTGCGCCGGCGTGAACGCGACCAGCTGCTGTGTTAGCTTCGCCACAAGTAACAGGCTCACGTATGGAATCATTTCTGCTTTTCCTGCGGTCCCATGGCATGGCAACAGCCCATCCGCTCTGTCGCTGGCGTCAATTTGCTGTCGCACTGTTCTGTGCTGGCTGCGCGGTCATCGGGGTGACCGTCAGCGCCGCGCCGCTAGCGGCAATCGTGCGCGATGCGGCAGGTGCTGTGGTCGCAGACGCCGTCGTCTATGCGATACCGGCAGCCGGCACTGCAGCCGGCCCGCGCAGTGCACGCAATGTCGTCATCGAGCAGGTTGGGCGCGAATTCGTGCCCTATGTGACGGTGGTGCAGGCCGGCACTACGGTCGCGTTCCCGAACCGCGACAAACTTCTACACCACGTCTACTCGTTCTCGCCGACCAAGACGTTCGAGATCAAGCTGTATTCAGGCGCCGCGCCATTTGATGTGCTGTTCGACAAGGTCGGCGTGGTCACCATTGGCTGCAATATCCACGACTGGATGATCGCCTACGTTTATGTGGTCGATACGCCATATTTCGCCCGCAGCGATAGCGCCGGCAAGGCAGCGGTCGGTGAAGTGGCTGCCGGCGAATACGATCTCTATCTGTGGCACCCTCAGCAGCGCAACCAGCCGGCCACAACACGACTGAAACTGGACGGCAAGACCGCCGCCGAGCTGGCGCTGACCATCGACGTCACGCCGCGCCGGCAGAAATTCAAACCACCGGCGAACCCGGCCAGCTACCAGTAAGCGTCGCGTGAAGCTCGTGCCGGCCAGCCTGCGCGTACGGATCATCGTACTGTTCTCGGCGCTGCTGATTGTTTTGCAGGTGCTGGGCTATCTGTTGCTCAATCGCGCCAGCAACGAAATCGCGCGTGACACGCTGGCACTGGAGCTCGGCGTTGGCGAACGCATCTTCTTGCGCTTGCTGGAACAGAACCGCAACAGGCTCGAAGAGAGCGCCAGTCTGCTCGCGTCCGATTTCGCCTTTCGCACGGCCGTCGGCACCGGCGATATCGCGACGGTGACTTCCGTGCTCGCCAATCACGGCGCACGCGCGTCCGCAGCGGTGATGATGCTGATTTCGCTCGACCAGATGGTGGTGGCGGATACCGTGCGTCCGGAGGCACGCGGCAAGCCGTTCGGCTTTCCGGAGCTGACGCGCAGCGCCGAAAGCGACGGCAAGGCGTCTGGTGTGGTGCTGCTCAACGGCAAGCTTTATCAACTGGTGGTGGTGCCGGTACTGGCACCAACAGCCATCGCCTGGGTGGGCGTCGGCTTCAATATCGATGATCGCACGGCGGACGATCTGAAGCGCCTGACCGCGCTGGAGGTCTCGTTTCTCAGCCGCAACCGCAACGGTGGATGGCAACTGCATGCGTCGACGCTGCCCGAGGCGGTCCGCAGTGGCTTGCCTGCTGTGATGCCGGCGCCGGGCCAACCGGGTGAGGTCAGCGAGCACGGCAGCGCTACCGAGATTGAGCTTGCCGGCACTGCATATCGAGCGCGTGCGGTTGGCATTGAGCGACAGGGCGACACCCAGTTCACCGCCGTTCTGCAGCGCACGGTTGCGGAGAGTCTGCAACCGTTCCGTCGCGTTACTGCCGCGTTTCTTTCTCTGGCTGCGGCCAGTCTCGCGCTGTCGGTGCTGGGTAGCGTGCTGATCGCGCGCAACATCACGCGTCCGCTCAATGAGTTGGCGGCGCTGGCTGGGCGCGTCGAGCAGGGCGACTACACAGACCGCGCGGCCACCGGGCAGCGCGGAGAGATCGGCGCGCTGGCGTCCAGCTTCAATCACATGCTTGATGGCATTCTGGCGCGCGAGAAGGAGAATCTGCGTCTCGCCTTCGAGGACCATCTTACTGCCTTGCCGAATCGTGCGCGCTTTCATGAGCGCCTGCGTGCTGCGCTCGACGCGTCACGCTCATCGCGGCAGCCGCTGGCTGTGCTGGTGCTCGATCTTGACCGCTTCAAGTTCGTCAACGACACGCTGGGGCATCCGGTGGGCGACCGGGTGCTCAGCGCGGTGGCAGCGCGGCTGGCGTCTGTGCTGTCACCGGGCGACACGGTAGCGCGTCTCGGCGGCGACGAATTCGCCATCCTGCTGCCGGCGGGTGATTCAGCACATGCCATGACAGTGGCAACGCTGGTGCAGAAGTCACTCGAAGCGCCGATCATCGTCGATGAACAGCCTATCGACATTGGCACCAGCGTTGGTGTTGCCGCCTATCCGCAGCATGCCGATGACGCCGACGATTTGCTTCGCTTTGCCGATATCGCGATGTATGCCGCCAAACGCAGCAAGAGCGGCATCGCGGTTTATGACCCGCACTACGAACAGTACCGCGAAGCGCATCTCACGCTGCTGGGGGAATTGCGCCGTGCCATCGAGCAGGGTGAGTTGCGCCTGTTCTACCAGCCGAAGTTCGCCATCGCGTCCGACCGTGTCACTGGCGTTGAGGCACTGGTGCGCTGGCAGCACCCGGTACGCGGGGTGCTGCCGCCGTCAGAGTTCATTCCGTTCGCCGAGCAGACCGGAAACATCCGCATGATCACGCGCTGGGTGATCGCTACGGCGGCCGCGCAATGCGGCGCCTGGCGGGTGGCAGGAATTGAGCTTGCGGTGGCGATCAACGTGTCAGCGCGTGACCTGCTGGATCGTGATCTGGTGAGCGTGATTGATGCCGCGCTGCGCCGCCACGCGGTGCCGCCGGCCCTGCTCTGTATCGAACTGACCGAAAGCGCGCTGATGGAAGACCCTGGCCGTGCGCGGGCGACGCTGCACGCGCTGCGCGATCTTGGTGTGCGGCTGGCGATGGACGACTACGGCACCGGCTACTCGTCGCTGGCTTACATCAAGGACCTGGCACTCGACGAAATCAAGATTGATCGCGCGTTCGTTACCGCAATCGACGCCAACTCGCAGAATGCCGCCATTGTGCGGTCAACCATCGAGCTTGGGCACAGCCTGGGCATGATGGTGATTGCCGAAGGCGTCGAGACGGAGGCGGAGCTGCGGCATCTGCAGGCATTCGGCTGCGACTATGCGCAGGGCTACCGCATTAGCCGGCCGATGCCGGCCGACGATATCCCTCGCTGGATGGCCGCACGGCAGCGCCGCGTCAGCTAAGCCGGAAACGACGCTACTGACCAACGCGCTGGTCGATGCGAATCGCGCTGGTTGCCGGCAGCTTGGTGCTTGTCTTCTCGCTTTGCCAGTCGCCGTTCTGCGCCGTCGGCTGGCCATTAAGCGATAACCGCGCCTGCAAGGTCACTTCGGCACCGTCTTTCAGGCCGGCGCCGCCAATCATCGCGTCTGCGGCGTTGAGCAGGACCGGTTTGTCGAGCGAGCCAACGTCGATCCGCTTTGCTGCGAGCGGCGGACCGCGGTCGGCACCAGTGGCGCGTACGATCAGAAAGACGGCCGATGATGCCGTCGCCGCTTTCCTCGCATCAGGGCTCAACTGCAGTTGCAAAGTTGCCAACGGGGCGCTGCTGGCAGCCGCAGTGGCGGTTCCGTTGCCACTTGTACCTGCCCCGCGCGACTTGATATCGGCGAGCGCGTTATCGGCAATCTGCGCGAAGCCCGAATTCGCCTCAACCAGCGAGCGGGCGAGAGAAAAGGTCTTTTCCGCCGCTGCAAACTGGCTTTGCTGGATCTCCCAGGTACCTTTCAGCAGCAGGGCCTTCGGGTTGCGTGGGTCGATGGCCAACGCCTTGTTGACCAGTGCGATTGGCTGGCCATCGATCTTGCCCTGACCCTGCCCGGCGGCGGCGTCGGCATAGTCGGCCCAGACGTCGGCATCGTCTGCGGCCAGAGCGGTCGCCTTTTCGTACGCCTGCAGTGCCTCTGCGAAGCGGCCCACCGACGATTTGGCGCGCGCCAGCAGCAACCAGCCCTTGAGATCGCCCGGGTTCTGCTTCAACCGCTCTTCCGCCATGCGGAACAGCTCGTCCATCTGCTGATCGGCGTTTTGGGCAGTGGTTGCTGGCGCCGGTGGGCGCACGACTTCGGGAATGGCAGCAGCGGGCGAGCCGATCAGCAGGTAGCTGCCGATCGCCAGCAATGGCACCGTCACGCCCAGCGCAACGGCCGTTCTTGGATAGCGACCAGCACTGACCACGCGTTCTGCTTCAGCCTCCGCCAGCACGCGCGACTGCAGTTCGCGCTCGGCTTCGGCCAGTCCCTCGGTTGTGAGCAGACCAAGCTGATGGTCGCGACGGGCCTCAGTCAGCTCCACACGCAGCGCGTCAACATTGGTGTTACCGATGTCAGTGTCATTCGCCTGATCACGGCCTGCGACGGTCGCTACACGTCGCGCCAGCAGCGGACGCAACAGCAACCAGAGCACCATGATTGTGATGAAGAGGATGGCAGCGACGAGTACGATGGCAGGATTCATGACGGGGTACGTGGCTGGGTTTCGCTGGCATCCGGGCTGACGGATGAGTTTGCTGTGTCGCCCAGCAGCGCGCGGGCGCGGGCACGCTCGGCGTCGCTGAGCTCGCCGCTGCCGGTCCGGGCGCCGGACTGCCGCAACCGGCGGGTGAGCAGGAACGCCGCAAACAGCAGCACTGCAAAGGGCCCGAGCCACAGGGCGACGGTAGCTGCCTTGAGTGGCGGCTTGTAGAGCACAAAGTCACCAAAGCGGTCGGTCATGTACTGCTTGACCTCTTCTTCGCTCTTGCCTGCTGCGAGTTGGGTACGTACCTGATCACGCAGATCGCGGGCGACCGGTGCATCGCTGTCGGCAACGGTCTGGTTCTGGCAGACGAGGCAGCGCAGCTCGGTGGAGAGCGCCTTGACGCGGGCCTCGAGCGCCGGGTCTGCCGCAGTGGATGAAGCGGATTGCGCCAGTGTCACCGTCATGGCGAGCGCCGCAGTCAACCCGGTAACGGTGACGATCACGCCGCGATGGCTGTCGCGTACCGATTGGATTGATGGCATGGCAGGTGCAGACATCATTCCGCTCCTGCGGCGGCCGCGTTGCCGGCTACCGCTTCACGCTGCGCCCGCCGCGCACGGCGATAGCGCGGATCGAGCGCGCCGAGCAGCCCGCCCAGCGCCATGATCACGCAGCCAATCCAGATCCAGTTCACCAGTGGCTTGTAGTGCACACGCACTGTCCATGATCCCCCGCCCAGTTCATCGCCGAGCGACACGTAAAGATCTCGCAACGGCGAACGGTCGATGGCGGCCTCAGTCATCGGCATGGACCGCTGTGATGCGTAGAAGCGCCGCTCCGGCGTCAGCGTGCCGACGACGCGCCCATCGCGCGAAAGTTCGAAACTGCCCCGCTTGGCGTTGTAGTTGGGACCGGCGATATCGGTCACGCCGAGAAACTTCACATCGACGCCCGCCACGCTTTTGGTCTGTCCAACGGTCAGCGCAACGTCGTGCTCTTTCTCGAAGGCTTTTACGGCAGTGACGCCGATGATGAAGGCCACAACGCCAAGATGCGCTATCTGCATGCCGTGGAACGCAAGCGGGATCTGCTTCCATTTGTTTGCGGTACTCGCCATGCCAGACGCGTGGCGCAGCCGGTCGCGATAGCCATCGATCACCCCCCACGAGAGCCACGCTGCGAACGCCATGCCGCAACAGGCGAGCAGCGAAAAACGGCTGCCAAGCAGCGCACAGGCGACAAAGGCAACCGCTGCGGCAATGGCGGGCGCGATCATCCGACGCAGCAGACTCTTGCCGTCGTCGTCCTTCCAGCGCGCGTTCGGGCCGACCCCCATCAATGCAATCAAAGGCAGCATGATCGGCACGAAGACGATTTCGAAGTAAGGCGGCCCGACACTGACCTTGCCAAGACCGAATGCGTCCGCCAGCAACGGGTACAGCGTACCCAGCAATACCGCGCCGGCCGCGACAACCAGCAACAGGTTGTTGCCGAGCAGGAAGGCTTCGCGCGACAGCAATCCAAAGCGCCCGCCGTCGTTGACCTTCGGCGCCCGTAGCGCGTAGAGCGTCAGCGAGCCACCGATGATCGCCACCAGGAAAGCGAGGATGAATACGCCGCGCTTCGGATCGGTGGCGAAGGCGTGCACGCTGGTCAGCACGCCGGAGCGCACGAGGAAGGTGCCAAGCAACGACAGCGAGAAGGCAGCAATGGCGAGCAATACGGTCCATGCCTTGAACGCGCCACGCTTCTCGGTGACAGCCAGTGAGTGAATCAGCGCAGTGCCGACCAGCCAGGGCATGAAGGAAGCATTCTCCACCGGGTCCCAGAACCACCAGCCGCCCCAGCCCAGCTCGTAGTAAGCCCAGAAGCTGCCCAGCGCAATGCCGCAAGTCAGAAAGATCCACGCCGCAATGGTCCACGGCCGGCTCCAGCGCGCCCAGGTGGAGTCCAGTCGCCCACCCCATAGTGCCGCGATGGCGAAGGCAAACACCACCGCCATGCCGACGTAGCCCATGTAGAGCAGCGGCGGGTGGAAGATCATGCCCGGGTCTTGCAGCAGCGGATTGAGATCGCGGCCTTCTGGTGCGGCCGGAATCAGCCGCTCGAACGGATTTGAGGTGAGCAGCGTGAAGGCGAGGAACACCGCAGTGATGGCTGCCAGCACCACCAGTACGCGGGCAACCATGACATCGGGTAACTGCTTCGAGAATTGCGCCACGGCGGCGCTCCAGCCGGTGAGCATCAGCACCCACAGCAGCATGGATCCCTCGTGTGAGCCCCAGGTCGCGGAGATGCGGTATTGCAGTGGCAGCAGCGAATTGGAATTGGTCGCCACGTTGAGCACGCTGAAGTCGCCAGCGGCAAACGATTGCATCAGGCACAGAAACGCAAACAGCACCAGTGCAAACAGCAGCAGCGTTGCATTGCGGGCGAACGCCACCAGTGCCACACCGCGGCGCAGATTGGCAAAACCGGCGACGCCGGCACTGGTCAGGCAGACAAAAAATGCCAGAACGAGGGCGAAGTGACCGAGCTCGGGGATCATGAGGAGGGCGCCCGGGAAGGCGCTGGCGACTGCAGAACTCCTGATTTTATGGGGCCGCCATGAAGCGGACATGAAGCGGCGACACGGGCGGGGGACAAGATGTGCCCCTCACCACAGCGTGGTCATGGCAGGACAGCGCCGGCAAGTAAACTGCCCGCATGACTGATCCCGTTGTTCCCGGGTCGCTGGCCGCGCTGCAGGCGCGCTACGGCGAGCGTCACCGCTGGCTGTTGCTGCTTTCGCTGATGATTGGCACCATGGCGTCGGTGATGTCGTCGACGATTGTCAACGTCGCCATCCCCGACATGAGCCAGCACTTTGCGCTAGGGCAGGATCGCGCGCACTGGGTGAGCTCCGGCTTCATGGCGGCGATGACCGTGTCGATGCTGACCACGCCGTGGTTGCTGGCACGCTTCGGTTACCGCCAGACCTACTTGATCTGCATGTGGCTGTTGCTGCTGGGCGGCATCGGCGGCGGCTTTTCCAATCACTTTGGCTTGGTGCTGGTGGCCCGCGCCTGCGAAGGGCTCGCCGCCGGGGTGGTACAGCCCATCCCGGCCATCATCATCCTGCGCGCGTTTGCGCAGAACGAGCAGGGCCGCGCCAGCGGCATCTTTGGCATGGGCGTGGTGCTGGCACCGGCGATTGGTCCTAGCATCGGCGGTGTGCTGGTCGACTGGTTTGGCTGGCGCTCCATTTTTTTCATGGTGGCGCCGTTTTGCGTAGTGTCCATGTGGCTGGCCTACAAATTTGTGCCGATTACTGCGCCCGGCGGTGTGGCAGCTGATCGGGGCGGCGCGCCGCTGGACTGGATCGGACTGCTGCTGGCAACGGCCGGCACGCTGAGCCTGCTGAACGGGCTGGTTCACTTGCATGATGGTGCGCCCTTGCTGGCCGGCGGGTTGCTCGTGATTGCAACGCTGTCCTGCGCCGGTTTTGTGTGGTGGGAGCGCCGTATTGCCCGTGCGGGCAACACGACCGCTGGCGCGACCCGTGGTGCTGCTGCGCCGCTGATGAGCTTCGATCTGTTCGGCTATCGCCAGTTTGCGATGGGCACGGTGGTCGCCTTCATTTACGGCACCGCGCTGTTCGGCTCGACCTATCTGCTGCCGGTGTTCATGCAGCGGGGCCTTGTGCTCTCGCCCTCCTATGTCGGCACCATCCTGCTGCCGGCCGGATTCATTCTGGCCGGCACCATTGCACTGGTCGGGCGGCTGGCAGATCACCAGCCCGCGCACCGGCTGGTCAGCATCGGCCTGCTGCTGCTGGCCAGCTCTTTTGCGCTGATGGTGACGGTCAACACGACGACCAGCCTGTTCGTTCTGGTTGCCTGGGCGATCATTGGGCGTATCGGCCTCGGCTTCATCCTGCCGTCGCTCAACCTTGGCTCGATGCGCGGCGTTGATCGGGCGTTGATTCCGCAGGGTGCCAGCGTGATCAACTTCATGCGCATGCTGGGCGGTGCGATCGGTGTCAGTCTCTGCGGCATCCTGCTGGAATGGCGGCTGGCCGCGCATGGCGATTCGTTGACCGCACTGGCAACCAGCAGCGCGCGCCTTGATGCCTTCGATGAAGTGTTTTGCGTGGTTGCCGGGATCTGTGCGGTGGCGATCATTGCTGCGTGGCAGTTGCGCGAGCGGGCCACGCCAGCGCCACCTTCGGCGGACTGAAGATCAGCCAGCAGTCGCCAGTTTGAGCACCAGCGCGGCGCAATCGACCGGTGCTTCCATCGGTATCAGATGACCGGTCGGCAAGGCGTGGAAGCGCGGCGCGAATAGCCGCTCGTTTTCTGCGTAGCCCGCCATGCGCGTTTCTTCCGACTGGGTTCCGGCGATGTAGTGCACGGCAATCCCCTTGCGGCGGAGACGTTGCAGTGCATGGAACGCCGGGCGATGCACGACGTAGGCATAGATGTCGCGTTCAGTGTCACGCGGCACGCGCAATGTGACGCCGCCATTGGCGGCGGTGACAAGGGCGTGCGCAACGAAATCGTCGAGCACACCCGGCGCCCAGCGCTGTACGAACGCCTTGCCAGCGAAGAACTCGCGGGCCGCTGCGCGGCTCGGCCACTGGTCGCGCCGACGGGCGGCGATGGGAGCGGGTCCCGCACGATAGGCGAGCCCGGTGAGCTGGGAAAAGCTGAGCAGCTTGCCACGCCAGCCGGTCGGAATTGGCGAATCAATCAACACCACGGCCGCGACCGCCTCCGGGTGCCGTGCCGCCGCCTGCAAGGCAAGGTAGCCACCCATCGAGTGCCCGACCAGCACATGGCGGCTGCCCGCGCGTGGCTGTGTCAGCCCGAGAGCCTGATCCAGCATTGTCGGCCAGCGCCGATGCGCGGCACAGTCCGGTGCGCTATCGAGCACGGAAGGCGCGTGGACGTGTGCATGACGCTCCAATGCCGCAAAGAACTGGCGATAGACGCCTGACGGGTAACCGTTGGCGTGAAAGAACGTGAGGTGCAGGGAAGGCTTCAATTCAGTTCGGCGGATGAGGAGAGCGGCAATGTGCATGACGCAACGTCTTCGTGTGCGCGCCGCGCCGCACACGCATCGCAGCGGATAGCGTAGAGGCGCAAACTGGAGTCAACCATCCAATCACTCCGCTTCGCCGTGCAACATCAACCTCGCATCAACCAGGCCGAGCAGACAACAAAAAACCCGCCCGGGTTGCCCCAAGGCGGGTTTTGCAGAGTAGCCTGGGCTTACTCTTTTTCGGCGATCACGATGACCTTGATCTCGCTCGTCACATCGGTGTGCAACTGCAGCTTGACGGCGGTTTCGCCGATGGTCTTGATCGGGCCGGATGGCATCAACACCATCGACTTGGTGACCTCGTAGCCCTGGGCGCGCAGCGCTTCGGCGACGTCAACGTTGGTGACCGAGCCGAACAGACGGCCGTCAACGCCGGCTTTCTGCGTCATCTTGAGCTCGACGCCGTTGAGCTTTTCGCCCAGTGCAGTTTGCACGGCGAGCTTCTCGGCGGCGACCTTTTCGAGGTCAGCACGACGGGCAGCGAGGTCGGCGATGTTCTTCTCGGTCGCGCGCTTGGCCTTGCCTTGCGGGATCAGGAAGTTGCGGGCATAGCCGTCCTTGACCTTGACGATGTCGCCGAGCAGGCCGACGTTCAATACTTTTTCAAGAAGGATGATTTGCATGATGAGGGTTCCTTCCGTCGATTACTCGTGCAGATCGCAATACGGCAGCAGCGCCAGGAAGCGGGCGCGCTTGATTGCGGTGGTGAGCTGGCGCTGGTAGCGGGCCTTGGTGCCCGTCACGCGGCCCGGCATGATCTTGCCGTTTTCCTGGATGAAATCCTTCAGCGTGTCGATGTCTTTGTAATCGATCTCTTTTACGCCAGCTGCCGTGAAGCGGCAGAACTTCTTGCGCTTGAAGAGGCTCGGTTGACGATCGCGCTTGGGGCGCTGGCCGAACTTGGGTTTGCCGAATGCCATGGTGTGCGCTCCCGTGCGTTAGGCTGCCGTCGCTGCTTCGGCAGCGTCAGCGGTGTTGAGGTTCTTGGCCTTTTCGCCAGCCATCATCGGCGACGGAGCCACTTCGGCGCCATCTTTCTGCACCGTCAGGTGGCGCAGCACGGCGTCGTTGAATTTGAACGCGGTTTCGAGCTCGACCAGCGTGTCGCGATCGCACTCGATGTTCATGCACACGTAGTGCGCCTTGTAGATCTTGTTGATCGGATAAGCCAGCTGGCGGCGGCCCCAATCTTCAAGACGATGGATCTTGCCGGTCTTGCCGGTCACCAGGGAGCGATAACGCTCGACCATCGTGGGCACTTGCTCGCTTTGGTCCGGATGGACGATAAAGACGATCTCGTAATGACGCATGGGTCATTTCCTTTCAGTCTATGGACAGTGGATGGCTTTCGCTGCAACGCAACCAAAGCCGCTCAAACTGACCCCCGGCGTTTGTTGTTGGCGCCTTGCTGATGGCCTGGCTATCGGATGAAAGCAGACCGCACACAAGACGTGTTTGCCGTGGAGCAGAGCCATAAATTATAGCCCGACCGGCGTTGGCGCGCCAGTGACGTCGCCCGCCTCAGACAATGCCGCGCAATTTGTCGCATCGCAATAAAACCACGATTTCCTTAGGGTTGCTCGGGACAAAATTGACTTGTGTCAATTCTGCAAATCGCCAACACGGAACAATGCCCAGACGATTCTTGGGCATCCGGCGGCCGCCAGCATCAGGCGGGCACTCACCGGGCACCATGCCGGCGTCCTGGCGGGTGACTACACCAGTGGGCGCAATCGACACGCGATCAAAGGAGTACGCATGTTCGCTCCCACCGAGCTTTACAACGACGGCAAGCACATCTGCATTTCATTCTCTGACCTGGTTGCCGAGGCCGGAGAGGCCGTGCAGGCCAACCAGTTTCTGGTGGTCGACAACGGCGATGACGCCCTGATCGATCCGGGTGGCAACATGACCTATCACGCGCTCTACATGACCATGTCGCGTTATGTGCCGCCGAAGAAGCTGCGCTACGTCTGCGCCTCGCATGCCGACCCGGACATCATTGCGTCGCTCGCGCGCTGGATCGGCGGCACCGACTGCCAGCTGGTCATTTCCAGCATCTGGTCGCGCTTCGCACCGCACTTCTGCACCGGCACCAGCACCGAGGGCCGCATCATGGCGATCAAGGACGAGGGCGCCATCCTGCCACTCGGCAAGAGCAGCCTGCACGTGATTCCGGCGCACTTCCTTCACTCGGAGGGCAACTTCCAGTTTTACGACCCCGTCGCCAAAATCCTGTTCTCGGGCGACCTCGGCGCATCGTTGATGCCGCCCAAGATCTGCGGCCAGCCAGTGCCCGACTTTGCCCGCCACATCCCGAACATGGAGGGCTTCCACCGCCGCTACATGGTGTCGAACAAGGTTTGCCGACTGTGGGCGCGCATGGTGCGCCAGCTCGACATCGAGATGATCGTGCCGCAGCACGGGCCGTTCTTCAAAGGCAAGGCAATGTGCAACCAGTTCATCGACTGGATCGACAACCTCTCCTGTGGCGTTGACCTCGTGTCCGAGGCCAACTACATGCTGCCGCAGTCGCGGGTCTAGGCCATTGGTGTGCCGTTTGGCGGCGCACGACGCGTCGCCACGGATAATCCGCCTCAATCAGCTTTTTGCCGAAATGCCCATTCAAATTGGGCTTGAAGCTCGAAACAACCTAAACTCGATAAATGGCGTAAATAGCCCTTACGCCCATTGAAATCTGGGTTTCATTGGAAAGTTGATAACCAAAATTGCCCGGTCGAGACGATTCGTCGCAATCGCCGCAGGCATCTGTCGCGGTTGAAATGTCTGGCGACGGACTAACATAGTCACTTACTGAACGCGTTTTGCGCTCACCACGATTTCCGGGCCCGACCTGGTTTCGACGGGAGTTCTGATATGCGCTTGGGGCATGTCGAGGGGTAGCTCCTCGTAAATCCGCTGCAAAGCAATTTAATTGCAAACGATAGCTTCTACGGCGAAAGCCGTCTCGCAGCCTAATTAAAAACTAGGTTCGAGTGTTGCAGCAGGGGACGTGGACTCTGCGCCGAGCCGGGCAACTGGTAAAGCAGCAACATCATCTTCCCACGGGTAGGGTGCGTGAGTGTCTGCGGCGCGCATCCGAAATCAAGCGGGCTGGCTGGTGGCGAGGGTGCTCATGCTCGCGTCAACGGCAAGATCAAATCACTGAGCTAAGCATGTAGTCCTGACCATCGATGGCTTTCGGACGCGGGTTCAATTCCCGCCGGGTCCACCA
>ERZ795062.664-NODE-664-length-27592-cov-10.958892_pt1 | contig 27592 bp, 27 predicted proteins | sample MGYA00375146_ERZ795062 | MGnify/ENA primary metagenome ERZ795062 (study PRJEB30191, sample SAMN05720281) | activated sludge metagenome | isolation source: Anaerobic digester | place: USA | collected 2015-07-16 ... | reverse complement strand
CCACATCCAGCAAGGTGCCCTGGGCGCCTTCGAACAGCAGGTTGGCGCCGTGCAGGTTGGCTTCGTTCAGTTCGCGCGACACGTCGGCCATCATGGGCTTGAGCAGTTCGGCGTGCTTCATGGCCTCAGAATAAACCGCCTCGAACTGGACTTCGCCGTCGCGGATGTAGGGCTTGAGCGCATCGGGGAACGCGAAGCTGCCCGAATGGAGGAAAGTGGTCAGCACATGGTTGTGCAGGGTCAGCAGGTCACGCAGGCGGGCGGCGAAGCGCTCCGGGTATTTCAGGTCCTGCACCCGCAGGGCGCGCCGGGCGATCTTGTCTTCGTAGGCCGGGCCGATGCCGCGGCCGGTGGTGCCGATCTTCTCGGTGCCGCCCTGCTCGCGCGCGGCTTCACGCGCCACATCCAGCGCCGCGTGAAACGGCAGGATCAGCGGGCAGGCTTCGCTGATGCGCAGGCGCGAGCGCACTTCGACTCCGGCCTTTTCCAGGCCTTCGATCTCTTCGAACAGCTTGGCCGCCGACAGGACCACGCCGTTGCCGATGTAGCACTTCACGCCGGGGCGCATGATGCCGCTGGGAATCAGGTGCAGCGCCGTCTTCACGCCATTGATCACCAGCGTGTGGCCGGCGTTGTGCCCGCCCTGGAAGCGCACCACGCCTTGGGCGCTCTCGGTGAGCCAGTCCACCAGCTTGCCCTTGCCCTCGTCACCCCACTGGGTGCCGACAACCACCACGTTCCGTCCTTTGGTCATGTTCATTTCATTGGTTCTCAAATGGCCCGCACGACCCATTGCCCGGCGACTTCGATCAGTTCACGGTCGCAATGGAATTCATCAATTTCGCTCTCGTGGCCTGGCAGCACGCCCACCACGGTTTCGCCGCGCCCGCGCAGCGCCGTGATGGCCACGCGCAAGCCCGCGTCTTCGCTCCACGGGGCCCGGATCGCAGCTTTCAGCGGCCGGGGCGCGGCCGCGCCCACCACATTCTTGAGGTCCAGGCTGAATCCGACGGCCGGGCGGGCCCGGTCGTGGTTGTGCCCGAAGACCGCGCCGACACCGTCATAACGGCCCCCGCGGACCAGCGCGTCAGCCGCGCCCTTCGCATACACGGAAAACCGCGCACCACTGTAATAGGCGTAACCCCGGAGATCGGCGAGGTCGAAGCTGACCCGGGTATCGCCGAGCTGCCTGGCCAGCCATTTCAGGTTGTCCAACGCCTTGTCGATGCCCGGCGCGGACTTGAGGGCGACGCGGGCCTCATCCAGAATCTTTTCGTCCCCGTACAGTTGCACCAGCGCCAGCAGGCCTTCCCGCGTCGCCGCAGGCAGGTGGCGGCTCAGCGCGGCCAGTTCGCTCGAATCCTTCGCCGCCAGCGCCGCATGCAACTGGCCCAGAAGGGGCGCGCTGATGGGCACGCCGGCCAGCAAGGCATCCACGACACTGGCGTCGGCCAGATCGACGCTGAGACCCGACACCTGGGCCGCCTTGAGGCAGTCCAGCGCCAGCAGCAGGATCTCCAGATCGGCTTCGCGACCTGCGTGCCCGTAGATCTCGGCCCCCAGTTGCAAGGGCTCGCGGGTGGCGTGCGGGCGGTCGGGACGGGTATGAAGCACCGGCCCGCAGTAGCACAGGCGGGTCACCCCGGCACGGTTCAGCAGATGGGCGTCAATGCGGGCGACCTGTGGCGTGGTATCGGCACGCACGCCCAGCATGCGTCCCGACAACTGGTCCACCAGCTTGAAGGTTTGCAGATCCAGCGCTTCACCGGTGCCGGTCAGCAAGGACTCCAGATGCTCCAGCAACGGCGGAATGACCAGTTCATAGCCGTAGCCGCAGGCCGTATCCAGCAGGCAGCGACGAAGCTCTTCGATGTGGCGGGCCTCGGAAGGCAGGACATCGGCAATGTGATCCGGCAGGACCCAAGCGGACATGTAAAGGCGGATCTGTTAAATCGGCGATTTTACCGGGCTTGAAGCCCGTCTCACGCGGCAAGCCAGAGAATCAATAGGCCCGCCAACAGGCTGCAGAGCCCGAAAAAACGAATCTGCCCGTTGCCCAGCCTCAGGATCTGTTCAAACATCCGGCGCCAGCTGATCGGCGACATCAAAGGCAGCAACCCTTCGATCACCAGCATCAACGCCAGCGCCTGCCAAAAGGTATTGCCGTCCACAAGGGTTATTTCTTGGGGCCCGGGGTCTGGACGCTGGCGCTTGCACCCGATCCACGCATGGCCTTGAAGAAGTCAGAGGAGGGGTCCAGCACCATGACGTCGCTCTTCTTGTTGAATGCCGCCTTGTAGGCGTCCAAGCTGCGATAGAACTGCGCAAACTGGGGGTCGCGTCCGAACGCGTCGGCAAAGATGCGTGCCGCCTCGGCGTCGCCCTCGCCTTTCACTTTCTGGGCTTCCCGATAGGCGTTGGCCACGGTGACTTCGCGCTGGCGATCGGCATCGGCGCGGATGCGTTCGCCTTCGGCCGCCCCGGTGGAGCGCAATTCGTTGGCGACTCGCTGGCGTTCAGCCACCATACGCTTGAACACGGATTCGGTGATGGCCTCCACATAGTCGATGCGCGTGATTCGAACATCGACCACCTCGACGCCCCAGGGTTTGGCGCCCTGAATCGCCTGCTGCACTTCTCGCTTGACACCGGAGACGAGCGACTCGCGGCTGGTCAGCAAATCCGACACAGGACGCCGGTTGATCTCTTCCTGAAAAGCATTTCGAACCACACGGTTGAGCTGGCTGGCGCCCGCCTTTTCGTCCAACCCGACATTTCGAATGAAATCCGATGGATCACGCACCCGCCAGCGGACAAACCATTCGATCACGACCCGCTGCTTCTCCGCGGTCAACATCGGATCGGTATCGGAGCTCTCCAGCACCAGCAGGCGCTTGTCGATGAAGGATACGTTCTGGAACGGAGGTGGCAGCTTGGCGTGAAGGCCGGGTTCGGTGATCACGTGCCGGATCTGTCCGAAGGCATACACCACGCCAAACTGGCGCTGGTCAACGACGAACAGGGTTGACGCCAGCACGGCGAGCGCAACCAGCAGGGAGGAAACAATAAATCCGACTTTGTTCATTTTCTTTCTCCCTCAGCGCGTTTCACGTTCGCGCGTGCGCGCCGCATCTCGCGAGCGCGAGTCAGCGGCTGCGGCCGACGCTGGCGACGGGGCGGCTGGCACTGCAGGCGCACTGGCGGCGGGCGTTGCGAGGTCCGGACTGCCCACCGTGCCAGTTGTTGAACCGGTCATTTGCATGATCTTGTCCAAGGGCAGATACAGGAGATTGGATCCCGCGCGTGACTCGACCAGGATTTTGCTGACATTGCCGTACACCTGCTGCATCGCATCGATGTACATCCGGTCGCGTGTGACTTGCGGCGCCTTCTGGTACTCCGTCAGCACTGAGCGAAAACGTTGCGCATCACCCTGTGCCTGGGCAACAATGCGCGCCCGGTAGGCCTCGGACTCCTCCTTGAGACGCGAAGCCGAGCCGACGGCTCTTGGAATCACGTCGTTGGCGTAGGCTTGTGCTTCGTTCTTCGAGCGCTCGCGCTCCTGGCCTGCCTTGAGCACGTCATCAAAGGCTGCTTGCACTTGCTCCGGAGGCCGCACGCCGCTTTGCTGAAGGTTGATCCCGACAATTTCGATGCCGACTTTGTAGCGGTCAAGGATTTCCTGCATCCGAGTTCGCACACGCGGCGCGATCTGGTCCCGCTCATCGGCCAGGGCCACTTGCATCGGCATCCGACCCACGACCTCCCGCACGGCTGACTCGGCAGCCTGCACCACGGCGCTCGCCGGGTCCTTGCTCTCAAACAGGTAGGCCCGCGCATCGTTCAGGCGATACTGAACCGCAAATTTGATCTCAACGATGTTCTCATCGGCCGTGAGCATTGCCGAGTCACGCAACCCCGTCGCTTTGACAATGACATCGCGGCCTACATCGACCGAACGAATCTGCGTCACGACGACAATCTCGTGCCGCTGCACCGGATAGGGCAATCTCCAGTTGAAACCGGCACCCACGGTCGAGTGGTACTTGCCAAACTGGGTGATGACGGCCTGTTGGCCTTCTTGCACGATAAAGAAGCCGGTTCCCAACCAGATCAGCAACACCACGCCAGCGATCAGCCCCACGCCCAGCCCGGCGCTCTTCATGTCGGGAGGCTGAAATCCCCCGCCTCCATGGTCGCGACCACCGCCCCGACCACCGCCAAAAAGACCACCGAGTTTGCGATTGAAATCGCGCCACAACTCGTCAAGGTCCGGCGGACCCTGGTGCGCGCCCTGGCCACGCCCATTGCCGGATGGTGGGATCGGGGGCTCCGCATCCGGGCGGGGCACCTCGGGCTTTTCGCCGTCGGACGGCTGGTCGCCGCCTCGTCCCCACCGCGGATCGTTCAGATTGAACATGCCCCGGATGCGGCGCGCCAGTCCGGCACCTGGAAGGGCGCGTAAATTGAGGTTCATTCGCATAGCTATCTCGTATCTGAGGTCCTGATTGTGCCCAATCATGGAGCGGCTTCGTCAATCAGGCCAGGGGAATCCGGTGTGACTTGTCCGGGCATTGCCGCTTTCACCAGGGTGGCCAACTGGGCGCGCAACGCGGCCAGGCCCTCGCCGCTGCGTGCACTGACGAAAACTCGCGGCACCGCCGTGCCATCCACATCAAACTGATCGACGAGTTGCACGGGACGCTGCCCATCGCCCAACGCGTCGATCTTGTTGAAGATGAGAAGCTGTGGCACCTTGTCGGCACCGATCTCGCGCAATACGCGCTGCACCTCGGCCATTTGCTCGGGAAACCCGGCGTTGGAAGCGTCAACGACATGCAGCAGCAGGTCCGCATCAGCGGCCTCCTGAAGCGTCGCCTGAAACGCATCGATCAAGCCATGGGGAAGATCCCGGATGAAGCCCACCGTGTCGGACAGGGACACCGAGCGCTCGGCTTCTCCGAGGTAAAGCTGACGCGTGGTGGTGTCCAGTGTCGCAAACAATTGGTCCGCGGCATAGGCACGTGCCTTGACCAACGCGTTGAAGAGCGTGGACTTTCCGGCGTTGGTGTACCCGACCAGGGAGATTGAAAAGCTGTCGCGGCGCGCGCGTTGCCGACGCTGGGTGAGGCGCTGGCGCTTGACCTTTTCAAGGCGTTCCCGGGTGCGCTTGATGGCCTCGCTGATCATTCGACGATCCAGCTCGATCTGCGTTTCACCCGGTCCCCCTCGCGTGCCGATGCCCCCGCGTTGGCGCTCCAGGTGCGACCAACGACGGACCAGGCGCGTGCTGACATATTGCAGGCGGGCCAGTTCGACCTGCAGTTTGCCCTCATGGCTGCGGGCGCGTTGCGCAAAGATCTCAAGAATCAGCAGGGTCCGCTCGTTGACCGGCAGACCGATGTGTCGCTCAAGATTGCGTTGCTGTGCAGGGCTCAGGGACTGATCAAACAGGATTTCCTGGGCGCCGTGCTGCTCCGCCAGCCATTTGATTTCATCGGCCTTGCCACTGCCAACGAACAGGGCGGCGTCCGGTGCTTTCCGCTTGCAGGTGATTCGCGCGACCGGATCCATCCCGGCGGTCTGCGCCAGCAGCCCCAACTCTTCAAGCTCCGAATCAAAATGCGGAAAGCCGAAATCAACGCCCACGAGAACGGCGCGCGTGGCGGGCAAGTTTGAAGAATCAGCCAGGCTCAACTCGGCAGCAGGAAGTGGATCCGCGCCGATTTACGAGGGCGCGCAGAAGAGACCGATCAAGTGCCGGCCGGTTCGCCACCGTCAGCGGTGGCGATCGTCACCGGGCGTCCCGGAACGATGGTCGAAATGGCGTGTTTGTACACCATCTGGGTCACCGTATTCCTCAACAAGACCACATACTGGTCAAAAGACTCGATTTGCCCCTGAAGCTTGATGCCATTGACGAGGTAGATCGACACCGGCACATGTTCGCGCCGCAATGCGTTGAGGAAGGGATCTTGCAAGAGTTGCCCTTTGTTGCTCACGATATTCTCCGTGTTCAAAAGTTGTTAGCAGAGCCCGACCTTAACACAGGGTACTGGCTTGCCGGGTGCACCTTGAAGATATTCCCCTACGGCGACGACTCTGAGGCAGAGTGTTCAATGGGAATCCTTTTCGGTATAGGGGTTCTTCGAACTCTTCATCTCGATACGCAATGGTGTGCCCACCAGATCAAACTCCTTGCGGAAACGCCCTTCCAGAAAGCGTTTGTACGCATCGGTCACGTGTTCGAGCGAGTTGCCGTGGATCACGATGACTGGCGGGTTCATGCCCCCCTGGTGGGCATAGCGCAACTTGGGCCGGAACATGCCGGCGCGCTGGGGCGACTGGAATTGCACGGACTCCAGCAGCAGGCGCGTCAGCACGGGCGTGGACATCTTGCGCGTGGACGCCTTGTAGGCCTGGATGATGGAAGCCCACAAGGGGCCCAGGCCCTGCCGCTTGCGTGCGGAGATGAAGTGAAGGGAAGCAAACTTGAGAAAGGCCAGCCGGGTTTCGATGGACCGCTGAAGCAAGCCACGCTCGTAGTCGTCAACAGCGTCCCACTTGTTGACAGCCAGCACGACGGCCCGACCACTTTCCAAGGCATACCCGGCGATATGGGCATCCTGGTCGGTGACCCCCTGGGTTGCATCGAGCAGCAGCAGCACCACGTGCGCCGATTCAATGGCCTGCAGGGTCTTCACCACGGAGAATTTCTCGATAGCCTCAAAGACCTTGCCACGACGCCTCAATCCAGCCGTGTCAATGAGCTCAAATCGCTGCCCGTTTCGCTCGAACGGTACCTTGATCGCATCGCGTGTCGTACCGGGCAAATCAAAGGCGACGAGCCGCTCTTCACCCAGCCAGGTGTTGATCAGGGTGGACTTGCCCACGTTGGGACGCCCGGCCACTGCCAAGCGGATCACGCCGGGGGCTTCATCAGCCTCTTCTTCGTCCGGGTCAGGTAGGTGGAGAGGCTCCAGCGCCAGCTCGATCAGCGTCCTGATGCCCTGTCCGTGTGCCGCTGAAACCGGGACAACCTCGCCCAGGCCGAGTTCATAAAATTCGGTCAGTTGCACACCCTCTTGCATGCCTTCGGCCTTGTTGGCGATCAGAACGCAAGGTTTGCCCAGCTTCCGGAGGTACTTGGCAATGTCGTGATCTTGAGCGGACAAGCCCGCCCGTGCATCCACGACAAAAATGACAACATCCGCCTCGGCCACGGCCTGCTGAGCCTGACGGGCCATTTCGCGAAAAATCCCCCCCACGGCATCCGGCTCAAATCCCCCGGTATCAATGACGATGAACTCGTGCTTGCCGGACTTTCCAATGCCGTAGTGACGGTCGCGGGTCAGGCCGGCGTAGTCAGCCACGATCGCATCGCGCGTCTTGGTCAGACGGTTGAACAGCGTAGATTTTCCGACGTTTGGGCGACCTACGAGGGCTAAGACAGGCTTCACGTCAGCGGACCCGTTCCATCATTCAGGCCGGAATCCGAAAATACCACCATTGCGCGTCACTGCAATCAAGGTATCTCCCGCCAACACTGGCGACGCCGCGATGGCAGACCCATCGGTTGACAAGCGGTTGAGTGCGCTGCCATCCTCCACGGACAGCAGGTGAATCAGACCCGAATCGTCGCCAACGGCGACCGAACGCCCGACCGCCAGAGGCGCAGTCATCGCGCGGTACTTCAGGCGTTCATGTTCCCACTGCTTTTCGCCGTTGGACCGGTTCCAGGCGATGATCTTTCCATCCGCGTCGACCCCGAATACGGATCGGGCATTGCCATGCAGGCCAACCACGCCATTCGAAGGCTGGCTCCAGATCAAAGTTCCACGCGTCGTGTCCACGCATCCCACCGCGACCTGGAACGCACGCGCACACACCACCGCGCCCTCCCGGCTCACGCTCCCGACCAGATCGATCAGCCGTTCAACATCGTTTGCACCCCGGGCGGTTGCGATGGGCACCTCCCAGCGGACGCTGCCATTGATCGGATTGAGTCCGACCATTCGTCCGGACAACCCCACCACCAGCGTGTCTCCGACTGCGACGAGCACGCCTGACTGGCGAAGCACCAGGGCGTCGCCTGGGCGCTGCTGCGTCCAAAGCCTTCTTCCGCTGATCCCGTCATAGGCCGAGACCGAGCGATCGGCGGCAAGCACGAAGACGCGTTCACCGGCCACTAGCGGGGATGTATAGACCTGCGCCGGAATACGCTGGCGCCAAAGTTCTTTCCCGTCACGGAATGCCAGCAACTGGTTGGAGCGGGTGACCACAGCCAGCGTCTTGCCGTCGCTGCCGACCCCGGCAGCCAGCGCCTCGCTGGATTTTGCGCGCCAGATTTCGCCACCGCTGGCGCTCTCCAAAAGCATCAGCGATCCATCCGATGCAGCGACCGCCACGCGCTCACCGGTCACCTTGACATTCAACGGAAAAGCAATGGGGCCAATCCGGGTGCTCCACGCCTGCCGCACACCGATCAGGGCAGCGTTCGGCTGAAGATCGGCCGGCTTGGGTTTAGCCCCGCCTCCTGAACATGCGCCCAGCAAACACGCCAGCATGAGGAGCATCGTGCTCCGGATCACGCCACGGGTTCCATTACGAGGCAGGGTCACTTCTTGCTCCCATCGGCAGGCGCGGCCGGGGCGACGTCGGCAGCAGCTGGATCCACGCCCAGCGCAATCAACTTGACCTCCACCAGGCGCCGATAATCCGCCTTTCCATCCAGCAATCGGACGGCTTTCTGGTACTCGGAAATGGCGTCAGCCTTCTTCCCCTGGATGGAAGCGAGATCTCCCTTGCGATCGGCCACAAGGGGTTCAAAATCCTTTGGAACCGACGCTGCCAGCTCCTTCGCAGCCTCGTCGTAGGCCTTTTGGCCGATGAGAATCGTCGCGAGGCGAAGCCGCGCGATGGCGCGATAGCCCTCGTCATCTGACTTGTCTATCACCCACCGCAACGCATCCTTCGCAGCATCCGGCTTGTCTGAATCGAACCAGACCTTGCTCGCCAGAAGCGCCGCCTGCTGCGCATAGGTCGTGCTTCCAAACCGGTCCTTCATGTCACCCCATGCACGCTCCATCCGTGCCATATCACCGGCGACCGCTGTGCGCTCAAACTCATCATAAAGGGCAGCAGCCTGGCTGGCGCGGCTCCGCTGCCAGTACTGGTAGGTGTTCCACGCCGCAAACGTGCCCAGCACCGCGATCAGGATCCAGGTAATCAGGTTGCCGTAGGTTTTCCAGAAGTGCTTGAGCTCGTCAAGCTGCTCCTGTTCTTCGAGATCGAGGTGTTTTGCCATGTGACTGCAGAATTAAGCGTTGGATTGTAGGGTCTGCGCCCAACTCAGCAGACTCGTTATCGAATGGGTGGCCTGTTCGCCCCCACTTTCGCGCAGCGGCTTGACCGTGACCGACTCCCTGGCCACTTCTTCAAGGCCAAAAACCAAGGCAAACCGCGCCCCGCTGCCATCGGCTTTCTTGAACTGTGCTTTCATGCTTCCGATGCCATCACCGGAAGCGCCATGCATCTGGACACTTGCGCCTGCCGCCCGGAGCAATTCAATCGTCCTCATCGCAAATGGCCAGGCGCTTTGATCCTGAACCACCGCGTACATATCAGGCGCCAACGGCGGCGGCCCGCCGCCTTCCTCCCGAACCAGCTCGAGCACCCGTTCGACACCCAGCGCCCAACCCACAGCCGGTGCTGGCTTGCCACCAACTTGTTCGACCAGATAGTCATAACGGCCGCCACCACAGATCGTGCCCTGAGAGCCCAGTCGGTCCGTCACGAACTCGAACACCGTCAGGTTGTAATAGTCCATTCCTCGGACCAGTCGCGGGTTGATGCTGTAGCGCACGCCATTGGTATCCAGGATTGCCTTCAGGGCCTCGAAGTGGGCCAGCGACGCATCGCCGAGAAAATCCAAAAGGCGCGGCGCCGACTCAACAATCCCAGCCATGGCTGGATTCTTGGTGTCCAGTATCCGCAGAGGATTGCTGTAAAGGCGGCGCTGTGCGTCAGCATCAAGCAGGGCCGCATGGCCCTCAAAATGGGCAATCAACGCGGCCCGATGGGCCAGGCGTTCCTCAGGTTGACCCAGACTGTTGAGTTCAAGCCGAACGTTGGTGAGTCCCAGTTCGCGCCACAGGGCGTGCGCCAGCAAGATCAGCTCTGCATCAACTTCAGCGCCCGGAAAGCCCAGGACCTCCGCGCCAATCTGATGAAACTGCCGGTATCGGCCACGCTGCGGTCGTTCGTGGCGAAACATCGGCCCCATGTAGTACAGACGCTTTCCGCCGTCATACAACAGGGAATGCTCGACAACGGCCCGCACCACACCCGCCGTGCATTCGGGTCGCAAGGTCAGCGCCTCTCCATTCAGGCGATCTTCGAAGGAATACATTTCCTTCTCGACGATATCGGTGACCTCCCCCAGACCACGCACAAACAGCGCGGTAGGCTCGACGATGGGTGTCCGAATGTTCCGATAGGCGTACCGGGCCATCAACGCCCGGACTTTGTCTTCGAGCCACTCCCAGGCGGCCGACTCAGGCGTCAGAATGTCGTTCATCCCCTTGATCGCGGTCAGCTTCTCCGACCGGACCGGCTTGTTCACATCAACCATTCTCTGTTTACTCTGATTTCGCTGCCGGCAGCGGGCCAAACCGATTTTCAATATAGGTCTTCACAATGGCCTGGAATTCCTCTGCGATGTGGTCGCCACGGAGCGTCAGCCGTTTCTCACCATCAATGAACACGGGAGCCGCGGGTGCTTCGCCGGTCCCTGGCAGACTGATTCCGATATCGGCATGTTTGCTCTCACCCGGACCATTGACAATGCATCCCATAACAGCCACCTTGAGCGCCTCTACACCGGGATACGAGGCACGCCAGACGGGCATTTGCGCGCGCAGGTAATCGTCGATCTGCTTGGCCAACTCCTGGAACGTGCTGCTGGTGGTCCGTCCACACCCCGGACAGGCCGTGACGCTGGGCACAAAGCTCCGCAAGCCCAAGGCCTGAAGTATTTCTGCCGCTACGACCACCTCCTGGGTGCGGGCTTCACCTGGCTGTGGGGTCAAAGAGACCCGGATGGTGTCGCCAATGCCCTCCTGCAACAGAACCGACAGCGCAGCGGTTGACCCAACCGTTCCCTTGGTACCCATACCCGCTTCGGTGAGGCCGAGGTGCAGTGCATAGTCGCACCGGCGGGCCAGCTCACGGTAGACCGAGATCAAGTCCTGAACACCGCTGACCTTGCAGGACAGAAGAATCTGGCTGCCGTCCAGCCCGATGTTTTCGGCAAGCCGGGCCGACTCAATGGCTGAACTCACCAAGGCTTCATACATAACCTGGCGCGTGTCCCACGGGACCGGACGTTTGCTGTTTTCGTCCATGAGCGCCCCGAGCAGCTCCTGATCCAGACTTCCCCAGTTCACACCAATTCGCACCGGCTTGTTCCATCGAACCGCCGCTTCGATCATTTGCCCGAACTGCCTGTCGCGCTTTTCGCCTTTGCCCACGTTGCCGGGATTGATCCGGTACTTGGAAAGCGCCTCGGCACACGCGGGAAAATCCGTCAACAGTCGGTGGCCGTTGTAATGAAAATCGCCGATCAGCGGTACGTCAAGCCCCATCCGATCGAGCTGCTCTCTGATATGAGGAACCGCTTGCGCAGCTTCCGGGGTATTCACCGTCAGACGCACCATTTCGGAACCGGCCAACGCAAGTTCCTTCACCTGAATGGCGGTCCCGATCACATCGACCGTGTCAGTGTTGGTCATGCTCTGGATTCGAACGGGCGCATGCCCACCGACCGTGAGCACATGTCCCGCCCACGTGACCCGGGCCTGTCGGGATCGGCGGGGTTGCGGTGAAGACACCGCAATGGGTCGTGTGGCCGCGCTCACTCTTTCACCTCGAACCGCGCAACATTGTTCTGGGCCAAAGGCGCCAGATCTTTGAGTTTTCCGCGGACTTCGACCGTGGTAACGTCCACCCGACCCACCACCACATTCAGAGGCAGCACCCCGGAAACACCGACCGTCTCGCCGGCTGCGAGTTCCTTCTTCAATGCCACCGTGCCCCGCGCATCGGTGACCTGAATCCAAGACGGCCCCTTGGTGGAAAAGACTATGACGGGTTCAGCAGACGCCTTGCCAGCCATTTCGGCTGACCGGCCGCTGTCCGCAGGACCTGTCTCAGAGGAAGCCACAGCCTGTGGCGCCTGCGCCAGGAGTGAAACCGACTGTGTCGCGCTGGGAGGAAGTGTTGCCGAGGCTGCCAATGCCGGCGCCTCCTGTATCGGCACGGGTGCCGGCGTCGAAACAACCCCACCCGAGCCCGCTTTCTCCGAAGGCGATGGCAACGCAGCGGCCGCGGGTTCTGCCTCTGCTGCCGGTCGGGCTGCAAGGCGTTGAAGCGACGGCAGGAACATCAAGCCGACCACGCCCAGGAGCAGCGCAAGAACGGCCAGCACCAGCGGTCTTGATAATTGAGCCGCCATCGCGGTTCCCGCGCCGGGGCCAGAGGCACCTCGAAACGGAGCGTTGAGACCAGAATCCGGTGCGACCGGCTGCCGTGCAGGGCTGGGGAGCTTCTCCAGCACGGGCGCGGAATCGACCTTGAGTACCCGACAGACACTGCCCGCCAATGCGCGGACAAACACCGGGTCCGGCAGCAAATCCCAACGCTCGGCCTCCAGCGCTTCAAGTCGGTGGACGGGCACCTTGAGGGTCACCGCCAAGGCACCGACGTGCATACCAGCCGCCTCACGGGCCTGCTTCAGCAGCGCACCGGCGCCACGTGCATCCGGCATGCCTGAATCGGCCGGAAGGGCCGAGGACTCCACGCGATCAATCATCAAACTCTCCGCGTTCGTATCGGCCCGCCTCTTTGGTCTGCGGGAAGCGCCGCTTCAACTGGTCTCCGAGTTGCTTCATCGCCTCGGGGTTGTTCAGGCGTCGTTCGACCTTGATCCCCAGCCACAAGGATTCCGAATTGGCTTGCTCACTGTTGTTAAGCCTACGGATGTAGAACTGTGCCCGGGTCAAATCACCGCGTCCGTAAAGCAACAGCGCCAGGTTGTAGCCCGTGACAGGATTGGCCGCGTCCATTTCATAGGCCCGCGTCAGGCTGCGCTCGGCTTTGACACGATCGCCGGAGCGAGCCTCGCACAGGCCTTGCGCCAGATAAGTCTTGGAACGATCCAGGTACATCGGGTTCGACAAGGCCTGCGAAAAGCTCTGCAGAGCCTCAGGGTATCGACCCTGCTGGCAGAGAAACCAGCCATAGTTATGCAAGGTACCGGCATCGCCGGGACTCAGCGCAAGGGCCCGGCGAAAACTGTCTTCCGCCATCCGGGCGTCATTGAGCCGCAGATAAATCAGGCCCCGCAGGTTGTAGGCATCGGCAAACGTGGGATCAAGCGCCAGGACCTGTTTCAACTCCTCCAGGGCCACATTGGTCTGCCCTTGGTCAAAATAGCTCGCGGCGAGTTCTAGACGGAGCCTGGCGCGCTTGCGCAGGTCGGTCTCGTCAGTATTGGAAGCAGAAGCCGGAGTGGGTGCGACGGGTGCCGCCTGAGGTGCGCCAGACGCAGATGCAGCGGCAGGATCTGACGCACACCCGGACAAGAACGCGCAGAGCGCCAGGCAACAGAAGGCTGTACCCCAACCGCCTGCGCCAGATATCCATTTCGCCCGAGTCGTATACATCTGTCGTTACTCCCGCGTATCACCCAAGGTCTGCAGGGATGCCTGCAACATGATGGTCCGTCGGCGGGCCATCCGTTCGTCGGCCCCGGTTCGATCCCGCACATCGCCGGCCAACTGACCACACGCCGCATCGATATCGTCACCGCGCGTCTTGCGAACGGTTGTGACGATGCCCGACTCGTTAAGTATCCTTGCAAACGCAAGAACTGCAGCCTGCGTGGAACGCATAAGGCCCGATGCCGGAAAGGGATTGAAGGGGATCAGGTTGAACTTGCACCGCAAGCCTTTGCCGCCGTCAAACCCTTGGACAAGATCAACCAGTTCCCTGGCGTGCTCTGGAGAATCATTAAGCCCGTCCAACATGCAGTATTCAAAGGTCACAAAGTCGCGAGGTGCGTGGTCGAGGTAACGACTGCAGGCACCGAGCAATTCGGCCAGAGGATATTTTCGGTTCAAAGGAACCAGGTTGTCGCGCAGCGCATCGTTCGGCGCGTGCAAAGACACGGCCAGGGCAACTGGGCAGTCCTGCGCCAGGCGATCGATCATCGGCACGACCCCGGAAGTCGACACGGTGAGGCGGCGGCGGGACAAACCGTAGCCATGGTCATCCAGCATCGTTCGAAGTGCCGGCACCAACGCGGCATAGTTTTGCAGGGGTTCGCCCATGCCCATCATGACGACGTTCGAAATGACCCGCTCGTTGGCATCCAGACGCCGACGCAGAAAGTGCTCGGCATGCCAGAGCTGAGCGACGATCTCCCCGCTCGTCAGATTCCGGCTGAAGCCCTGATGCCCTGTCGAGCAGAAACGACACCCAACCGCACAACCTGCCTGCGAGGAGATACACAGCGTGCCCCGATCATCTTCGGGGATAAAGACGGCCTCCACCGCGTTGCCATCCCCCGCGTCAAACAGCCATTTGATCGTCCCGTCGGCCGACTCATGCTGACTGATCACCGGCATCGCCTGGATGCACGCCCTCGTTGCAAGCTTCTCACGCAACGATTTCGCCAGATCGGTCATCTGGTCGAAACCGGACGCACCCCTCTGGTGGATCCAGCGGAACAGTTGCGTGGCCCTGAAGCGCCGCTCTCCGAGTTCTTCGCAATACCCGGCCAGCCCCTCAAGGTCAAAGTCGAGAAGGTTGACCGTCATCGAGGCCGTGCCGCAATCAACGCGAGTAAACGTTCATGCCGGCAAAAAAGAAGGCAATCTCGACCGCAGCGGTTTCGGCCGCGTCGGAGCCATGCACGGCATTGGCGTCGATGCTGTCAGCGAAATCGGCGCGGATGGTGCCCGCAGCCGCCTTCTTGGGGTCCGTGGCGCCCATCAGATCACGGTTCTTGAGAATCGCGTTGTCGCCTTCCAGAACCTGAATCATCACCGGACCAGAGACCATGAAGTCGACCAGATCCTTGAAAAAGGGGCGCGCCTTGTGCACGGCGTAAAACGCCTCGGCTTCGCCGCGGGACAGGTGCGCCATCCGTGCCGCAACAACTTTCAGGCCAGCAGCCTCGAAGCGGGCATAAATCTGGCCGATGACGTTCTTGGCGACGGCATCCGGCTTGATGATGGAAAGAGTGCGTTCAATAGCCATTTGAAATTCCTGAATGTTGGTTTCGAGATTCTTTTGCCGATTAAGCAAAGCTTTTGATTTTACCGTGTACCGCGCGTGTCACAGGGACCGTCCGCCTGCTTGGGTGCGGCAAATGCTTCAACGCCCCCTGCCGCCACCGCGCCCACCACCTTTTCGGGGGCTCCCAACGCCCGGCCGACGCTGACCCTGTTCCTGGCGCTGGCGGGAAAAGCTGTCCGCGCCGATATAACCGAGCGAGGTCTTCAACGGATCCGGCTGGTTTGCGCCCTCCTTGCGCTCACCCCTGGGCTTCGCACGGGCGTCCCCACCCGGCGTCCCCTTCTGACCGGTATTTCGCCCGAAAGGCGCATCCGCGCCAGGACCGGAGCGCCCGCCTGGACGCCCTCCGCCCCGTCGATTCCTCGGGTTTCGCCCGGCAGGTTCCGCCGCTCCAGGGCCGGCACGGGAACGTCCCCGCTCGGGCGTTTCAGCCCCGGCCGCTTCAAACAGCGCCCGGATATCGCGCTCCCCGAGCTCCATCCAGGCGCCTCGCTTCAGCCCTCTGGGGAGCACCATCGCCCCGTAGCGGATACGGATCAGGCGACTCACCGCGTGGCCGACCGACTCCAGCATTCGCCGCACCTCCCGGTTACGCCCCTCGGAGATCGTCACCCGATACCAGCAATTGGAACCCTCCCCGCCGCCATCTTCGATGGACCCGAACTGGGCCATGCCATCGTCCAGGGTGACGCCATCCAGCAGCTTCTGCTTTTCCTCGTTGCTCAGTGCACCGAGCACCCGAACGGCGTACTCGCGCTCCAGACCAAACCGGGGATGCATCAGCTTGTTGGCCAGTTCGCCGGAATTGGTCAACAGCAGCAAGCCTTCGGTGTTGAGATCCAGCCGGCCAACCGATTGCCATTTGCCCTGGAAGAGGCGCGGAAGCTTTCGAAACACGGTCGGACGGTTCTGGGGATCATCGTGCGTGACAACCTCTCCGGCTGGCTTGTGATAGGCGATCACGCGCGGTGGGGGCGGGTCGATGCGCACCCGGATCGGCTTGCCATTGACCTTGACCTGGTCGCCGAATTGCACCCGCTGCCCGATATGAGCCGGCTCATTGTTCACCGAGATGCGTCCTTCGGTGATCAACTGCTCCATTTCAAGCCGAGACCCCAGTCCTGCTTGCGCGAGGACCTTGTGCAGCTTGGGGGTATCGGGCTGCGGGGCCAGAACCCGCTTGGGTGGAGCGAGGTCTTCCAACGATTCATCGGCGTCAAACTGGCCGGACACCACATCTGCGAACCGGATCACAGGCAGCGCACCCTCGGCGGTTCTGCGACTGGCGGCGAGCTCCTCTGCCGGAACCGCCGTTGCTCCTGATTCAATAGCTGAATCTGACCTATCTGCGCCGGGATCAGCCTGAAAAGTATCGGAATTCTCGTTAACGGGCAGCGGGAAAGTGTCAGATTGGTTCGGATTCATCGCGAATTCCCTGTGGTGTACCGTTTCCGGGGTCGTCCATCTCAGCCGCCAACGCGACAATTGTCTCAGCTGGGGGGGGCCCCAACAATGCCGGCTGATCGCCCCCATTGGCATCGTTCAGCGCCGACAGGATTCGGGCCTCACCCGCCGGGCTGTCAATGGCGGGAAGCTGGTCGAGCGACTCAATCCCCAGATCATCAAGAAATTGGCGCGTCGTTGCAAACAAAGCCGGGCGGCCCGCCGCCTCGCGGTGTCCGATCACTTCAATCCAGCCACGGTCTTCAAGCTGTTTGATGATCAGCGAGTTGATCATCACCCCGCGGATGTCTTCCATGTCAGCCCGCGTGACCGGCTGCCGATACGCAATGATGGCCAGTGTCTCAAGCGTGGCACGCGTGTATTTGGGCGGCTTTTCGGGGTGCAGTCGGTCCAGGTACTCCCGCATCACCGGGCGGCTTTGAAACCGCCAACCCGATGCCACACAAACCAGTTCAACCCCGCGTTGGGCCCATTCCAGCTGCAACGCAGCCAGCAAGCCCTTGATCGAATCAGCGCTGAGCGCATCGTCGAACAGCACGCGCAATTCCCGCACCGGCACCGGCTGCTGTGAGCAGATCAGGGCAGTTTCGAGGATACGCTTGGCATCCGTCGTGTTCATAGTTTCAAGTGATTCCGCAGGTTGGCGACCAGGAAACAAGGTTCAGTCCGGTCTGCGTCCGTGGGGCAGCACCGGGTGCGGCGCAAGGCGCGCAATCCGCCGGGACCCATGCGCACGTCAGCGGCGCCGGAGGGCGGTCAGTCAATCAGATTCAGCTGCGGCATTGTAGCTGAGCCCCAGGGAGGGCAATGCCGAAGCGATGTCACAAGGCATGTCCGCCGAAAAGGACAATGGCTGCCCGCTGATCGGGTGATCGAAGGCCAACCGAAACGCATGCAGGGCTTGGCGGTCAAGCCCGCCCATGGCCGTACCACCATAGACCGCATCGCCGATCAACGGATGCCCCAGACTGGCCATGTGGACCCTGATCTGGTGCGTCCGACCGGTCTGCAACGTGCACTCGACCAGGCAACAGGTGTTTCCGTTCTGAAGCAGACGAACCTCCGTTGCCGCCACTTTCCCCGCCTGGCGAGACAGGTCGACAACCGCCATGCGAAGCCGGTTGCGCGGATCCCTGCCTATGGGGGCGTCCACCCGGCGAAGGTCTGGGCCGGTCCAGACCCGATGTCCGACCGCCAGGTATTGACGACGGACCTTCCGCGCCGCGATCGCCTGCACCAGCCGATCCATGGCTTGGCGCGTCCGTGCAACCACCATGAGACCGCTGGTGTCCTTGTCGAGCCGGTGCACGATCCCCGCACGGGGCAGCAACGCAGCAACCGGATCGCGCGCCAGAAGGCCGTTCAGCAAGGTGCCGCCCCAGTTTCCCGGCGCGGGATGAACGACCAGACCGGCCGGCTTGTTCAGCACCATTACCTGCGTATCTTCATGGACAACGTCCAGCGCCATCGCCTCGGGCTGGAACGCCTGGGTTTGCGGGGTGGGACGCAGTTCGACCGCAAGGCGGTCTCCGAAGCGCACCCGGTGCGAGGCTTTGAAGACGACTCCCCCGCCCACCGCGACAAGACCGGCCTCGATCAACTGCTTCAGGTAGCTGCGGGAGAACTCGGGCACCTGGTTCGCCAGGACCAGGTCGATTCGGTGCCCGTGCAGCGCTTCCGGGACGGAAAACTCCCGCAGCTCGTGATCCGGACCCGCTTCAAGGAGATCCTCGGGTGTCGCATCGCCATCCGTGGCCAAAGGGTCGGCCGATATAATGAATTTGCCTTGTTTCAAGAAAGTCGTCCCTGATGCTTCGTGCCAAATTATCGTGTGTACCAGCGTGGCTGTTGTTCAGTCTGGCTGCATTGCTGCACGGTTGCTCGACGACGACCGTTGACAACACCGCTGGCTGGAGCCCCAACAAGATCTACGCTGAAGCCAAGGATGAGATGGATTCAGGGGCCTATGCCAAGGCCATTCCGTTGCTGGAGAAACTCGAAGGGCGTGCCGCGGGTACTCCACTGGCCCAGCAGGCGCAACTTGACAAGGCCTACGCCTACTACAAGAACAATGAGAAGGCCCAGGCCATCGTCACGATCGATCGGTTCACGAAACTGCATCCGGCGAGTCCGGCGCTCGACTATGCGCTGTACCTGAAGGGCATTGTCAATTTCAACGAGAACCTTGGGTTCCTTTCATCCATCACCCAACAGGACCTTTCGGAGCGCGATCAGAAGGCCGCAAAAGAATCATTCGAAGCCTTCAGGGATCTGGTTACCCGGTTTCCGGATTCGAAATACACCCCGGATGCGCGCCAGCGCATGACTTACATCCTCAATTCTCTGGCCGAGTACGAGGTTCACGTGGCGCGTTACTACTATTCGCGGGGGGCCTATGTGGCTGCGATCAACCGCGCCCAGATCGCAATGACGGAGTACCAGAACGTGCCGGCGATTGAAGACGCCCTAGGCATTCTGGTGAACTCCTACAACGCACTGGGCATGGACCAGCTCCGCGACGATGCACGCCGAGTACTGGAAAAAAACTACCCGAAGAGCCTCTACCTGACACAGGGCTTCAAGCCGCGCGGGCAACCTTGGTGGAAGCTCTGGTGAGCGCCTCCAGCGCTTCGTGGTAAGCCGCAAGGTCGTTCATTCTGCGCATGGGCGGTCGCGTCGCCAGAATCCGGCGCCCGTAGCCTTTGTTGGCAAGTCTTGCGTCGCACATGACCAGAATGCCGCAATCGCTTTCTCTGCGAATCTGCCGCCCCGCCCCCTGTTGCAGAGCGATCGATGCCTTTGGAAGAAAATAGTTCGTGAAGGGGCTGCGCCCCTGCTCCATCAGCCGCTGGGAACGGGCTTGAACCAATGGATCTCCAGGCGATGGAAATGGCAGCTTGTCGATAACGACGAGCTGCAACGTATCCCCGGGAAAATCCACACTTTCCATGAAGGATGCAGACGCCACCAGAACGTACCCAAACTTGCCCTCCCCGGCAACCAAGCGGAAACGCTCCAGCAAGACTCGCCTGGGTTCGGCGAACCGCGATATTGGTGCCCTCAAAGGTCTCGATCAGGTTCGCGCCTATAGCCCATAGCACCCGAAGACTGGCGGTCAGCACCATGGTACGCCCACCCATTTGCCGGACCGAGTCGGCAGCCAATTGCGCGACTTCAGCGTTGTGGTTGGAGTCATTGGGAGGCGGCAGATCGGTCGGAACAAAGATCGCGGCCTGCGACGGATAGTCAAAAGGACTGGGCACCCGTAGAGCGCTGGTTTAGGTCAATCCACCGGGCGATTCCGCTGCCGCCGTGAGCAAGCGAGACTGAACTGTCGTGGCGATATCCAGCGGTGCCTGAACCAGACGCACCGCACCACCGACCTCCACCCAACGTACCGAGCCGGGCTCAGGCGAAGTCGAGCGGAACCCTTCCGCGCGCCGGCTGATCTCCAGCAGCCGTTCACGAAGCCGCGGGAATTCAGGAGACATCATTGCTACGCTGTCCAAGGCTGCCAGAGGTTCGTTCGAAACTCACACAAGAAGCTCAAGCGCCTCCTTGAAGGCGAATTCATGCTGACTCGCCATCTCCCAGGGCAAGCGACCCGACATTGCGGTGCACCGGTCAGCACAGCCCTGCAGGAGGCGTGCGGCGGCAAGCAAGCCGTCTGCGAGGCCTTGCCAGTCGGCCATTCCGCGAGCCAGCCGCCATCCCGTGGACAGCATGTCGCGCGCGACCTCCTTCAGTTGCCCCGTGGAAAACTGGACGCCAAGGAACTTAACACCCATTTCATTGAGTGGATGGGCTTCGTCATAGACAAGCTCCCGAACCGTCGGCAAAGGTCTTCCCGTTGCCTGCTCCGGCTTCTACGACCAACACGCTCCTTCAGCGATTTTTCGCGCCATCAGAGCCTGCCCCTCCCGGTGCACGAAGGGTCCCGACGCGATGGACCATCGGCTGCCCGAACGAAAAGCATCGTCGACGGACTGCTCAAGGTCCATCAGGCAGGTTCTTTGGGTTCAAGCAGCGTTTCGAGGCGCACGATCTCGTCGCGAAGGACCAAGCGCCGCTTCTTCAGACGACGCAGCATGAGCTGATCCGCGGGCAGTTCCTGGTCCAAACGGTCGATCCAGGCATCCAGATCGGCATGCTCGATCTGCAATTCGATCAGACGGCGTTCGGGAGAATGTAAATTGATCGGCAAGAATAGGACAATGTAACAAAGGCACAGCAGCACAGGCTGTGGATCGTTGAATAATACGACCTCCGCGACATTTAATCGAGCCTCAAGGCTTAGCCCACTGACCCACCATGACCACAGGCTATCGACTCACCGCAGCCACCGGGATCCACAAGGGTGACCGCGAGTACCAGCAGGACCAGGTCGGCGTGTTCACCCACCCGCGTGTGCCTGGCTGCCTGTTGGCGGTCCTCGCCGACGGCATGGGCGGGCGCAGCGGCGGGCGCAAGGCGTCGGATCAGGTCATGATGACCGCGCGACAATTGTTCGAGCGCTTTTCTCCGGCCACCGATGACGCGCCATCGATGCTTCGCCAGATCGCTCAGGAAGCTCACATCGTGATCCGGTTGACGGCGATTTCAGCCGAACAGGAGCCGCACAGCACCATTGCCTTGTACCTGATCAACCCCGGCGCCGATTCCCATTGGCTGCACGCCGGTGACTCGCGGATCTATCACTTCAGTGGCGGGCGCATGTCCAAGCGCACGCTGGACCATTCGTACGTGCAGGCGCTGGTCGATCGGGGCGAAATCACCGAAGAAGAGGCCCAATCGCACCCCCAGTCAAACATCCTGATGGGCTGCCTTGGCACCGAGGATGATCCCGTCTTCAGCCTGGATTACGTGCCGCAACTGAAGTCGGGCGACGTGATCATGTCGTGCAGCGACGGGCTGTGGCACTACTTCACTCCCGAAGAGTTGGCCTATGTGCTCGATTCGCTGTCGCCGCGCGAGGCCAGCGAGTTCCTGATCGAAAAGGCGCGCTCCCGAGGCAAAGGTGGCGGCGACAATATTTCGCTCGCCATCGTCAAGATCGAGCACATCTGAGTGGACCGGAGGATGGGGTCGATGGCGCTTCGCCGCGCCATCTTGCTTCAGGTCAAACGGGTGTCGACCGTTCGGTGTTCCAGCGCCAGATATTCCTGTGACTGCATCTCGTTGAGCCGGGACACCGTGCGTGGAAACTCATGGGACAGCGGCCCCTCCAGATACAGCTGCTCCGGCGGAACCTCCGCCGAGAGGATGAGCTTCACGCGACGGTCATACAGCACATCAACCAGCCAGGTGAAACGGCGCGCCTCGGACGCCATGCGCACAGGCATCTGGGGTACCTGGGACAGCAGCACGGTGTGGAACTGCGAGGCGATCTCCAGGTAGTCGTTCTGCGAGCGTGGTCCGCCGCACAGAGTTCGGAAGTCGAACCAGACGACACCGCCGGCCTTGCGCACTGCGTGGATGTCGCGGGATTCGATGTGAAGCACCGGCTCCTCATCGTGCGCTTCCGCCAACTGGCTGAAGGCCTGTTCAAGGTGGATATCGGCGCCGGCCAGGGGCCAGTGGTAAAGCTTTACATGCTCCAGCGCCCGCCGACGGTAATCCGTGCCGTTGTCCACGTTCAGCACCTCCATCCGCTCGTTCAGCAACGCAATCGCCGGCAAGATGCGATCACGGTGCAATCCATCCGGATAGAGCTCATCAGGCCTGAAATTGGAGGTCGTGACAAAACCTACGCCGTGGTCGAACAAGGCCTGCAACAACCGGTGCAGGATCATGGCGTCCGTGATGTCCGCCACATGGAATTCGTCGAAGCAGATCAATTTGAATCGCTGGGCCATGCGTCGGCCCAGTTCATTCAGTGGATTGACCGTTCCTTGCAGACCAGCAAGTTCCCGATGGACCTCGCGCATGAACTCGTGGAAATGCAGACGGGTTTTCCGGCGAATGGGTACTGCGTTGTAGAAGCAGTCCATCAGAAAGCTCTTGCCGCGGCCCACACCCCCAAACATGTAGACACCACGGGGGATGTCGGGCCGGTTCAGCAGCTTCTTGAAAGCGTTGGAACGTTTATCCCTGTACGCAGCCCACTCGGAGGCGCACCGCTCGAGCGCATCAATGGCCCGCAATTGGGCAGGATCGGCCGTGTAGCCTCGCAGCGACAGCTCGGATTCGTAGGTCTGGCGAACGGACATGAAGAGGTTTGCAGCGCGATTTCCGCAGACAGACTGAACGCCAGACGGGTCTTGTGCTGAACTGCCGTCAGAAGTTCAGCGTTCGCTTGTCGACGGCCAGCGCAGCCTCCTTCGTGGCCTCGCTCAGAGACGGGTGCGCATGGCAGATGCGGGCAATATCCTCGGCGCTCGCGCGGAACTCCATCGCCACCACCGCCTCGGAAATCAGTTCCGAGGCCATCGGCCCCACGATGTGCACGCCCAGAATTTCATCGGTTGCCGCATCGGCGAGGAACTTGACCATGCCGGTGGTGTCACCCAACGCGCGCGCGCGGCCGTTGGCCAGGAACGGGAACGTGCCCGCCTTGTACGCAACGCCATCGGCCTTGAGCTGCTGTTCAGTCCGCCCGACCCAGGCGATTTCCGGGCTGGTATAGATCACCCAGGGAATCGTGTTGAAGTTCACATGCCCATGCTGGCCCGCAATGCGCTCGGCGACGGCAACGCCCTCTTCCTCGGCCTTGTGCGCCAGCATCGGGCCCCGCACCACATCGCCCACGGCCCAGACGCCTGGCAGGTTGGTCTTGCAGTCCGCGTCGACCACAATTGCACCCCGCTCGTCCAGCTGAAGGCCAATGCCCTCTGCGTTCAGGCCCGTGGTGTTCGGCACGCGGCCGATCGAAACAATCAGCTTGTCCACCTCCAGCATCTGGGCTTCGCCCTTCGCGCTGGTCCAGGCAACGCTGACGCCCTTTTTGCCGGTCTTGATCTCTCCGACCTGCACGCCAAGTTCGATCTTGAGGCCTTGTTTGTCAAAGGCCTTCTTGGCCTCACGGGCGATCTGCTCGTCCACGGCGCCCAGAAATGTCGGCAGTGCCTCAAGGACCGTGACTTCGGCACCCAGACGGCGCCAGACCGAACCCATTTCCAGGCCAATCACGCCGGAGCCGATCAAGCCTAGCTTCTTTGGCACCGCGCTCAAGCGCAACGCGCCGTCGTTGGAAAGGATGGTCTCCTCGTCAAACGCGACGCCGGGCAGCGCCCGTGCGTTGGAGCCCGTGGCCACGATGACCTGTTTGCCGACGAGCGTCTCGTTCGTGGCACCCGCAACGGCGATTTCGTAGCCCCCATCGACGGCCTTCATGAAGGAGCCACGACCATGGAAGAAGGTGACCTTGTTCTTCTTGAACAGGTACAGGATGCCGTCATTGTTCTGCTTCACCACGGCGTCTTTGCGCGCCACCATCTTGGCCGCATCGATCTTGACGTCCTTCACGCTGATGCCATGCTCGGCGAAGTGCTTGTTGGCATGTTCAAAATGCTCAGACGACTGAAGCAGCGCCTTGGACGGAATGCAACCGACGTTGGTGCAGGTGCCGCCCGGAGCCGGGCCGCCTTCAGCGTTTTTCCACTCGTCGATCGCCGCCACCTTGAAACCAAGCTGCGCTGCGCGAATGGCGGCAATGTAACCACCGGGGCCGCCACCGATGACGATGACATCAAATGATTGAGACATGTTGTTTTCCTGAAATCAATGGAGGAACGCCCCTGACGGGGCGTTGAAGATGGATGCCGTGATCAGATGTCGAACAGCAGGCGCGCCGGGTCTTCCAGCGCCTCCTTCATGGCGACCAGACCGAGCACGGCCTCACGGCCGTCAATGATCCGATGGTCGTACGACATCGCCAGGTAGTTCATCGGACGCACCACCACCTGTCCGTTCTCGACCACGGCACGGTCCTTGGTGGCGTGCACACCCAGAATGGCCGACTGCGGCGGGTTGATGATCGGGGTCGACATCATCGAGCCGAAGGTGCCGCCATTGGAGATGGAGAACGTGCCGCCTGTCATCTCTTCGATGCCCAGTTTGCCTTCAGAGGCTTTCTTGCCGAACTCCGCGATCTTCTTTTCGATCTCGGCAAAACTCATCTGGTCCGCATTGCGCAGGATCGGCACCACCAGTCCTCGCGGCGACCCGACGGCAATCCCGATGTCGAAATAGCCGTGGTACACGATGTCATTGCCGTCCACCGAGGCATTGAGGACCGGGAATTTCTTCAGCGCATGCACCGCCGCCTTGACGAAGAAGCTCATGAAACCGATCTTGACGCCGTGCTCCTTCGAGAACGCGTCCTGGAACTTCTTGCGCATGTCCATGACCGGGGCCATGTTGACTTCGTTGAAGGTGGTCAGGATGGCGTTGGTGCTTTGCGACTGCAGCAGGCGCTCGGCCACGCGGGCACGAAGGCGGGTCATCGGTACGCGCTGCTCTGGGCGCTCGCCCAAGTCCACCGCGGGGGCCGACACCTGGGGCAGCACCTTGGTCGGCACACCCGTGGGAATGGCCACCGGAGCAGCGGCGGGTTTGGCTGCACCGGCTGCCACGGCACCCAGCACATCGCCTTTGGTCACGCGGCCGTCTTTGCCGGAGCCCGCCACGGAACCCGCAGCCAGATTGTTGTCGGCCATGAGCTTGGCGGCCGCCGGCATGGCCACGCCTGCCATCGATCCACCAGCGGCGGCTGCAGCCGCGGGCGCCGGGGCGGGCGCTGCAGCTGGTGCAGCAGCGGGCGCGGATGCAGGCGCCGACGCGCCGGCCTTGCCCTCGGTGTCGATGCGGGCGATGAGCTGCTCGGCGATGACGGTGCCGCCATCGCCCACCAGCACTTCCGCCAGCACGCCAGCGGCCGGTGCGGGCACCTCCAGGACGACCTTGTCGGTTTCGATCTCAATCAGGATTTCATCCGCGGCGACGGCCTCGCCAGGCTTCTTCTTCCACTGCAACATGGTGGCCTCAGCCACGGACTCGGACAGTTGCGGTACTTTGACTTCGATGATTGCCATTTCAATTCTTTCGGTATTGGGTGAGTGCGCTGAATCCCAGCCGCTTTATTTGGTGAGGATGAAGCCTTTGAGCTTGGCGAACGCACCTTCGACCAGCGACTTCTGCTGTTCCTGGTGCAGGTGGGAGTAGCCCACCGCTGGCGAAGCCGAAGCGGCACGTCCGGAATACCCCAGGCGTTGGCCTTCCACCATGTTCTCGTGGATGTTGTGCTGGATGAAGAACCAGGCGCCCTGGTTCTGCGGCTCGTCCTGGCACCACACAATCTCCGTGGCGTTCGGATACTTCTTGATTTCCGCGGCAAAGGCCTTGTGCGGGAACGGATACAGCTGCTCGATGCGGATGATGGCCACATCGTCGGCACCCTTGCTGTCGCGCTTCTTGGCCAGGTCGTAGTACACCTTGCCCGAGCAGGCAATCAGGCGCTTGACCTTGTCTGCCTTGCGATTGACGTCTTCGTTGTGCTCAGGGATCACCGTCTGGAAGCCGCCTTTGGTGAACTCCGACAACGGCGACGTGGCGTCCTTGTTGCGCAGCAGCGACTTCGGCGTGAAGATAACCAGAGGCTTGCGCAGGTTGCGCACCATCTGGCGGCGCAGCACGTGAAAGATCTGGCTGGCCGTGGTGGGCTGCACGATCTGCATGTTGGTGTCTGCCGCCAGCTGCATGAAGCGCTCCACACGGGCCGAACTGTGCTCCGGCCCCTGCCCTTCATACCCGTGCGGCAGCATCAGGGTGATGCCGTTGACACGGCCCCACTTGACCTCACCGGACGCGATGAACTGGTCGATCACCACCTGGGCGCCGTTGGCGAAGTCGCCAAACTGCGCCTCCCAGATCACCAGCGTATTGGGGTCATTGGACGCGTACCCATATTCAAAGCCCAGCACCGCTTCTTCGGACAGGATGGAGTCGATGACGACGAACGGAGCCTGGTTGTCGGCCACGTTCTCCAGAGGCACGTAGATGCCCACGTCCCATTTTTCACGGTTCTGGTCATGAATGACCGCGTGGCGGTGGGTGAAGGTGCCGCGGCCGCAGTCCTCGCCAGACAGGCGCACCGGATAGCCGCTGGCCACCAGCGACGCAAAGGCCATGTGCTCGCCCATGCCCCAGTCGACATTGACGTCGCCGCGCCCCATGGCGGCGCGGTCGTCGTAGACCTTCTTGACCAGCTGGTGCGGCGTGACGGTGGACGGCAGCGTGGTGATCTTTTCGGCAAGTCGTTTCCATTCGGCCAAGGGCAAGGCCGTATCCGACGCGTCAGTCCACTTCTTGCCGAGGAACGGCGACCAGTCCACCGCATACTTGCTCTTGAAGTTGGTGAGCACCGGATCCACCGTGTGCTTGCCGGCATCCATGGCCGCGCGGAACGCCTTGACCATTTCATCGCCCAGTGATTCGCCGAGGCCTTGGGCCGCCAGCCGGTCAGCGTACAGGCGGCGGGTGCCCGGGTGCTGGCCGATCTTCTTGTACATCAGCGGCTGGGTCAGGCTCGGGGTGTCCTGCTCGTTGTGCCCCAGCTTGCGGAAACAGATGATGTCGACCACCACATCCTTGCGGAATTCCATCCGGTATTCCAGCGCGAGCTGGGTCGCCAGCACCACCGCTTCCGGATCGTCGCCATTGACATGCAGCACCGGCGATTCGACGCCCTTGACGATGTCGGTGCAATACAGGGTCGAACGAAGGTCGCGCGGATCGGAGGTGGTGAAGCCGATCTGGTTGTTGATGATCA
>ERZ795062.663-NODE-663-length-27631-cov-6.482267_pt1 | contig 27631 bp, 26 predicted proteins | sample MGYA00375146_ERZ795062 | MGnify/ENA primary metagenome ERZ795062 (study PRJEB30191, sample SAMN05720281) | activated sludge metagenome | isolation source: Anaerobic digester | place: USA | collected 2015-07-16 ... | reverse complement strand
TAGCCAACCAACTAGTCTGGCTTTTTCTGGCCTTTCTTTACCTGCTCTTTCGGAATTTTGACTTTTCGGTCTGGTTCAAGAAGATCCGGTTGACAGCCTGGCTACCCCTGCAAACCATTGGTATCTTTCTGCTAATAGCCCTGGCCATGGATATCTTTCATCTCTTGACCTATCAATTTGCCAATCCGGCCATCCCAAGTTTGCCAGGTATCTTTTCCAGACTGGACCTTTCCCTCATCCTCTATTCTCTCCTAAATGGTTTTTATGAAGAAATCTTCTTCCTGGGGATTTGCCTGACTGTCAAGCCAGAACACCAAAAGTGGGCCTTCCTCTACTCTCTGATTATCCGCTTCTCCTTCCATACCTATCAAGGTTTAGGAGCTGCATTTGGCATCGGTATTCTCATGGGCTCTATCTTTTACTTCCTTTACAAAAAAATGGGGCAAAAGAATCTCCTGCCCTTCTTCTTAGCCCACGCTATCGCTGATATGATTGGCCTGTCTATCATCTTCTATTTCTGGCAATAACAGCCTATTTCTACACCCAAAGGAGGCAAATATGTCTTTTATTGCGCAAAAAGCAAGGTCCCGTTATCATTTTGGCTGGATTTTAGCCCCTATTATCGCCTATATTCTTCTAATGATTGGTGAAATCACCGGCTTAACCCTTCTTGGCTCCCTTCCTCTTCCTCCTGACTGGACGCTCTTTTTTGAACTGACCAATTTCTTCTTTATCACACTCGCTATCATTGGCTGGACTGTATGTATTGAACAATGTCCTCTGGAAGGGATTGGCTTGACCAAAAAGTATGCTGTTCGTGATTTTCTCCTGGGTTGGTTCTTCGGTGGTGCCTTCCTAACCATCTGCGTCCTTCTCATGGTCCTCCTTGGCGGTGTTCAGATAACAGGTTTCCACTTTTCAAGCACAAATATTTTGCAGTTTATCCCTCTTCTCCTAGCCTGGTCGATTCAAGGTCATGCTGAAGAAATGTTAGCCAGAGGCTTTCTTTTCAGCTCCGTTGCGGCCAAACACTCCATTCCAGTAGGTATTGTGGTTTCGTCCATTTTCTTCAGTCTGATTCACCTTGGAAATGACGGTCTCACTCTTATCCCTATTTTAGATTTGACCCTCTTTGGCATCCTTGCAGCCCTCTACTACCTCAAAACTGGAAGTATCTGGGGAATCAGTGGAGCCCATGCCGCTTGGAATTGTTTTCAGGGTAATGTCTTTGGTTTTCCTGTCAGTGGAACGGATGCGGGTACAGCCTTTATCAGTGTTAAACAGCAAGGTCCAGATTGGCTATCCGGCGGTGCCTTTGGAGTGGAGGGAAGTCTCATCAGTGTGACCGCACAAGCCCTCGTCATTGCTTGGTTATCCTATGACCTTTTCCTCAGGAAAAAGTGAGATCGGATTTCTTGCCTACAAAAAAGCGATTGGAACAAAAGTAGCTCTAATCGCTTTTTTATGATTACTTGCTATACGCTGCTGATTGGGTCCCTGCTTGGCGACCAAAGATGATGATATCCGCAACTGCATTTCCTCCAATACGGTTGCTTCCGTGTACGCCACCTGTCACCTCACCTGCTGCATAAAGACCAGGAATAGCTGTACCATCTTCTTTCAAGACTTCTGTCTTGGTATTGATTTTCAGACCACCCATGGTATGGTGAATCCCTGGTGCGATTTTGATAGCGTAGAATGGAGCCTTGGTCATGTTGCGGTCCATACCTGTAGCACGACCAAATTCTGTATCATTTTTGGCTTCTACATATTTGTTCCAAGAATCAACAGTAGCCTTTAAGTTTGCTTCAGGCACACCGATTTCCTTGGCCAATGCTTCAATAGTGTCAGCTTTGACAGTCATCCCCATTTCTTCATAAGTATCAATGGATTTTGAGTGGCTTCTAAGTTCTTGGTCAAAGATGACGTAAGCGTATCTTTCTGGGAGAGCATTGATGGCCGCAGAAACATTGTCACGGGTTTCCATTTCGTTATAGAAACGTTTACCTTCTGCATTGACCAAAATAGCCCCTTCACCACGAATGGCTTCTGAAACGAGGAAGGACTTTTCTTGGTAAACAGTTGGGTGAATTTGGATCTTATCCATATCCACTGTTGCTGCCCCCAGCTCTTTTGCCATATCTATACCGTCACCTGTTGCACCTTCTTGGTTGGTAGTGACATAATTTTTCAATTCAGGCTTGTATTCGGTAATCATGTCCATATTGGCACCAAAACCACCTGCTGCAATGACAACTGACTTCGCCTTAATTGTTTTTTCTTTACCGTCAACCTTGACTTTGACACCTGTTACAGCACCATCTTTTTCAGTGATTTTTACGACGTTTGAATTCACAAAGATTGGTACTTTTTTCTCCATCAAATTCTTATAAAGTCCATCTACCAAGTAACCACCTACGGCAGAGCCATCAGCTGGACGGTGAATACGGGCCTTTGAAAATCCTCCTGAGAAGCTGACATCGCTCAAGGTGATACCAATGCTGTCCAACCAGTCAATGGCTTCTGATGAATTGTCTACCAAGTAGCGGAGTAATTCAGGATCGTTGGTCCCTTTACCACCCTTGAGGGTTTCTTCGTAGAAAAGATCATTGGTATCATCAATGCCTTGTTCCTTTTGAAACTTGGTTTCTGAAGCGTTCATACCACCAGAAGATTTCGAGGTATTTCCGCCGATAACCGGCATCTTTTCTAAGATAACAACATCTGCACCAGCTTCTTTGGCAGAAAGAGCTGCAGACATACCCGCACCACCTGAACCGATCACAATTACATCGTAACTGTCTTTCATTTCAGATGGATCCGTGTACTCTCTCACAGAAGCACCAGAGACAACTTCCTCTGTTGTCGATGTCACCTCTTTTGTTTCCTTGGTAGTCTTTGAACTGCCACAAGCAACCAAAAAAAGGGCAAACAAACCTGCTAGCAGGCTAAACAAAATCTTCTTTTTCTCCATCTTTAGTCTCCTTTTTATGATGAATATTACAAATATATTGTACTTTATTTCACAAACTTTTGCAAGCGCTTTTTGGAAATAACGACAAAAAACCTCCCCGAAACAATCGGAGAGGAATCTATGATGACTAGCTAAGGGCTTATTTTTTCAACACCGCTGCTGCTAAGGCTTTTTGAATCGCGATAACGCTCTTGTCGCTCTTAAATTGCAGAATCTCTGCAGGCTCTACTGCAGAAGAAATCCAAATCTTGAGTTCCGCATCCAAATCAAAATGCCCAGAAGTTTCCACCGTAAAGCGAGAGATAGAGCGATATGGAATGGACTTATAGGAAACTTTCTTACCGGTCATTCCCTGTTTATCCACCAAGATCAAGCGACTTTCTGTAAACACAATCAAGTCTCTGACCAAACTAAAGGCCATCTCTACTTGCTCCTGTTCCAACAAAACATCCTGCAAATCCTGCTCTACTTTGTCATTATCTTTTTGAGTAGCATTCCCCATCAAACCTGAAAAAATTCCCATGATATGCCTCCTTTTTTCTTCAGTATAACAAATTTTTCAACCCTTTGCACTGAAAAAACCTTGCTTTCACAAGGTTCATTCTCACAACAAGGCACTATGATCGGCTCTCATTTCCAACAAGCAAAAGGCAAGCTGACCTCGGCGCAGTAGGTCTCAGCCAATCACCCTTCGCTAACGCCGGGATTCTTGGGAGACCCTTGCGAGGGAAAGACGACGAAATCAAATCAACCTCGTTGATTACTGATTTCTGTCTTTCCGCTACATCTTCTCTTCCAACTCTACATCCGGATACTTATCCGCGAACCAGCGGAGGGCAAAGTCGTTCTCAAAGAGGAAGACGGGTTGGTCAAAGCGGTCGCGGGCTAGGATGTTTCGGCTAGAGGACATGCGTTCATCCAGATCTTCTGGCTTGATCCAGCGGACGGTCTTCTTGCCCATAGGGGTCATGACTACCTCGGCATTGTACTCGCCTTCCATGCGGTGTTTGAAGACTTCAAACTGGAGCTGACCGACAGCCCCCAGCATGTACTCACCTGTCTGGTAATTCTTGTAAAGCTGGATAGCCCCTTCTTGCACCAGCTGTTCAATCCCCTTATGGAAGGATTTTTGTTTCATCACATTTTTAGCTGAAACTTTCATAAAAAGTTCAGGAGTAAAGGTTGGAAGAGGCTCAAACTCAAACTTATTTTTTCCAACGGTCAAGGTATCTCCAACCTGGTAGGTTCCTGTGTCATAAACCCCGATAATGTCACCCGCTACTGCATTTTCCACATTTTCACGGGATTCTGCCATAAACTGGGTGACATTGGAGAGCTTGGCTCCCTTACCTGTACGAGGTAAGTTGACTGCCATCCCGCGTTCAAATTGGCCCGAAACCACGCGCACAAAGGCAATCCGGTCGCGGTGGCGCGGGTCCATATTGGCTTGGATTTTAAAAACAAAGCCTGAGAAGTCTTTATTGAGCGGGTCAATCATTTCTCCCTCAGTAGTCTTGTGGCCGTGGGGTTCTGGGGCAAATTCCAAGAAAGTATCCAAGAAGGTCTGGACCCCAAAATTGGTCAAGGCTGAGCCAAAGAAGACGGGTGTCAAAGCCCCTTCTAAAATGGCCTCTCTGGAAAATTCATTTCCAGCTTCTTGAAGAAGTTCAATATCCTCCAGAACTTGGGCATAGAAGGGATTGGTGCCAAAGAGTTGATTACCATCCTCCAAGCTTGCAAAGCGCTCCTCCTTGCGATAGAGTTCCAAGCGTTGATTGTGGAGGTCATAGAGACCCTCAAAGGATTTCCCCATCCCAATGGGCCAGTTCATAGGATAGCTGGCAATGCCCAACACTTCTTCCAATTCTTCCAGCAAATCGAGGGGCTCCCGGCCATCACGGTCCAGCTTGTTGATAAAGGTGAAGACAGGGATATTGCGGTGCTTCACAACTTCAAAGAGTTTCTTGGTCTGGGCCTCAATCCCCTTGGCAGAGTCCACGACCATAACAGCTGCATCCACAGCCATCAGGGTCCGATAAGTATCCTCAGAGAAATCCTCGTGCCCAGGTGTATCTAGGATATTGACCCGCTTACCTGCATAATCAAACTGCATGACAGAGGAGGTCACGGAAATGCCCCGCTGTTTCTCAATATCCATCCAGTCGGACTTGGCAAAGTTTCCGGTCTTTTTCCCCTTGACTGTACCGGCTTCACGGAGTTCGCCCCCAAAAAAGAGCAGCTGCTCGGTAATGGTCGTCTTACCAGCATCCGGGTGACTGATGATGGCAAAGGTGCGGCGTTTTTTAATTTCATCTTGTAATGACATGGTGTTTCCTTTTCCTATTTTTCTTTTTATCTAAATGGTAAGGGACAATCGAATCCTTCTTCTACATGGGAGAACTCCTAATGTTTCTTGACTAACTCCAAAAGAAAAGAGCTGCTTCTACAACTCTCAATTATATCGGATTTTCTTGGATTTGGCAAAAGGAGGCAACCTCCTAAGCTAGTTTTTTTGTCAAATGAGAATGATGGGCCTGTAAGTATCGAAAACCCCAGTCGATGATCACCATACTAGCCGTCAAGCTGATAGACACCGCCAAATAACGAATCCAAAGTGCCTGATTGGCGATAAAGGGCGTGAAGCGCAACAGTCCATAATTCCCACCGGTCCACTGATTGGCCAGTAAGAGCAAGGCATTGAGGACAAAGGTATAGATGGTGATTTGCTGGATGCTCAGTCTTTTATCATAATAAGAATGATAGAGGTAGATAAAGGAATTGGCAAAGAGCAAGATATGGCTCAAGATAAAATTGAAGGCCGTAATATGGGGAAAGGCATAGTGGTCCATGACTGGATAGACAAAGGTTAGGACTGCACCTGACAAGCCCATGAGGGCAAAATACTGTTTGAACCGATTCTTATCTGGTAGGAGCAAGAGGGCCCACATGGCCAGACGACAGTGATAAATAGGCAAACTGTGTTCCCAACTGAAAGCCATGAACAGGTGCCACCCATTAAAAACAAACAGTAAAAAGGCCTGTGATATCAGGAAAAAGCGCTGAAATTTCCTTGAGGAGCCAAACTTCATTGTCAAAAATATCAATCCGATTAAGACAGCAAAAATGGAAAACTGCAAGATAGGTGAAAAGGGCGGTGCATGATCGATTTGCTGGTTTGTCAAAAAGTCTTTCATTGATTCCCTCTATCTTTTTTGCTTTAGAATTTTATTGACCACTCCTGCTTTTACATGATACAAAAGGGAGTTGTCCACAAAACAACTCCCTTATTATAGCTTAATCATCCTAACTTTTCAAGAACAAACCTTACAACTCTTGACTAGCGTAGTCTCGAAGGGCTTCCGCTTTATTGGCAAAAAGCCAATCTATACTAGAAAGCAAGAAGACCATGACCAGTGTCATAAGTATAAACCGAACTGGAGCTGAAAGGTTGCCAATCAAGGGTGTCACATGGAGAAAACCATAGTTTCCGCCAGTTATCGTATTAACCGCCAATAAAAAGAAATGGAGCAAGACGGTCTTCGTCACAAGGTCCACCTTCTCCATCCTTTCCTCATGAAAGCGTAAGAGATAGATTAGGCAGTTGACAAAGAGGGTAAAATGCCCAACAACATAACTAAAAATGGTCACATGGCCAATTGGATAATGATCAAAGAGTGGATAGACAAAGCTGAGGATAGAGCCGATCAAACCGATTAGAATAAAGTAACGTTTCCAGGGATGCTTGTCCGGTAAAAAGAGGACAGCCATAACGGCCATACGACAGTGGTAAAAGGGCAGGCTTTCCTTAAACGAAAAGGCCATCGTGATGTACCATCCATAAAGCAGGGTTATCTGCAAGAGCTGTAGCCCTTTGAAAAAGTCTTGATAGGCCTTGTTTTGATACCATCGCAGGGTCGCATAGGTCAGTGTAAAAAATACAGCAAAGAAAAAGAGAAAGGTCAGTGGACTGAGGCCTGGCGGTCTCGTTTCCTGATTGGAGAAAAAGGAAGCCAGCCAGCTCATCCTAGTTTCTCCAATTTTTCCACTACTTTAGCCAAATTCATAGAATTGGAGCCCTTGAGAAGGATTTGGTCAGCTGGCTGCAGGATGGTCTGGATATGGCCTAGCATGTCCTCAAACTGGTCCCCAGCAGCATTCTTTTTAAAGTAGCTGACTGATCCTGCTGGGAAGAGATGGCTAGCTGCATCTGCCAAATCCTGAATATCCTCCCCATAGAGAACCAGCTGATCAAGGACACTTGGATCGAGGTACTTGAGGATATCTGTGTGCATCTGCACCGAATCTGGTCCTAATTCTTTCATATCAGCCAAGACAACTATTTTTTGTCCTTTCTCGTTGGCTGGGATGGCTGAGAAGGTCTCCAAAATCAGCTTCATAGCCGTTGGATTGGCATTGTAGACATCGGAGAGAATATCGGCTCCGTTGGCAGCCTTTTTCCACTCGGTCCGATTGCGGGTCAGTTCCAGCTTAGCCAGGGCTTCCAAGATATCCTCTTCCTCCACTGCCAGGAGTTTTCCGACACAGGCTGCGACCATGGCATTGGTGGCATTGTATTTACCAGGAACAGGTAAGCGAATAGGACAACCCAGTATCGAGGTGCGGAAGGCTAGTGAATCCTTTTCCTCCTGCAAATCCTGGACGCTGATTTCCTCCTCATCTCCAAAGCGGATAACCATCATATTTTCCGGTAACAGGTCATCGATAATGGGGTCATCTGGGACAATCAAAATGCCATCTGCGTTCATCCCAGCTGTGATTTGCATCTTGCCCTGGGCAATCTTTTCGCGACTGCCGAAGAACTCCAGGTGGGCCTCCCCAATCAGGGTCACTACTGAGATATGGGGCTTGGCAATCTTGGACAAAAGTTCAATGTCTCCCATGTGGTCCTGGCCCATTTCCAGGACGATCTTTTCAGTGTCCTGGGGCATGTGGAGAACGGTGTAAGGCAGGCCGATTTCATTGTTATAATTGCCTTGTGTCTTATAGGTTTTATAGGTTGTGGAAAGAATGGCTGCAATCATGTCCTTGGTCGTGGTCTTCCCATTGGAACCAGTGACGGCAATCACATCTACACCAAGCTTGTCTAAATAATAGTGGGCCAGTGCTTGGAAGGCTACTAGGCAATCCTCCACCAACAAATAAGGTCGGCCCTCGATTTCCCTTTCCGAGAGGGTCGCTACTGCTCCCTTGGCAAAGGCAGTCTCGATAAAATCATGGCCATCCCGCGCTCCTTTGAGCGGTACGAATAAGTCTCCTGCTTGAATTTTACGGCTGTCAAATTCAGCCTGTCGCAGGGGAACGTCGTCGATATCCGATAAACTATTCTTAGCGCCAACTACCTTGGCCACTTCGTGCAATGTCAGTTTCATGCTACTTCCTTCTATATTTGATGACTCTTGTCAATATCCACTCCATTATAGCACATTTTTCAGCGATTAGGGCTATTTTTTCAGACCAATCTATGGTAGAATAAAAAGGCAGTCTATCTGCACAGAGTAAGTGATTCGCGTTAAGTGTGTGTGAATGGGATGTCGTCACACAACGAAGCCTTGTGCGCGGTGAATCATTGCATCCGCTGTTATCAAGAATACTTGAAAAACAGCTCCAGTTTTCATTTAAGGAGCCTTTTTTATGAAAAATATCTTTGCTATGCCCAAGATGACCCCCCAGCGCTTGGTGACCATTGCCATGCTGATTGCCCTAGCCTATGTGGTCGATCAATTTAAGATCACCATCATTCCCAATCAGCTGGTTGTTGGCTTTGGCTTCATTGTCAATGCCATTATGGGATCCATCACTGGCCCAGTCTATGCCTTTTTGACAGGAGCTGTGGAGGATATCATCACCATGTTGCTCTCCTCAAACGCAGCCAACTTTATCCCCCTTTGGACCCTAATGGATGCCTTTCTCTCCGGCCTCTATGGACTCTTTTTCTTCGGCCGGGAAATTTCAACCAAAAAGAAAAAAGACTGGCTCTATGTATCCATGGCTGTCACCATTATCACCGTCCTGGGTTCGCTTATTTTGACCCCGCTCTTGATTCAAATCTACTTTAAGACCCCATTTGTGGCCCAATTCATCGCTGGCCGCTGGATCAAAGTGTTTGAAATTCCCCTTCGTATTCTAGTCATCATGCTGATTTTGCCGCAGCTGCAACGGATTCCCGAGCTGCGAAAATTGATGGGAATAAAAAAATAAACAGACAAAAAATCGGAAGGCCTACATCCACCTTCCGATTTTTCTTTTCTTTAAATCAAGTGACCCTCACGTTTAACAAACATTTCTTGGCCCAATTTGACCAATTCTTCAATCAGATCAGAATAAGGTAGCCCCATATTTTCCCAGAGAAGGGGGTACATAGACCACTGGGTGAAGCCTGGCATGGTATTGAGTTCATTGAGGTAAACCTGACCATCTGCCGTCAGGAAGAAATCACAGCGTGCCAATCCGCATCCGCCCAAGGCCCTAAAGGCTTGGCTGGCGTAGGTCCGCATCTGCTCCATCACGGCTTCCTCAATCTTGGCAGGAATGTCCATGATGATTCGGTTGTCTATATACTTGGCCTGGTAGTCGTAGAACTCCACGTCCTTGACCACTTCGCCAGGCAGCGTTGTTTTCACATCTTGATTGCCCAGGATCCCGACTTCGATTTCACGGGCGACCACTCCCTGCTCTATCAGGATACGGCTGTCATACTGGAGGGCCAGCTCGATGGCCTGGCGCAGTTGATCGTCATTTTCTGCCTTGGAAATCCCAACGGATGAGCCCATATTGGCTGGTTTGACAAAGACTGGATAGGTCAACTTAGCAGCGGTTTCGGCGATTTTCTCCTCCAAATCCTCACCCTCGATATAGACCGTGTAGGCCACTTGGGGGACCCCAGCGGACTCCAGCACGCGCTTGGTGGTAATTTTATCCATGGCCACAGCAGAAGCCAACACATTGGTCCCAACATAGGGCATATTGAGAACTTCTAGAAAACCTTGGATGGAGCCATCCTCGCCCATTGGTCCGTGCAGGACAGGGAAGACCACTGCATTTTCCTCGTAAATATCGCTGGGCTTGATTTGCTGACTGGCTACCAAGGTCGCATTGGTCATGAGCTTTTCATTTGCTCCAGGCTGGCTGGTAAATTCCTGGGTCTTGATAAAATCACCTGCCTGGCTGATAAAGTAGGTTTTGACCAAAAATTTATCATAGTTGACCGCCCGCATCACACTTTCAGCCGACAGGACTGACACTTCTCTCTCCGCAGATCGGCCACCATATAGTAAAATCAACGTTTGTTTTGACATCTTCTCATTCCTTGCTTTAAATTCTTGTCATGGATTATCATATCATAATTTGCAACAAGATTCAAAAAGGAATGCCATTGCCGCAAATGAGTTGACAAAAGGAAGTAGACAGTGTATACTTAAGTTAGAAATAAGTAGACAGTGTATACTTTCTGAATTGCCTAGAAAGGAGAAGAAATGAAACGAAATACGGCAGAACTGAAAGAAAAATTGATCCAAACTGGAATGGAAGAAATCAGCATCCATGGTATTGAACAACTATCGCTTCGAACGGTTGCAGCGGCTTGTGGTGTGACCCATGGCAGTCCCTATAAACATTTTGGCAACAAGGATGGTTATTTGAAGGTTGTCTTGGCCAGGCTGACCCAGCTCTTTTATGAAGAGGTGACAAAGGATTTGGATAAGGGCCTGTCCGCTCGTCACCAATTGCTCCAGATGGGCCAAGCCTTTGTCCTCTTTGCCCAGACCAATCCCCATATCTTTGAAGCCCTTTTCATTAAGTTCCCCTTCAAATACATGGATGTCACTTCTGAAACCATTCTGACAAACGTTGATTTGCCAGGTTTCAATCACTTCAAGAATCTGGTTATCCGCTTGATTCAGGAAGAAGATCTGATAGGAAAGGAGATTGATGTTCTGATTCATTTATGGAGTTTTATTTTAGGACTGAGTATCCTCGCCATGGGCCAAATCGGTGAGAATTTTTCACCAAGGACCATTCAGGAAACGATCGATGGAATGTTAGAACGATACATCAAAGGAGGTCAATCATGAATATCTTAATCATCTACGCTCATCCCAATCACCAAAGTTTTAATGGCGCTATTCTCCGGCAAGTAAAGAATCACCTGAATTCCAAACACCAGGTTCGAATCTTGGACCTCTATGCAGAAAAGTTTGATCCTCTCCTGCACTTTGATGAAGACCACCTTCGTCGCGATTTGGACAAGGATCCTGAAATGGAAAAATACCGCCAACTCATTTCCTGGGCAGACCACCTTATTTGGATCTTCCCAATTTGGTGGGGCGGTATGCCTGCCATTCTCAAGGGCTTTATCGACCGTGTCTTTGCTTCCGGTTTTGCTTATTCCTACAAGGGAATGGGCATGCAGGGCCACCTGAAGGGCAAAACTGCCTGGATCATTAGCACGCATAATACCCCTGGTTTTGTTACGGCATTCCTACAAGATTACGGGAAAGTATTGAAAAATCAAGTTCTGGGTATGTGCGGCATCAAACCATGTCAACTGACATCACTGGCTTATCTAAGAGGAACAAGCTACGAAAAACGACAAAAAATGTTGGCAACTATTGCCCAACAAGCTCAAAAAATATAAAAAATTGAGGCTCAGCCTCAATTTTTTTGCTTATTTTTCAAGAGCATTTGTCACACCATTTTCAACAGCATTTTCTATGATGGGACTGCTGGTTTTAATGCCTACCATTGTGTTGATGAGTTGTTTGACATCTAGACCAACCGAATCATTAAGCCCTGATTGCACCTGGGTCATCGATTTGGTGATATCTTCCACCATCTTGGCAGAATTGCCCTCTCCGTACATGGTGATAGAATCAATCTTGGTCAGCGGTTCAGCAATGGCACGTGCCACATCTGGCAGGGCATTGAAGTACATTTCAAGCACAGCAGCCTGGTTCATCTTGGCCATGGCCTCGGCCTTTTTCTCCAAACCTTCTGCTTCGGCCAATAGTTTGGCAGCAATAGCTGCTGCTTCTGCTTCCCCTTTGGCACGAATCCCTTCCGCCTCAGCCAACATGGCTTCCTTATCGGCCTGGGCCTGTTGGGTCCGCTCATAGGCTTCTGCATCAACTTCTTTTTGGCGCTTGAAGAGGTCTGCCTGAGCCCTTTGTTCTTGGGCATAGCGTTCTGCATCGGCTTGGGCCTTGATTTCAGCTTCAAGGGCTTGGCGACGAACCTTAACTTCCTGTTCCTTTACTAAGGCCTCTTGCTCTTGTTTGACAATATTGGCTTCGGCTGTCTCGCGCTCGATGTCTTTGCGCTGGATTTGTTGCTGGATAGAATAGGCCGCGTCCGCCTTAGCGGTTTCCGTATCTGCCTCAGCCTTGAGGGCTGCCTGGCGTTTGGCCAAATCATTTTGCTTCTGAGCAATCTCCAAATCGGCAGCTACCCGAGCATCATTTGCCAACTTATCTGAAGCAGCTTGTTGTTCTGCAATTTCCTGTTGGGCCCGTGCTTTCGCCTTAGCTGCTTCTTTTCGGATTTGCTCGGTGTTATCGATCCCTAGGTTCTCGATTACACCTTTTTCATCAATCAAGCCCTGAATGTTAAAGGCAACAATTTCAAGACCCATTTCTTCCAGGTCCTTAGTGGCATTTTCCTGAACCTTTTCAGAGAAGGAAGCACGGTTGGTCACGATGGCTTCTAACTTCATCTGACCGATGATAGCCCGCAAGTGCCCTTCCAAAGTATCCCGAACCTCATCTGCGATTTCCTCCTGCTTCTTGTACAGGAAGTTTCGTGTAGCAGATTTGAAGAGTTCTGGACGGTCTGTCCCAATTTTGACCTTAACAGCTGCATCTACCTTGACATTGATGTAATCATTTGTTGGAACAAAATCTGTCGTTTTCGCATCCACTGAAATCATTCCTGCGGTCATGGTATCAACGCGTTCTAAAATAGGCATTTTCTAGCCTGTCTTACCTTGAATGACCCGCTGACCACGAGGTCCCGAAATGACCTTGATTTCTCCTGGTGAAGCCGATACAAAACCAGCAAAGAAAATCACCAATACAAGGATTACAAGGGCAACAATTAAAATAAGTGGGAATAATGAGAAGTCCATCATTCTATTTCCTTTCAAAAAAATATATTAAATTGATTATACCATATTCAAGGTTTAATGAACATAAAAGAGAGTGGGACAGAAATCGGTAATTTCGAAGAAATTCGATTTCGTCAACAAGTCTTTATTTCCAGTTGTTGAGCTCGAACTGTCTGGGAGACAGTTTGAGGTTGGAGATAAGGCGAACTCAGTTCGCATCAAAAGGTTTGGGGAACCTTTGGAGGTTGGAAATGAAGCGAACTCTGTTCGCATCAGTCGTAGAGGGCTGTAAAAGCTGATTTATCAGCGCTTTTTAATACAAACTCCGTTTGTTTCATCTCCAACTTCTTTCCCTCACTTCACATATCTAGGCTCGGGCTGAAACAGTTCCCCGAACTGTTTCACTCCCCCAGACTGTTAAAGCCCATTCAACCACTGTGCTATAAGTATCTAAAACGAAAACAAAGAGTTTGGAACTAATTTTGTCCCAAACTCATAATTCTGTCCGATTTTCAATGGCCCGAAGGAGAGTTACTTCGTCGGCATACTCGATGTCAGCTCCAACTGCTAAACCACGGGCCAGGCGGGTCACCTTGATGCCGGCAGGTTTGAGGACACGGGAGATGTACATGGATGTAGCCTCCCCGTCTGCTGTTGCATTGGTCGCCACGATGACCTCACTGACCTCATTGTCCATGAGGCGGGTTAGGAGGCTCTTAAGATTGATATCGTCAGGGCCAATACCATTCATGGGAGAAATGAGTCCATGCAAAACATGGTAGAGTCCGTGGTATTCTTGGATATTTTCCATAGCTGAGACATCTCGGCTGTCCTCTACGATAAGGATGGTGGATTTGTCTCTGCTATCATCCTGACAAATGGCACAAGGGTCCTGATCGGTCAAATTACCACAAATAGAACAGTAAGAGAGTTCACGCTTTGCAGCTAGGAGGTTCTTGGCAAATTCATTGACCACTTCATCCTCCATACCGATGGTATAGAAGGCCAGACGAGTTGCCGTTTTGACTCCGATACCGGGTAATTTGGAATAGGATTCAATCAATTTCGCAATAGGTGTGGGGTATAACATAGGTTTCCTTAATTCATGGGATAGAGTGAGTTGTAGAGATTGACGATATCCGTCATAATGGCTTGACTGGTTTTTGACTGCAAATCGGTCAAATTAGGCAGGACCACTGCAACAGCAATCTTGGGATTATTGCTTGGTGCATAGGCCACAATATTGGTATTGACCGCACTTTCAACCTGTCCATCATTCTTTGTAACAAAGGTTTCGGCTCTACCTGTTTTGGCACTGATAGGCACACTGGAATTGGCCATGGAGGTACCGGTTGAAAAGCCACTTGCACCGTGGACAACCTGATAAAAACCTTCTTGGACGATAGCCATATTTTCAGAAGAAATATTGACCTGGTTTAGATTTTTTCCTGTCACTTCTTCCAGCCTATCTCCCATGCTGCCATCCTCATTATTGCCATAGATTCCTTCGACCAGATGCGGAGCAATCCGAGTACCACCATTGGCCACTGTCGCAGCATATTGACCCATCTGAAGCGGGGTGTAGTTATCAAACTGGCCAAAGGCATTGGTCAGGTAGTTGCTGATGGTGTACTCTTCTGGAATGTAACCTGTCGACTCCAGGGGTAAATCAATGCCTGTCGGTACACCGAGGCCATATTCACCAAAGGTTGTGCGAAGCTGCTTCATGGCGGTCTCCAGTTGATCCGTTTGGCTCAAGACCATATTTGGTGCGTAGGGTTGCCCCAGCATATTGAGAGCAATTTGTACCATATACGTATTGGAGGAATACTGAAGAGCTTCTACCGCTGTGATAGCGCGATTGCCATAAGCTGTAAACCAAGAGGTGATTGGCGCAGATCCAGCAAATTGAATGGGCTGATCTGTCAAGGTTTGATTGCCCTCGATAACTCCTGATTCCCAACCTGCAGTTAGAGTCGCCCCCTTGACAATAGACCCTGGAACAAAGGTATCTGTAATGGTTCCCAAGGCATTTTCCTGAAGATTTTGCGTTCCTTTTTCATGTTTATAACCAGCCATGGCCAAAATAGCCCCCGTATGTGGATCGAGGACCACCGCGTAAACGCCATCCGAATAAAGGGCACTTCCATTGGCTAGCTCGCTCTCGAAATGTCGTTTTAAAATCGCATTGACCTGGTCTTGGAAGTTAAGGTCAATCGTCAACTTGATATTGTTGCCCTTACTTCCTTCTTGGGTCGTTTTAATTTTTTCCACATTTCCATGACGGTCCAGGCTGATTTCCCTAATTTCACGCTGACCTTGCAAGATATCCTCATATTGCTTTTCCAGATAAGCCGTTCCGACCCGGTCATTCAGGGAATATCCCTTGGCTAAGTAAGCATCGGCTTCTTCCTCAGGAATCCCAGCCTGCTCAGATGTCACTGTACCAATGATAGAAGCCAGTGAGGTGGGCAAGACCACGCGGTTCCAGGTGCTACTGGTTGAAATACCTGGCAGATTTTTTTCATTGGCCGCAATCAAGGCGATCTGTTGAGCTGACAGGGGCTCCGTGACTAGATTGACCGTTTCAAAATAAGCGGCACTGTTCATCTGACTAAACAGCTCTGCAGCTTTCTCATCTTCCTGAGAAAAAATCAACTGGTCATCAGAAAGACTAGCCACAGCATTGGTATAAATCCTGCCTTCAGAAAGCAAGTTCCCATCCGTATCATAACGCTTTTCTTTGGGCAATGATTTGACAACCTGACTGTAGACATCGCTATCTGCCAAGTAGTAATCCGCCTTATCTCGTTTGGACAGGCTGACATCCGAAACATTGACATATTGGAGCAGGGTTTGAGCAATGGCCTTGATTTCACCTGCTGTGATACGGTTGCTTCGGGTAAAGGAAACGACCTGGATCACTTGATTCTCTACTAGGGATTGTCCCTTAGCATCGTAAATCTCTCCACGTACAGAGCTGATTTTAATGGTTTTTTGACTGGCAGTTGCTAGTTTCTTTGTGTAAAACTCCCTGTTCATAATCTGCATATAGGCCAGACGAGCCAACAAAACAGACAGAAGCAAAATTACAATGGAGAATAAAACATTGAGCCGACGCGGAATAAAATTGTCTTCTCGACCCACACGCGAAGGCGAATTGCTTTTCTTCGTCATTTTCACAACCTCATTCTAGAAAATTTCCTATCTATTATATCACAGATGCCCGCTTTTCTCCCGATTGGAGGGTAGGAAAATCCAGCTATACCGTTTGAGACAAAAAAGCACATCCTGAATCGCTCCAAGATGTACTTGCTCCTAAATCTCTGTCAGCTGGGTGGCCGAATCTGGCGAAGTATCATAAATCTGAAAATCGACACCTACTCCCAAATCAGCCTGAGCCAGTTCATTGACCATGGTCATGTGGGCTAGCTCCTTGATATTATTTTCCTTGGACAGATGCCCCAGATAAATCCGCTTTGTCCGATTGCCCAGGGTCCGAATCATGGCATCCGCGCCATCTTCATTGCACAAGTGGCCCTTATCAGATAATATCCGCTGCTTGAGGTTCCAGGAATAGGAACCTGCCCGCAGAATCTCGATATCGTGATTAGACTCAATCAAATAGGCATCCGCATTTTCTACAATGCCTGCCAAGCGGTCACTGACATAACCTGTATCCGTCAGCATGACAAAGCTCTTGTCATCCTTCATGAAGCGGTAAAATTGCGGATCAGCCGCATCATGGCTAACACCAAAAGACTCAATATCTAAATCTCCAAAGGTCAATACCTTGCCCCGCTCAAAGATATGTTTTTGTGCTACATCAATCTTTCCAAGCTTCGCATCCATAGCCTGCCAGGTAGCCTCGTTGGCATAGATATCCAAATGATACTTGCGGGCCAAAACACCGATACCATGGATATGATCACTGTGCTCATGAGTCACAAAAATAGCATCCAAGTCTTCCGGTTTTCGGCCAATTTCCGCTAAAAGACTGGTTATTTTTTTACCAGAGAGGCCAGCATCCACCAAGATTTTTTTCTTTTCGGTCTCCAGATAGAAAGAATTGCCACTGGAGCCCGATGCTAATATACTGTATTGAAATCCTTTTCCCATTTGCTCCTATTCTTCCTCTGTTTCCTCTTCCCAATCATCCACCGTTACATCCTTGGCATACGGCAGAACAATGGTGAAGGTAGATCCATGTCCATACTCACTCTTAGCCCAGATAAAGCCATTGTGCTGCTTGACAATTTCCTTGGCGATGGCCAAGCCCAGACCTGTACCGCCTTGGGCACGGGAGCGGGCCTTGTCCACCCGATAGAAACGGTCAAAAATCTTAGGCAAATCTTCCTTTGGAATCCCAAGTCCCTCGTCCGAAATAGAGACAATGAGCTGGGTTTCCGTTGTCTTCATACTGAAAGTAATCTTGCCGCCATCTGGCGAATACTTGATGGCATTGTTGAGGATGTTGTCTAAGACCTGGGTCATCTTATCTGTATCAATTTCCACCCAAACTGGCGTAATCTTATAATCGCGTACAATCTCGTATTCCTTGTCTATATTTTGACTCTTCATCTGGTCAAAACGGTTGAGGATAAAGGTGACAAAGGCTGTGAAATTAATCAGTTCGAACTCCATGGTCTTGATCTGGTTGTCAATCCGAGATAGGCTGAGCAAGTCAGAAATCATCCGCATCATCCGGTTGGTCTCATCCAGCGAAACCTTGACAAAACTAGGCGCAACAGACTCTGTCAAGGCTCCCTCGTCCAAGGCTTCCAGATAGGATTTGACTGAGGTCAGAGGTGTCCGCAGCTCATGGCTGACATTTGATACAAAGAGGCGGCGCTCCCGCTCTTCTTTGGCCTGCTCGGTCATATCATGCAAGACGACTACCAGACCAGAAATCAGGCCGCTTTCACTCCGAATGGTGGCGAAATTTGCCCTAAGATGGGAATACTCCCCGTTAGCATCCGCATGGTCGATGACCACCTCAGGTGTCTGGGCCAAGAGCTCACGAAAACTATACTGGTCACGAATGTCCAGCAGGTCCAACAAGTTTTCCTGCTCTGCAGATTTGGCTGAAATATTCAGTTGCTTTTGGGCCATGTCATTAATCATAATGACTCGTCCCATCCGATCTGTCGCAATGACCCCATCACTCATATAAGAGAGAATGGAGGATAACCTGGTCTTTTCCTGCTCCAAATTGTCATGGGTCAGGCGGATAACTTCCGACAGATCATTCAGCGAATTGGTCATATCTGTGATTTCAGGGCTCCCCCGCATATCCAGAACATCGGAATAATCCCCAGCTATCAATTCCTTGACCTTTTGGTTGAGAATCCTAATCTGCTTGTTGTCCCGGTGATTTTCGAGGACCATAAAAGCCAAAGCAACGACAAAGCCGATGATAATAACCACAAACCAGAACTCAGCTGTTGTCAATAAATAACGTAATTGATTAATCATTTGCTTTTATATAATACCCGACACCACGTCTGGTCAGAATGTATTCTGGCCGGCTTGGGATGTCTTCAATCTTCTCACGCAGGCGGCGAATGGTCACGTCAACGGTCCGTACATCTCCAAAGTAATCATAACCCCAAACCGTTTCCAAAAGGTGATCCCGGGTCATAACTTGGCCCAAATGGTTGGCCAAATGATGAAGCAACTCAAATTCACGATGGGTTAAATCCAGTTCCTTACCGTGCTTTTTGGCAACAAAGGCATCTGGCAAAATAACCAAATCGCCAATCACCATTTCTTTTCCACCTGGCACTTCTATATCCACCTGAGTTTCAGATAGTTCACTGCGGCGCAGGAGAGCCTTGACACGGGCCTGTAATTCACGATTAGAGAAGGGTTTAGTGACATAGTCATCCGCACCAATTTCAAGTCCAATAACCTTATCAAACTCACTATCCTTGGCCGAAAGCATCAGAATCGGAACATTGCTGGTTTTGCGGATATTGCGGGCTACTTCAAGGCCGTCAATCTCTGGCAGCATCCAGTCCAAAATGACAATATCTGGCATTTCTGCTTCAAAAACTTCCAGAGCTTCACGGCCGTCAAAGGCTGTAACGACCTCATATCCTTCACGGGTCATATTGAACTTGATAATATCTGAGATTGGTTTTTCATCATCAACGATAAGAATTTTTTTCATGGGTGTCTCTTCCTTTGTTTTTCTTGAAGCTATTATACCAAATCTCCTAGGTTTTTTCATGCTTGAGATATGCATGGTCCAGATGTCACACTAAATTCATTAAAATAGTCCATATTCTCTTTCATTTTTCGCCTATTTTTCATATAATAAAGATGAAGCAATATGCATCGGGAGGGGCTATGAAATACAGTAAACATTGGAAGCTAGAAGTCTTTATCACCGCCGTTTCATTTATTTTGATTCCGCTTATTTATTTCTTATTTTCACCTTTTTTTGGGCAAATTTTATTTGTGCCCCTGATTTTTGGAATTTTACCTATTTTTCTCATCAAGCGCTACCACTACCTTTTTTATTATCCGCTTGGAGTCAGCCTGGTCTACATACTCTTTTTACTGACCTTTTCTTGGTCCTGGCCACCTGATTTGAGTATCATTCCTTTTGCCTTTGGGTCTATTCTCATCCCAACCTTGATTGGTTATGCAATTGGCTTTTTCCACCTCAAGTATGGTAATCCTGACCACAAATGGCTGATGCCGATTCACTGTCTGACTAGTTTTATCATTGTATATGTGGTCACCGCTCGGACTATCTACTCTTATTCCGGAAGTTCTCTGGCCCACCTCGTCACCTATCTTCTCTTACCGCTGATTTTCATGGGCTCTCAGGCCTTGATTAGCTACCTCTATCCTAGCAATCGCTTGAGCCCTCTCGCAACAGCCCTTATTTTCCAGCTAATCAATGGCTTTGCTGGACATGGCTATCTCAGTCTCGCAACCCTCCTCTATCTGGCTCTGGCCTATGTCGCCTTGTATGTTGTAGTCGTAAAAAATAAGAAACAGAAGCTCATTTGAACTTCTGTTTCTTATTTTTTACGAAAAAAGGACTTGCGGATTTTCTCCAGTTCACATTTTATCCTACAGAAACCTTTACCAAGCCAGCTTTCACTAGAATCATGAGTTCGAATCTGTCGCTTGAAATTTTGTTCTGCACGCTTGACCCACTTGAACCGACTCTGACCTTCCTTGGCATAGAGACCGGATTGGTTAAAGTAACTGGCATCATAGTCTCTAGCCACCTTTCTACCAAGTTTCTTTTTAATGTATTTTGGACTATGAAAAGATTTGGTCAGCCTTTGGCGAAAGGCAGGATCATGTACCCTAACAGGCTTCACATCTAGCGACCAATGGCGGCTACGGCGACCATAGTTAAAACTGGCTCCATTAACAACACCTGCCTCTGTCACCTCTTGCGTATCCAATTCATTGAGAAAATATCCCTCACTTGACAGGATAAATTCAGTGTGAAAGTGATTCATCAACACCTTAATATTGAAAGATTCTTTGTCTCCTGGATAGCGAATTTCTCCCTTGGACAGGGCGATTTTATTGTGCAAGCGGGCAGAAACATTGAGTGAATAGGAAAAGAGATGTCTGCTCCGTAGATAGGCTGCCAGAGCTTGGGCATCTGTCATACCTGTTTTTTTATAGTGCTTCCGAACATACTGGGCCTGCTGACTGGAGATGACATAGCGAAACTGATGGATCTTCTTCTCTAATCTACCTGACTGACTCAGGGCCTCTTTGGGAAAGGCTAGGTTGACAACTGCAGCCAACTCTTTCCAAAAGTTATGATGGGGTGGTAAATCCGTAGCAAATCGCGATACCAACCACTGGTTTTCCTCTAAAGTTCCAGACAGTTCATCAGGCATGTGAGCGATTTTCATCAAGTCGGATAAGATATGCCTGCTCTTTTCCCTATTTAAGTTTCTTCTGGCTTGTGTCCAAAATCTCCAGAAATCTTTATCACCAATTCTCATAAGCTTAGTATAGCACCAAAACTCTCAAAAGGAAAATACCAACATGTAGCAATCTCTCCCCCATTTTTTCCAAGAGAAAATAGTTTCTCCTGATTGAATTAGAATAGTCACAAATTTTTATTGAATATTCAGACAATTTGACATTTTTTAATTTTTCCTGTATACTAGCTTGTAAATGTTACAATTTATGACATCATCGAATGAAAAAGGAGAATGTTATGGCTTTGGTTGAATTTAATGGAGTGAATAAATATTACGGAGACTATCACGCCCTGCGTGACATCAATCTATCTCTGGAGGCCGGCCAAGTTGTCGTTCTTTTAGGACCTTCTGGTTCTGGTAAGTCAACGCTTATCCGAACCATCAATGCCCTCGAAAGTATAGACAGCGGAAGTCTGGTGGTCAATGGCCACCATGTGGAAAGTGCCAGCAATAAGGACTTAGTCGAACTTCGCAAGGAGGTTGGTATGGTCTTTCAGCACTTCAACCTCTATCCGCATAAAACGGTATTGGAGAATATCACTCTAGCACCAATGAAAGTCCTTGGTCTCTCCAAGCAGGAGGCGGAAAAACGGGCTAAAAAATACCTGTCCTATGTTAACATGTGGGACCGGAAGGACTCTTTCCCTGCCATGCTTTCAGGCGGTCAAAAACAGCGGATTGCCATTGCCCGTGGTCTGGCCATGAAACCAGAGTTGCTCCTCTTTGATGAGCCGACCTCAGCCCTTGACCCAGAAACCATCGGTGATGTACTGACCGTTATGAAAAAACTGGCAAAACGAGGGATGAACATGATTGTCGTAACCCATGAGATGGGCTTTGCCCGCGAAGTGGCGGACCGCATCGTCTTTATGGCTGAGGGGCAAATTTTGGTGGATACCACCGATGTCAATGGATTTTTTGATAATCCATCTGAACCGCGCGCCCAACAATTCCTCAGCAAGATTCTCAACCATACCAGCGAACTTGTTTCAGAAACAGATGACCTGGCTGATGAAGACTAGGAGGTGCCTATGCAAATGAAAAGAATCATTCCACTTCTGCTCTTGCCTCTGCTTGCTTTCTTACTGATATTGCCGTTTTTTAGGTCCATCAGCGCTCTTACAAACAGCAATTCTGATGCCCAGCTGGAAGCAGGGGTCCAAAAGATTGTGGACCGTGGTGTGCTGCGGGTCGGAGTCAAGCAGGACCTGCCAAACTTTGGCTATCGGGATCCAGAAAGTAACCAATACACTGGGATGGAAGTTGAAATCGCCAAAAAAGTAGCTGCTGAACTGGGAGTTGATATCGAATTCACCCCTGTAACAGCTCAGACACGTGGAGCTCTTTTGGACAACGGTCAGCTGGACATGGTCATCGCCACCTTTACCATCACTGAAGAGCGAAAAGAACTCTACAACTTTACTACCCCTTACTATACAGATGCAGTCGGCTTCTTGGTCCGAAAGGACAGTAATGTTCAGTCATCATGGGAAGCCCTCGATGGCCTGACCATCGGTGTGACCCAAGGCTCTATCCAATGGGGCTTACTGGAAGAAATCGCTGCTGAAAAAGGGATTGAATTAAACTTCCGTGAGCTAGGTTCCAATTCCGAGGTGGTTGTTGCCCTCGCTGCCCACCGTGTCGATGCCTTCTCCATTGACCAATCCATTCTTTCTGCCTTTTTAGGCAAAACCAATGAACTCTTAGACCTCCAGTACCAACCATCTGAATACGGGATTGTGACCAAGAAATCCAATACCGATTTGGCCACTTACTTGGATGGCTTGGTTCAGGACTGGACAGAAGATGGGACCCTTCAAGCCATCTATGATGACTTTGGTCTCAAACCTGTCACTGAAATTACTGAATAGAAAGGAGCTACTATGGATTTTACACAAGTATTCAATGCTGACCTCTGGGCCTCTTTCTTTCAGGACTGGGACCAATTTGCCCAAGGCTTCCTCTTCAGTCTCCTGATTTCTATCGGAGCCCTCCTGACAGCCTTATTCCTCGGTGTGATTTTTGGTGCCATGTCTACTACAAAGAGTAAAGTTTTGCGTTTCCTCTCCAGAGTGTACGTAGAATTTTACCAAAACACCCCTCTCTTGGTGCAATTCGTCATCATCTACTACGGTTTGCCCTTGATTTCCAACTTTGTCCTTATGCCCTCCATTTACTGGACTGCTGTTATCTGTGTGGGACTCTACCACGGAGCCTATATCGCTGAAGTCATTCGGACAGGGATTGAGGCTGTGCCGGTCGGCCAGACTGAGGCAGCTCTCTCGCAAGGCTTTACCTATATTGAAACCATGCGGCTGATTATTTTACCGCAGGCTATCCGCACCATTTTGCCACCAATGGCCAATCAGGTGGTCAATCTCATCAAAAACACTTCCACAGTGGCCATCATTGGAGGGGTGGATATCATGTTCATGACCAAGCACTGGTCAGCTGTCCATTCCAACTACATCCCCCCATTTTTGACAGCAGCTATTCTCTACTTTATCCTCTGTTTCCCTCTGGCAACCTTTGCCCGTCGCTGGGAAGCCAAGAATAAGGAAGCCTACTAAGGAGGTCTCACATGATAAAGGATATTTTAGAAGTCTTATCACCGACAAACCTGACCTTCTTGCTCAATGGTCTAGGACTTACCCTCTACCTATCTGCCATCATCATCGTCTTGTCGACTGTTTTGGGAACCATACTGGCCGTCATGCGAAATGGCAAAAATGCTCCCCTTCGCTGGATGGCCTCCATCTACATCGAGTTTGTCCGCAATGTGCCCAACTTGCTCTGGATTTTCACCATTTTCCTGGTCTTCCAGCTCAAGTCCACCCAAGCAGGATTGACAGCCTTTACAGTCTTTACCTCGGCAGCCCTAGCTGAAATTATCCGCGGCGGTCTCAATTCGATTGACACTGGGCAAACTGAGGCGGGGCTTTCCCAGGGATTTACCCAGTTTCAGATTTTGATCTATATCATCCTGCCCCAGGCCATCCGTAAGATGCTGCCATCCATCATTTCCCAATTCGTAACGGTTATCAAGGACACCAGTCTCCTCTACTCTGTTATCGCCCTTCAAGAACTCTTTGGTGCCAGCCAAATTCTCATGGGACGAAACTTCGAGACGACTGCCGTCTTCACCCTTTACGTAGTCATAGCCCTCGTCTACTTTGCCATCAACTTCGCCATCTCCAGCTTTTCCCGCTATTTGGCCAAGTCATGGGCAAGCAGTATGGAATAATTTATAGCATAAAAAGACCTAAAGCCAACTCTTCTCAGCCTAGCTTTAGGTCTTTTCTTGTGTCTATCTAAGAATTCCTCTTTTTGACCTGCACCTGCATACGTATAAACATATCGCGCTGGTTTTCCTGCAACTGGGGCTGTTCATGAATCACCTCGCAAATATAAGGGCCGCAGGGCTGATAACCTACTTCGTGAATCGCCTGATGAAAATGAGGTAAGGCATCTATTTCGGCCTCAAAAGAAACAGAATAGGCAACGGCATAGTCTCCTGCCGCCAATCTTTGAATACTGGTATTGGGCAGATGGATGGTCTCGTGCTGAAAGAGCAGGAAGTGCTTGGAAACCCAATTTTTCTCTTGAAAATCTTCTGCCGCCATCAGGGAGCCCACTCGGCTCAAGTGATGGTAATAGGGATTGTGGGCATGAATGGCCTGTTTAAAATAGCGCAAATAAAATTCATACTCCTCCGTTGACATCTGGTAGATATTGCGGTCAATCTCAAAAAGCAGGATTTCCCGCTGGGGAAAAGAGAGGATTTCCACCTTCTTTTGCTGCTTGGCCTGATGATAGAGCTTGGCCCCTGATTGAAAGACCTCAATCTCCTTGATTTGCTCCTCCAACTTTCGTTTTTCAGCAAGCAGGGCCTGCCGCTTGTCCTCAATCAAATCCTGCAGATGATGGGACTGCTTATCTGACAGAATCTCCTTGACTTCTTCCAGAGAAAAGCCTAGCTGACGCAGATACTGGATGGCGTCGACCAGTGACGACTGGTTAATGTGGTAAAAACGGTACTTACTGTGAGGGTCAATTTTGTAGGGTTTTAAAAGGCCAATCTGGTCGTAAAAGCGCAAGGTTTGGATGGAAATGGCGTTGATTTTGGAAAATTCACCGATACTCAAAATAGTCTTCATATCTTGCCCTCCCTGCTTGACTCTCTAGCTACTATAGACATTATAATATAGTTGTGAAAAAAATAACAAACAAAAGGAGGCTTCACAATGAGAAAGACGAAAATTCGTGCCGTCCAGTACGGCTGTGGTAAAATGTCTCGGGTTATTCTCAGATATTTGGTTGACAATGGGGTAGAAATTGTCGGCGCTATTGATAACAACCCTGAGATTGTCGGACAAGATGTCGGTGATTATGCTCAACTGGGCTACAAAACGGGCATCCTCATCTCAGATAATGCTGATCAGGTATTCGCTGACTGCGATGCTGATATTGCCATTGTCACCATTTTTTCCTATATGCCTGAGATGTTTGCTTTCTATGAAACAGCCATCAAACATGGTGTCAACGTGATTTCGACCTGTGAAGAGGCCATCTACCCATGGACGACCTCTCCTTCAGAAACCAATCGGCTGGACAAACTAGCCAAACAGCATGGCGTCACCATCATGGGATCAGGCATGCAAGACATATACTGGATCAACATGCCCTGTCTGATGATGGCTGGTATGAACAAGATTCAAAAGGTCAAGGGCATTGCCAGCTACAATGTGGAGGACTACGGTCTAGCCTTGGCAGAAGCCCATGGCGCTGGCTACGATGTTCAACGCTTTGAAGAAGAAATCGCATCCGCCGAAAGCCTTCCATCCTATATGTGGAATGCTGCTGAGGCCATCTGTTCCAAGATGAATTGGACCATAAAGGACATTTCCCAAAAGAGCGTGCCGTATATCCTGGATGAAGATGTCTATTCCGAGACCTTGGGTCGCACTATCCCGGCCGGTCAGGTAACTGGTATGTCAGCTGTTACGACCATCCATACCCACCAAGGTGTCGAACTGGAAGTTGAATGTATCGGCAAGGTCTACCGCCAAGATGATGGCGATATGTGCGACTGGGAAATCACCGGTGAGCCAAATCTGGTCTTCTCCGTCAGCAAACCTGACACCGTTGCCCTGACCTGTGCCACCATGGTCAATCGGATTCCATCTGTCATCGACGCCCCTCCAGGCTTTGTCACTTCTGAAAAGGCCCGCTGCCTGACCTACCCAACCTATCCACTCCACACCTATGTAGAAACCGAATCCTAACTCACCGCTCAACCTTGGACCAAGAAATCTTGGCCCAAGGTTTTTTCTTGGGCTAGCTGCTTCTCATCAAAACAAAGAGGCTGGGCCTTCTGACCTCAACCTCTTATCGCTAAGTATGAATGATTATTCTGCCGGTCTTGATTTTCTGGCAATATCAGCGAGGATATTAGCAGTTTTTACAGATTAAAATGACTTTGGTTTTTCCAAGTTAGAAAAAGTTCCAACAAGGTATATAGTGGAGTTTCTTAAAAAGATGTATCAACACTTTATGACGTAAGACTAGAGTAATAGTTGAGATATCTGTCGGGCAATCCTAAAATAAGAACTTCCCGGAAGACTCAAAATAATTGGCAAAATAACTATGCTTTTTCAAAAAAGTAAAAGTTCACAATTCGGGAAAGATTCACTTCTGTAACGGTAATTACAGAGACTTAACGGAAAGAGAATGCTTCAAACTAATCGGATTTGTTGACGAGGATTTTAAGAAATCAAGGACACTTTACCCGCAAGGAAATGGAACCACATTATAAACTAAGCAAACAATAGTATTATGGTTAATGTACTTGAAAGTATAGTAACTAATTTCCATTAAAACTACATATTCTTATATTTCGGAACTGTACAAGCATTTTCTTTAATATCTGTGAATTTAAGAACTTTTCCTTGATTACATCCATTTTATAGCCTTTGATATCCTCGAAATAAGGCATCAAAATATTCTTATTGTATTCTTGTTTGTTATTCCAATTCTGTGCAACAAAATGTTTAAATTCTTCTTTTTCAGTATCAGTTTCAAACACGAGAATACATTCCATGAACCTATCATGTGCAATTGTTTCATCGTCACCATCTGGATGGTAGTAAAATTCATGGACAATGTGTTCAATTGAGTTTTTGATATAATACTTAAATGAAACATCCCAATGATTGTTTTGTGTCAATGAAACACCATCTGTTTTTGGTGATGGTGTAAAATAACGTCCACCATCAAGGGATACTCCTTCTAATGATGCAATCATTGTTTGATGATAATACAAATTAATGTCATACCATCTTGGATGGATATCGGTTTGGTTAAACAAATAATACTGATATCCATTTTTATTATCATCCATAACAGACTCTATTGTAAATTCAGGTGAGAACCTGTAATACATTTTTTCTTCAAAACGACTCGGAGAAGAATCCCATAAACCAGAGTTTCTTAAATATATCAACATTCTTTCCAATGGTGACGAAAGCATTCCGAAACGTTTTTTCCACAGCATCTCAATATGTGATAAGT
>ERZ795062.660-NODE-660-length-27754-cov-62.238637_pt1 | contig 27754 bp, 43 predicted proteins | sample MGYA00375146_ERZ795062 | MGnify/ENA primary metagenome ERZ795062 (study PRJEB30191, sample SAMN05720281) | activated sludge metagenome | isolation source: Anaerobic digester | place: USA | collected 2015-07-16 ... | reverse complement strand
TGTTCTATCATCACTTCCACTATAGACATTACCGTAATTATCTACAGCAACAGCATTCACCCTACTAGTATGTCCAGTAAATTGCCATACTTCTGGTGCAATTAGATATTTACTTGGATTTAAGATATCTCCCACCTTATAACCTTCAACTTCAGTTTCAATTTGTTCTATCTTGTTTGCAAGTTGACTAAATGTATCGCTACCACTTGCAGGTATTCCCTTGTCAGTAATGGCGGTAGCGATAAGAGTCTTACCATCACTGACAGACGTAAAAAGCTCATTCAACGCTCCTTCAACATCTGTTGCTGTGAAATGCCCTTCCGCATCGTCTATTGCTATATTTTTTGCTTTATGTGCCCCTGTTGCATTTTCATTCTTATGCGAATCAAATTCTGCATGAATATCCTGTTTAAAAGTATCATAATCTGCCTTATGTGCAGCTAATTCTTGATAGGTTTCATTTAAAGCTAATACTAAATTAGCTTTTTCTGTTGTGTCTAAGTTTTCTAAATCTCCTACATAGCTCATCAAATCTAATATATCATCTGCATTTGTGTCTGTATTCTCTTTTAATGTTTTTACATTTTCCACCAAAGCATTATAATCATATTCAGTAAAGTTTCTCGCTATCACTGATCCAGCATTCCAATTTCGAGGAACTCCTTGAAATCCCCGCTCTACTGTAAGGGCATTCCCGTTTACTTCTAACACTTTTACTGTTTCAGCACTTGTACCTGTTCCTAAAGTCATAAGATTCGGTAATTCTTCAGGTACTTTTGTTTCATCCAACACATATATAATAGTGTCCTCTGCATTAATATCGTTTGTTATTGTTGTTTCGGGAGAATTAATCATCCCTCTATACATTTCTAACATTAATAATCACCACCTCCGCGGCTATTTGTAAATATTTGCATGAATACATTAGCAACGATTCTAGTCATTTTGTCCGGTATAATCTCTATCGTGTGCCATGTATTTCTATTTATTTTACCTGCTTCATCTGTACTAAGATATTTTACTATATCAATATCTTGTCCTGGTTGCGTCTGTGGAATTGATTTCCCGTCTACTTTTATAGTAACCCTATCGGCTGTAGTCCCCTGATATATCCCAAATTCTAATTCATGAGTATGATCAGGTATTGTTACATTATGTTGATGATTAGGAATGTTTATGTTATGTTGATGATCAGGTATTGTTATATCGTGTCTATGATTAGGTATATTAACCTCATGCCTATGTGGGTGCCTATGTCTATCTAGCGCATGAACATGCGGAGGAAGTCCTGCAGGGGTCATCATATGTCCTACTACTGCAGTTCCTATATCCCAAATTTCCCGTACGTTGCTCATATCAGTAGTGCTAGTAGTTCCACCGCCACTTGAACTAGTAGTTGTACCTCCACCGCCGCTCGAACTAGTTCGAGTAGTAGCACCTCCAGCACTTGTACTTGCTACAGTTCCACCGCCACCAGCAATGGCTTTTGAATACGCTCTGAAAGCCTCTAATTGATAATTTAATATACATTTGTTTATCCTAACCATAGTGTCCGGAATATATATTCTCATTACTGCTGGATTTTCATTATCTGCATTATCTGCAAAAGGAACTATCATCTGGTTAGTTGCCCCCTGGGCATACACTTCATTTATTCTAGTTCTATCTTGAAGGTCTGATATACTCCCTGCCACATCTCTACTCTTGTTTGCAATTTCAATTTCAATATCTCCTGGATTGCCGGTTATATCTGACTTGGTGACTTTAACAATTGGTAGGTCCTCGATTATGTCGTCCTCTTTATCGATAATGCGAACGATGTCACCAGGGAAAAACTTTTCGTATTTATTTGGGTCCCTCCTGTGCAAATCCACAGCTTTAACAGAGTATGACTTATACGGGTTCTTGAGTTCATTGAGCAATGCCTGCCCATAGGCCTTTAGTGTTTCAGGATTTTCAAATCTTCTATCTACAAGAATACTTGACTTTATACCCCAAGTAGTAGAGGCTCCATTTGCTTGCAAATATGGGATTCCATTGTTTACACTTTCTATACCTAGTTGATTGTCACCTTCTCCATAACCAAGACAATATAATCTTGTTACTATTGAAGTTGGGTCTACCTCTTTTTGTATCTCCGTCATGTTTTTCTTGTAGATGATGTCAGCTTTGAATTTAGTCGGCAGTTTCCGAAGATGGATTCTCCAAACGCTGCCGGTGGTGTCAAATTCCCACCGATACTTTTCATCAAAAGGCTGAGGAATGGAAAAGAGAGCAGCCAGCAAGTTCTCGTTCTCCCACTTATATTCGAACTGTCTTTCAAATTCACATACTCCCAGCTGCCACCTGGAGGTAAGCTGATGGTCAAGAATGTATCTGATTACTTGAGCCGTCCTAATGCCAATTCCGCCTATCTGGTGATACTTAAAGAGCACGTCATCTAGCAGAGTTGCCAAGACGTGCTCACATTGGTAAACAATATCACCGGCTGTATTCCGGGTTAGTCTAGAGGGCATAATCCGGAATAGTTCAATCCGCTCCCTGCCGTCGTAAATTTCAACATAGTTGAAGGGCTGACAGTAGATGTTTTTCGGGTCATCGGCAGGTAAAGTGAAAGTGGCATACCAGAGTTCGTTCAGTGTTAGCTCATATCCGATATTATAGGCGTTCTGTAGATAGGCTAGCTTCTTCATGTTTCTATCGTATACTCTTATAATGTTATCCACTACAACCACCTATCTTTCCAGATGATATCAAAACTAATTTCCCGAGATTCGCTCTCATCGTTGTATTCAATGGTATTTTCGCCGTTTAGCAGTGTTATGAACTCACTATCTGCTGCAAAAAATTCCATAGCGTTCTCTCCATTCAGAGTAACTGTCAAGTCACAGGTATTGATTACTAACTCATCGCCGGGGCGCAGCACCAAATCTTCAAAACGCATTACCTGCTCACCGGATAACTGCGGAGTTGCTTGCGTCAGCATTACCAGGGCTGCGTCTTCAGCTTCTACGATAAATACTTTAGTTCTATCAGCGTAACTACCTAAAGTAAGTAGACAAGAGCCAGCAGCATATCTGACTATAGTTCCGTCGGAAAGTCCGCTTAATTTCATGCTTGCCTGACCGCTAGCGCTTATCGTCTGTTGAGCGCTTACCAGAACAGCTCTCAACTTCATGAGAGCAATTCCACTATTGCTAGAAATAACTACGCTTGGAACATTAAATTTACCTCGGTTGTAGGGCTGCCTATTGAACATAGGACCACCTCTATTCCATGCTTACTTGCAAATTACCTGTTTCAATAGTAAAACGATTTCCTATTTGGATGTTTTCGACCCTTGAAAAACTTCCTTTACATAGCAAATTGCCCCCAGTTTGAGCAGTCTTGATACCCCAATGCGACACCTGCCCCCAATCGCTCAAAGCGATTGGAAACTCTATCTTTTGATTATTTGAAATTACTGCCTTATCTCCGACCTGCGTGGGAGCACCGAATGTTATTTGTGGTCTTTGATATCCTGCTCCTGATACCTCTGTACCAGTATCCGCATCGGTTGGGTCATTTAAATATAAAGCTAAATATAGTTGCGTAGGTTGAGCTACTGCTTGATTTCTAAAAAAATAATTTAATATAGCTTCCTCTAACCAGTTACTTGCTGCTGCCATATTATATCTCCACCTTTCTTACTAAAGTGATATTATTTATATCAGATGTTCCGTTGTTCTTAATTGTTATAATGCAACAAGTCTCTGCTGTGCCACTTACATTTACTTTGATTTCATGCGCATTGTCTGTAATACTAGGAATATTGACTTGTCTATATTCGAGAGATTCGGCAAAAGGTTGACACTCGAATGTAACCATAGATTTTCCATAAGCCGCTATTTCTTCAATATCTATGTTATTATACACTTTTGCTTGATAAGCTTTATCAGGCTCATCATCAAATACCAATAAACCACTCTTGCTTAGCCAATGAGCAATATCTCTAGCTTGTTTTCTCAAATCTTCCATAGTTTTTCTAACTAAGAATAATTCCATAGTTATAAATCTAGCTTCATATGTGTTATTCCCAAAATCTAAAGTTCCATGTCTACCAGGTATAACAAATTCATTTTTTCTTAAAGCAGGGGTTATAGTTCTATTATCAGATCTTACATATAATTCATAAGTTGAGCTGTGTATATTTGCAAATGTAAAACCTTTCATATTCTTTTTAACCCCCTTCCTCTAGTTGTAAAATTGTATTGATTATTTAATTCAATACTCATATCCTTTGCTGTTTGCCTTACTATTTCTTTACCATTTATTGCAACTACTACATCCCTATTAGCTAAAACTTCTACGGCTGATACCAATCTGTCTATGTTGTCATAACCACTAGTAAACTGTGTATTTACTGAATATCCTATTCCACTTAGTGCTAAACTTGGATTGCTAAAAGCATTTGTTGCTTGTAAACTCAATAATTGCATCGCTTTTGATACTGGTTTAATATTATCTTCAATTCCTTCTGCTAGTCCTAGCGGTAGCCATTTACCAACTTCATTAGCCATGACCTTTGATGGTGAACTTATGCCAAAGAAATTTTTTATTCCTGATGTGATGTCTCCAACAAATCCACTGATTTTACCTAGAATCCAATCTTTAACACTTAATATACCATCCCATAACCCCTTTACCAGATCTGTCCCTACTTTTGCAAACTCAATAACGCCTTTTCCAAGTGCTTTTACCATTTCAGTTATTATTTTTGGCATAGCTTTTACTAGCTCGATAATTATTTCTGGTAAGTTTGTTATTAGGGAAGTTAGCAACTTAACACCAGTTTTAATGATTAGTGGAATGTTATCAATTAAGGTATTAATTATTGAACGAATTATCTCGGGTAATGCCGCTACTATGGTAGTTATAATTAGTGGCAAGTTCTCTACTAGTGCAGTTAGTAATTTTACCCCTGTATCAATGATTAATGGAATGCATTGGATTACAGCATTGATCACACTATCTATTATCTTAGGTATAGCCTCTATTATCGTGCTGATGATGATAGGTAAATTTTCTACCAATGCAGTAAGTAATCGTATTCCAGCATCAATAATAAGCGGAATATTATTAGTAAGTGCATTAATAATACTATCTATTATTTTGGGTATGGCTTCTACTATGCCGTTTATAATAGCTGGTAAATTATCTACTAATGCCACTAATAACTTTATGCCTGCGTCAATAATTAATGGTATAAGTGTGCCTATTGTGTTAATTATGTTTTCTATTATGGTGGGGAGAACGGCCACTATGTTATTGATAATAGTTGGCAATTCTTCTACAAGTGCAGTGAATAATTCTATTCCTGCATTAATAATCAGTGGGATTTGCTCTGTCAACACCATTAATATGCTGTTAATTATCTCGGGTATCTTCTCAATGAGAATCGGTATTGCATTCATCAATCCCTCGGCCAGTCCTATCATTAAGTCAATCCCGCTTTGTATAAGCATAGGAAGGTTTTCTATAAAAGTAGATATTAAGGTTAATATAGCCTCAATCGCAGCGGGTATTAGTTCTGGCAAAGCTTGTCCTAAACCCGTCAATAAATCACTTATAGCTTGCATGCCAGATTGTATAAAACTTGGTCCTGCCTCTCTTAAAACGGATACTATAACTTGCGGTATTTGTATTATGGTACTTGAAACCATAGGCATCAAGTTTTGTAAGAATGTAATTAGGGTAGTGCTTAGATTTTGCAACATTGGTCCAATGTCTTGACCTAGCGCCATGGCACCCAGCGTGTCTTTAAATGCTGCTTTTAAGGCACTAAATGAGCCTGATAAGGTTTCGCTTGCTTCTTTGGCGGTTGTTCCTGTAATCCCCAGCTCCTGCTGAATGACATGGATAGCATCATACACATCTGCCAAATTGTTTATATCGTATTTTACGCCTGATAATTTTTCGGCATCTGCTAATAAGCGTTCCATCTCAGCTTTAGTACCACCATAGCCGAGTTTTAAGTTATCTAACATGGTGTAGTTCTGCTTGGCAAATCCTTGGTATGCGTTTTGAATATCACGCATATTAGTACCCATTTTATTAGCATTGTCGGCCATGTCAATCATAGCCATGTTTGCCTTATCAGCCGCTTTTTCAGTATCTCCACCCATTGACTGGAGCAGAGAAGCAGAAAAAGAGGTAACTTGTTCCATATACTCATTAGCAGATACCCCAACAGTTTTATAAGCTTCGCTTGCATATTTTTTAACTCTATCTGCATGATCCTTAAATAAAGTTTCAACTCCGCCAAGCGATTGTTGCAGGGCTCCGCCTTCTTTTACCGCCGTTGCTATAACTTTCCCAAGGCCAGCTGCAAGAATTACTTTTTTAATTCCGCTGACTATACTATGTCCTGCGCTCTCGCCAGCAATTTTTGCCTCTGGATCAAGCGTCTTTGTTATTTCCTTGCTTATCCCTTTTGCAGACGGCATAATTTGTACATATGCTTTTCCTAATTCTGTTGCCATAAGCTACCTCCCTTCTGCTTGTCTGATTAATCTTTGCCTTTCTGCTTCAAATTCCTTGCCAGATGCAAATGCGCTTATTTCGCTTTCTTTTTCGTATAGATCATTTAGTATAGGTTTAGGTTTGTTTCTTCCTTTTCTTCCATCTTCAGTGTTTTGCCAAATAAGAATATTAAGTCTATCAATTATCCCCGCTAGTAACATAATATTCGGTGGTACCTTGGAATTACTTAATTTCATCTTTATACGTGAGTCATCCCTTAACCCGATAGCAAAAACTGCCACCTGTAGTGGTGGCAGTTGTCTGTAATCGTATATATGATAAGTTTCAGCTAAATCACATATAAGTGCATTTTCATCAACTTTAAGCATCTGGGCAAGGATTAGGAGTTTTTTGTTTCTTCTCCACCTTTTTGGAAAATTTCAATTATTTCTTTTGTCATTTTATTTGTAGGGACTATTCCGTTTTTATTTCTGATATGATCTTTGAGCTTTTTTGTCTGCTCTTCTCCTAATATTTGCTTAACAACCTTACCAAGTATAAGTGGATTGTCTTCTAATTCTGCTAAATTTTCTAATAGCTCATAATCATTTGTTACATCTTTAGATATTTGAAATTCAAAGCCTGATGATGTTTTCCCTTTTATCATCTAATACCCTCCTATTCTTCTGAGGTAGGTTTTTGAATATATTCATAATGAGTATTTTCTTGTTCGTCTGGAAATGCCATTATAGTTATTTCATATCCAACTGCATCATTATCACTGTAAACAATTTCCCCAATTTCTGTAATTTTACCACGTGGAATTACTATCCTTTTTAATATTCCACCTTTCATTACCATGTCTACAACAATTGATCTTTCCTCTGCTTCTTTTGAATTAGCTTTAACAGTAATTCCTGTTTCCAAATCACCAGTTACGTTATCAGCACCATAAACAAACTTAAGTACTTCTACATTCAATCCTTCAATGAGTTTAAAGCTAAATGTATCAGGTTTTGCTGTTTGAATTGCTAATACTTCATCTCCACCCCATGCTTTTATAGTTTCACTTTCAGGACTATTAGTATTACTCAATCCATCTTCCGATATATAACCCAGTGATTTAAAGGCGTTATATAATTCTGATGTAGCATCAGTTGGTAGTGTGGTGCCTATTGGCGCTACGTATACAGCACCTCCAACTTTAGGCTTACCATAGGTTACATTCTTAGGATCTTGCATATTCTTCTCTCCTTTCAATAATGTTTAATATCGTATACTGCTTGATATCTGTATTTTTTCGTTGTTGTATCCGTAAAGTTATAATCAGTGTTAAGTTTTACACTTGCAATTTCATCAAGCTCAATTAAACTGTCTACTGCTTGTTTTACTAATTCGTTAAGTGCTGCTGCTCCATACATGCTGTCTGAATAAGATTGAAAAGCAAAAGTAGAGGCTAGTAAGTGGTTGATTCTATCGCTACTTATTTTTTCAAATAATACATACTCATCGGGCACAGGCTCAGGCTTTTCAAGACGAACGGGCACAGTTAATTTAGATTTCAAATGATTAAGGATTATTGCCTCAATCATCCCCTCACCGCCTTTAGAATTGTGTTATGCTTAAGGTTCTCTCGTTTAGCTTTAATGCTGTCCGCCCATACCATAGCATTAGCTCTGTTTTTCCCGATATAAATATCTTGTTCGTAACCTTCACCACATCTATTTCTAATTCCTGTTGCATATTCTTTTAAAATACTCTGCATTTCCTCTGACTGCATCAGCTGTCTTACACCTGCTCTGTTCAATACAAACTTAAACTTACTCATAACGTTCCACCATCACTTTCTTGTTCCAGTCCAAAGGGATAAGCTCATCAATCCCTTGTAAAGGCATCCCGATAACTCTCCAACGTTCACCAAAAAACCTAACTTCTTTATTCTCCCAGTCGTTAGTATCTCCCTTTGGTATTGCTAAAGTGTAAACTGCTTTTCTACCCGTTAAATCCATAGTGTTTACTACATCATCAGTTGATGTAGGGCTTACTAGCACGTTTTCAACTTCAATTTCTACATCTTCATAAATTGGATTGTCGAATGGGTCCTTGCCTACTTCTTTTTTGTTAATTAAGGTGATTGTTATTCCTTTAATCATCGCCATAGAAATCAATCACCCCATATCGCTGCTTTCTTAACCCAAGTCTGGCTAATTCTGAACGCTTAATAAAAAGCCCCCCACCAGGGACAAGATAAGTTCCAGACCAAGAGTAACCCAAAGCAGACTGAGAGACTTGTGTCATAGGTTCGTTTTCAGTCGATGTAAGCAAAGTTCTAGCAACAATATCTACTACTACAGATTTAACTACATTAGCATATATATCATCTTCTTCTACCATTTTATCTAAATTCTTGCCCACTCTCCTTGCTTCTTCTCTCAGGGTATCAGATACTACAGGTAGGAGAGCATCAGCTCTTTCAGTTTCTGCGGGTGTCATAGGTCTCCATAAACTTGTTATATCTTCAATTGTTGCGAAGGCTTCCATACTCTCACCTTCCTTGCATCATGAGATCATATAACTCCTTCTTTGTCGCTCTAGGATTATATTTAATTCCCATTGCATCTAACTCCTGCATAATCTCTTTTTTGGTTATCCCATCAATGTTATCATCTTTCTCTTCTTGAGCTGTTTCTTGTTCATTTTCTTCTAAAGTTTCAGGTGTCTTCTCATCAACTGTTTCTACTACTTCATTTTCTGTCACTTCAATCCAATTCTTACCGACAATTTTAAAGGGGCTATACACGATAGCCCCAGTCTTTACATTTTTGTACCTATGCTTCAACTACACCACCTCTTATGCTTCAACAATACGTGCAAAAGCATCAGGGTCTAAAATTCCCCATCCTAAGAATACTTCAGCACGTAAGTATACTTGGTTATAGTTCTGCAAGTCATTACCTGTACCATCTGGATCACCGTACTCAATAATCTTCAATGGGATTTGCTTTGCATAACCCCATTTAAACGCATTTTCAAAATCTCCAACATAGGCACGTGCTTCATTTGCTGCCATATCCGAAACTGTTCTATTTACGTCTACAACTAAACCATTAATTTCACTCGGAGCAGCTCCCCATGCCAGTTCAGGGAACATAGGATTTCCTTGCTGGTCTTTTTGAGCTGCTAACGCTGTTCTAAAAATAGTTGACATAACCATGCCTGTTACATCATTATCAGAGCCATGAACAAGTGCAATAGCGTCCTCAACTGCTTGATTAGGATCTGGTAATCCTGCACCCGCTTGGACCTCTTGTTGAACAAGTGCGTCAAAGTGATTTTGCCCGATAACCATTGATGGTTGCCCTGTTCTTGGATTCACACCATGAAACGCCATAAGGTCAAGACCACGAGCGACCTTTTTGGCAAATCCATCATTAAATGCTTTCAAAATATTAATTTTCTCCTCTTCTGCCGCATACATAAATTCATCAGATATACGAGCACCATATTCAACTTTGACTGGAACAATTGTAACAGGCTCTAAACTTACGCCACCATGTGATTTTTTACCAGATTCAGCTACAATGTCAACTTCATTGTCCATCTCAAAAGTGAATTCTTTCTGACCATTGAACGGAATGGGTTCTTGTTTCGATAAACGAGCTAATGAAGATTTACCTTTTACCTTATTGATTAAATCAGTAACTAACACTGGATCAAATAATGTACCTCTGTTTAAAGACATAATTTATTCTCCTTTCAAACCTGATAATAATTTTTTATAAGGGTCATCATCTTTATTGGGTTCTGTATCTTTTAAGGGCAAAGTCTGTTTTCTTGCAATAAAAGATGACAACATTTCTGCATCTCTTTTGAGTTCATCTTCTGTCTCACCGCTTAGTTTGCTTGCAAGCTCTATAGGTATGCCAGCTTCCACAGCTACACGATATTTAAGGTTTTTAAGTTCATATTCTTTGATAAGACTATCTTTCTCAGCAAGCTGATCTTTGTATCCTTTGTATTCCTCTGCAGCAGTTTCTAATTCGCTGATAGTGTTTTTCAACTTCTCATTTTCCTCTTTAATCTCGTCATAGTCTTGTGGTTTAGCTGATTGTATAGCTTTGCCATATTCTTTCATTATTTGCTCGATAACTTCTTTCTCAAGTCCTAAACTCTCTAAAAATTCTCTTGTCATATTAATCCCCTTTCGTTTTGTTTTACGTGGCAACGCCCACGATAGGCCGGATGAGTTTAACGACGTTCCCAGGTCGATTTATAGAATAAAAATAACAACCATTAAGGTTGTTGTTATGCTATTTCACCCATAGCCGGGAGATACAGGATCACCTCCTACTATTCTGCTAACTCATAAGTCATTTCAAATATATCTAGTTTACAGGGATAAAATTCACCCTTTATGCCTTTAATAATGTAGTCGCCGGGACTTGCAATATGAATACCCTCTAACGTATCTATTTCAAGATAATCTTTACCAACTGGTTCTCGTACTTTATCACCACAAAATTCATGAATATCTGCTGAATTTCTTCCGTTGAATTGTACTGCCTCAATTACAATTGGCTTTTTACGATATTTAGCCATCATCATCCTCCTTAGTAGCTGATTTTCTGTTTCTTTGGCGGCTTGCTATTATGGCAAGCCCAATGTGCTAAAATAATACTATCCATAAGTGCTATATCGTATTCTTCAATTTGCGATTGATACCCAAAGCCTCCGCTTGTGCCGATGCTTCTTTTCTCACAATTAGTTATTACTTGCGTCAATGATGGCTGATCATTATGACATATACTCTGCTGAAATAATGCTTGTTCAAAAGTTGCATTTGCTACGATGATTTCCTTTACCGTTGGAAGTATGGGCTTTTTAATCCCGGCATCTTTCATTTCCTGGGCCAAAAGATTTTGTCCACTTGCACCGTCTACAACTATCTCATGTACATCAGCCTCCTTCAAGAATGAAATTATCCATGAATTACCATTCCTCACTGACTGACAATCTATAACTTCAACAAAAATTTTTCCCGATAGTGTCTTGACAGCTATGCCCATAGCGACATTAACGCCATCATGGCCATATTTTATTCCTACATACAAAGGACCTCTAAATACAGGTTTTGCTTTTACTTTTAATGCTAGCCATTCATTTTCACTGATAGCTGATTTCTGATTATAACGGATCCATAACCCTAGTCGCTGAACGTTGAAGTCAATGTCATCATCGCCAACTTCAGATCGAATTGTTCTTTCAGATAGTCGCAATCCTAAACTAGGATTAGTTTCATACCACAGGTTAATATCTCTTACGTCTGATTCTTCTTCTACGCTCCATTCTGCCCAGCCTGAATCCTCTAGAATTCCTTCTAATGCGTTGTTTCTATACTTAGTGAAAACTGTGCCGCTTGATATTGGTGTCGGTGGGGTCCCAATCATTATAGTTTGAGGATTGGAACTTGCAGCTATAGTATATTTTAATGCTGATTCTTGATCATCTGTATATTCTTGAGCTTCATCAATTACTAATAAATCAAAGCTTTCACCTAATCCACCTGTAGATGTTCTTGTTCGAAAATCAATTCTACCGCCATCCTTTAAGATGATATGTTCTCTTCCTATTGCTTTTACTTTTGTATAATCTTCTCCTTCTTCTAACCCCATTTCTTCCAGGATTGACAACAATCTATTGAACGCAGCGGCACTGGTTGTAGTTCTATGGGCCGTATGAAGTATTCTTTCACCTCTTTTTAAACCCCAAAGTTCCCGTATAGCCACAATTTCATTTTTTCCATTTTGTCTAGGAACTGAAAAACCAAATTTCATGTGCACCCACAGACCTTCATCATTGACTGCTAATATTGCTTTTAATAAATTTTCTTGCCATTCATAAGCTGTTCTTCCTGACTTTTTATATAGTTCAAGAGCTTCATTTGCTAAACTCTTTTCGAATGGTAGCATTACTGATTTTGTTGGCTTCTGTCTACCTATTCGCTTGTTCATATTTTTCATTCCTATCACTATTGTTTTGTCCAGACGTTTTGTCTCCTACCATCTCCTGGATCATATTCTACCGTACACCTGCAAAAGCGATGCCTACGATACACATCTTGTGGTACATCAGGATAATCATATTCGCCATCTATTTTGTCGCACCAATCGCAACAGCTTGGCGCTGCTTTTCTTATTATTTTAGGTTTTAATCCTAATTTATGGTGAAAATCTGCATTAGCCTCTACCATATCATCAACTATCGCTTGAGTAAAGTTTTTTACAGGTTCATCTAAAATCCATTTGATGTCATCAAATACTTCTTCTGCGTCCAACCTATTTATTATTCCGTCAATTCTACTATGATTTATTGGCGGTACCTGAGCCTTAATTCTCATTCCTGCTGCTTGATTTAGAAGCTCTTGAACTATAACACCGCTGTCAATGACAATATTATAGTTATTTATCATCATTGGTTCCACAGTCCTTTTTGCAATGTTATAGTACATCCTACCATCTGGCAATATCGCGCTTGATAAGTTCTCCTGAAAAACTTCTGCTAGTATATCACCTACTTGAATTGATAACTCATTCACTTCCGCATATGTTGCTTTACCTTCTTGTATAGACCGATAAATTTCTTTAATTTTTTTATTCTGAGTGAGCTTTTTATTAAATTCTTCTTTTAATACTTCAAGCAGAGCAGGTGCTATATCTTTAGCCATCACTACCACCTTCTATTCCAGTTAAATCCTCCAGGTTTTCAACGTCAAAGAATCCCGGTACCGCCTGATTAAGTTTTATTGCCCCGTCCCCGATTACCGCTATAGCGGCCGCATCCGGTTTAAAGACGGGTTGCCATCTTGGCTTCGTTTGATATAGTTGATTGCGTTTGTAGGGGAAGTTATCTCTTAAACAAGCGGCTAAATACCCGGCGTTTAGAAAACCCAGGGCAAAATCTCTTTGAGCCTTTTCTGCTGCAAGTCTCAACGTTTCGTGACTGGCTTTAATAGCTTCTGCGCTGGCCGGGTTATCGGTTGAGAATCCAAGATCATCTAATGTCAAGCCTGTTTCTCCCGCAAATCCGCTGGCAGCATTTTTAAGCTGTTCTGTAAACGGGGCCATTGATTGCTGCTGGAACTGTCCTAATTTTGGAGAATCTCCATCTTCATCTTTGGTAAACTGCAGCATAGCAGATATAGTAGCTTTCCAGGCGTCCATAGGTTCGGCGTCCTGGGATAAGCCTACAACGTATTTTTGCGGGAAGGAATAAAACTCTGCCGCTACGTCTGCCCTTTCTAATGTCCTTATTGCGTATCGTTGCCAGTAAATTGCTCCTTTGGTGATTCTGGAACGACCAAAGGGCCTGCTTGCATCTGGACGATGTATAATCGGTACTAATAAAGGATACGGTGCGTTATTTGGTACAGATGACACTAATTGCCCATTGATATAATAATCCGTTTCGCCTGTGATAAAATACAATTCTTCAATCGGGTTCCCTATTTCATCCCGGGATAAGACTGCGTATCCTTCGGTTAGCATCCTAGTTATCGGATCCAAAATACCTGTAGCTTCAGACCCCGGAATAACTTGCATGCGGGGAATATCCTCGTCCCCTTCGCTAATATAGATAAAGCTACACGAATTTATCAGGGCTGATAACATGGCATCATCAAAAAGTACATCTGCACTGTTCAACTGAAAAATCTCGTTCAGGTTAAAGTTGTCGTTAGTAAAGCCTTTAAAAACCAGCCTATCTGCTATGCTGTCCACCGCTTTAGCGCACCAACCTAAGGTGGCCCTAAATCGCTGTCTTATTGGTTGTGGAATAGTAAGGCTAGGCTCTATCTCTTTATTTTTCATGTCGTATATCTTCTGTCGCTGTAAGGCGCCAACTCTGTACTTATCTAGTTTTTTTCGTAAATATTCAATGCCCTTATACTCCATTATCTTATACAAGCCTCCTTTCTTGTGTGTTCTGAAGATATTACAATAAATGGCACGAGAAAATTTGCACAGTGACGGCGGGAACCTCCGACGCGCACGTTAGGGGGGTGGTATGCCCCCTTATTTCCTATATCACCCACTCCTGTAACTTTTCCAATCAATACTCTGCGGTAAGTTCCTATTACCTAGTATTACAGGTTGTTCTTCTTTGCTTGTTTTAAATATCTTATCTGACTTTTGCCTATTACAAACCCAATGTGCAAGTTGTAAGTTTTCTATGTCTGATGGATGTCCACCTTTGGCAACCGGAATAATGTGGTCTATTGTTGGTGCCATGGGATCTCCATACTTTAAGCTCTTATCTACAGGCTTCCCACATATCCCACATATATTCTGGGTCGCTAGTATACGCTTCTTGTTACGTTCGTAATTAGCTCTATGGGCTCCCTTCTTATCAGGTCTGCTGTTATACATTGAATCACCTTCTTGACATTAGAAAAGCACCTACGATTAAGTAAGTGCTTGGGGGTATTATATTTGCCAACTATGGCCACATGATTGACATACTGCTTGTTTGGTTATCTTGCTTTCGTATTTCTTTGGTTTGAATATCTTAATTATTATCATGGGCAAGGTCAAGAATAACCATAGGAATATTTCTGCTATCCAACCACCTAACAACCAGTATAGGATACCTCTTTTTCTTTTCTTTCTGCTTATCTCTGATACCATTTGAACATTTACATTATTGCTCCCACATTTTTTACATGTCATGATAAATACCTCCTTTTCTTTTCATTATATCAAAAGAGGATTATTTTTCCAATATACTCTCGCCACCCACCCCACTTGGCGTACATAGAGTATTCCTTCCCTACTGTCATTTGACAGTCAACCATATAATTTATTTGTGTATCCCTTTATTTATATTGATATATCTAGGTTTGTACTCTTTCTTTTTTTCCGTCAATCTTCTATAGCTTTCTTGCAAATATGGATTATCCGGAATTATTCTTTTAGCAATAAACTTCTTAATTAAATAGCAGCCATACTTGCTTTTAAAATGCGAATGACTACCTGTCTTTGTATTAATTACAATCCAGCCTTTTCTCACTTTCTTAATTAATAAATAATTAACACAATAGGCATCAACTCCAACATTAAAATCCCCTGACAGCCAAGGAGGTAAAACTGCCAGAGGATTTAAAAGAAACAGCAGTGCTAATATCAAATATTAGCTACTGCTATAACGGGGGTAAAATGCTTTGTTAATTATACTTTTTTACCTAATAACATATTATCATATTAAATTCGGATTTTTCGGATTTTATTAAAATTATTTTTGCCAATTCCATAATAACACATCTTTAGGGTCAAATTCTGCCACTTCCAGACCACAATTAAAACCTTTTAATAGTTCAGGTATTTCCATAAGCAATTCGCAATAGGTAGTTTCATCTTTTTCTACCTTATCGAGATATTCTCGCAGTTCTTTTATTAATTGTTTTTTACTTGCTTCCATCTTTAATCCTCCCATCTATTACACATAATAATCAAAGTGCGTCTTTATCTAAACTGTCCAAATACTTATCATGTATCATTTTGCGAGGATAACTTTCATCATGCCTTCCTATCCGATAAGCTATAGCTTGCCAACCTAATCCGTCAATATATCTATACTGAAATACTTGCCTTGTTATACTATCCGGTATATTTGATATAAACTCTTCAATTTTTATTTTCAATTGCTCACATTTAACTTTTCGCTCAACTAGAACCTCACGTAATTTATCTGTATGCACCAAACCTTCAATCTTAAAAATCATTATTTGATACGGAAACTCATTATTAGAGCCTGTTACTATATCAGATACATTTCCGTTCTCTAATTTCTTAATATAATTCTCAAGTTCTTTTATTTCTCTGCAAAGGTCCTTGTATTGCTTCAATAATTTAGTTATTTCCAATAGAGTTTCACCCCTTTGCAATTGAAACTAGGACATACAATAGCAGAAACAATACAGTTAAAAGAATGATTCTAATTATTCTTTTTATTCTTTCCATTTGTCACCTCCGGTTCTACATACTGAAGCTTTTCAACATCATTTAATCTTACTTCTTTACGTATTTTAGTGTCTATGTATTCAATTAAAATCTTGTTATTGTTTAAGGGTATAGTTAATACTCTACATTTCTTACTGTTGTGATAAGCTATATAATTAAGTTCAATCATTCTTATCAATCGCTTTACTAATGATTTCTTTATTTTCCTTCAACCACTGATGCGCGAATGTTAAAAAAGATATCCATCCGCCATTTTTACGGTATTGCAGGTACTCTTTCTCAATTTTTCGAATGATTTTCATGTTATCCAAATTAAATCCCACCTCTTTCTATTTTCTTTAAATCCCCTCTGGCATAAGGCATAATTCTGTTTCTTTTCTCCAGTATGGTGGTAAGATTGGGTGTTGTCTTACGTTTATTGGTATTTTTTTTCGTATCTATAGTAATAAATCGAATTGATGCGTTCCTCTATGCTGTTTGATGATATTTTCATTTTCCTTGAATTTCTCTAACCCATATTCCTGTATTTTTGCTATTGAATACTGCCCAGTCTGAATCTCTTCTTTTTGAAAGTATAAGTACATATCCCAGAGTATATTACATAGCTTTTTCATTCTCTCCCTGTCAAATACATATTCTTTATCCTCTTCCCTGATTATGAATACATTTGTGTTATTGTTTACCTTACATCTATAAGAGTTGTGTTTTTTAAAGCTTTTCGCGATGCCAATTACAAAATCACCTGATACATACTTGTCTATGTTGAATAGATATTCTTCTAAGTCGTTTTTCTTCAGTAGATATAAGTTGTCTTTGTCTGCTATGATGTTATTTATTCTTAGTTCCCTTGTTTTTACACATGTTGCACATTCCTTGCATATATGAGTACCTTGTATGTCTGCGAATACGTCATAGTCAGTAAAGTTCCCTGATACTACTTTCTTGTATTTAACGCCTTCTCTGATTTCTTTGCCACACATCATGCATTTTGTTTCTACATCTTCTAGTTCTAGTTCTGGAAGCTCTATGTTAGATTTCTTCAATGCACTGTATATGATTTCAGTTGCGTTCAACTTATCACCCCCTTTCTTTTCACTACATATCATTAATTATCCCTCCATTATCTCTCTTGCTTCCTCAACGCTTGTCACTATGTAAGCCTTACCCCCAGCTGCTTTTATATCTTTAATTGTCTTTTCCTGTAATTTCGTAAGTTTACCTCCTGGTCTCTTAACCTCTAATGCTAGAAATTTTCCTTTGTAGCAAACTATTATATCTGGTAAACCTGCTGTTCCATACATCCCTCCATGTTCTTTCCAGAAAAAGCACTTATCCAATTTTTTAAGGTAATCGCATATATTTTTTACTATTGTTGCTTCTTTCACTGCGCTCATACCATCACCTCAAACCAAATACGTTCTCTATATTTAGTTGTTTAGCTTCCTCTTCGGTTAATTCTCTAAATCCTGTAGTCATTGCTTGAGCATATAATTTGTCTATTTCTAAGAAAGTTTCTCTGTATTTAGCTATACATGTTTCGTAATAGGACCAATCCTTTAATTTATAAGCTTTGCTTACACTATCCATTGCAGTTTCCCATTTCTCATCTAATTGAGGATTATCCTTAAGAAACTTCTTGAAATCATCATTGTGACCATATCTTCTTTCAGCTGTAGCTATAGCTATTTCTTTATTAGTTTTTATTAAAAGCTCTAAAGCTTTATCTTCATCAAATACTCCCAGAAAACTCTGTAATTTAGCTGCTTGGTTTTCTAATTCTCGGATCTGTTTCTGCCATTTAGCCTGCTCCTCTTTAGGTAATGAGTAAGCTTTTTGTAGTCTTTCCATTATATGTTCAAGTTGTTTTTGAGTTTGAATTTTGTTCATGAGATCACCCTTTTGTAGGTTACACCTAATTTAATATTTTAGGTGTAACCTTTTTTAGCTCATCAAACCTAGTAATTTCAACACTTTTAATTTTTGGTTACACGTTACACCTAATTTTGAAAAATATATTTATATATTTTGAAAAAGAATATATAAGTTTGTTTATGTTTTTTTGTTTCGGTTTTTCAATAAGGATAGTAACAATATTAGGTGTAACAGGTGTAACAATATTATATAAGGCGCTTTTTTACTAGGTTTTTTGGTTACACCTACGGTTACACCTAGTTACACCTAACAAAGTTTGGTGTAACTATAGGCTAAAATGGTGGAGTTTCTTCCAAGTCTTCAATCTTAAATTCTATAAATCTTGAAGATTTTCCATTAATTTTCTTTACAACTTGATATTTCACTTTGTCCCCTTCATATGAAACTCCTATTAAACCTCTTTCTCCTAAAGTTTTAATAGTTTTTCTATAAGAATAGTTCTGGCTTGTTAATATCTTCTCTACAACATACGGAAACACATAATATGTGTTATCTTCCATGTATCCATAACGTTCACCTTTAGCATCACTTCCGAATTGACTGCTATTTGCAATCAACCATTCTCTAATGAAGTTGTATGCTCTTTCCGTTTCATCAGCTTCTTTTTCATCTTCTAGAGAATCCAGGATATACTCTCCCATTTCTCTGGTTCTATTATCATTCTCAAAGATCCATTGAGATAAGAGTTTATCTGCAGTTACAACCACTGCAACACTTGATACGTGAGAACCGAGTTTCTCTGAAAAATTTTCTTCTAATTTAGCCTTTTCTTCCTGGAATATATCCTTTAGGAATGATGGATCCTTTTCCAATTCTTTAATAAGTTTTTCAATAAATACTGGTCCAGCATGACCATATATATTCTCTGAGATATAGTGCATATCTCTCGCAGCCTCTTCACTATCAAATGGAGAACCGTATATTTGAATAGATCTTGTATATACTCCACCTTGGCTATTTGAAGTAGTCAAAGGTTCCTCTCCTGTAGTGATGATTACGCTTCTCCAGGTTTTACTTGCTTGAAGTCCTCCACCTTTTGCTCCTCTTACTTTGCTGGTTCCGGATGAAAGCATATATACCAAGCTCTCAATAAAATCCTGTCTATTTCCAGCAACTTGCTTTTCATCTATTCCAAGTGGAAGGTCATTGAAAAAAGCTGCTATCCTTTCAAGCCCTACTTTTGTTGCATTGAACGTGGCCATAAGTTCTTCTGGATCTCCCCATACGCTTAACGCTGCTTTTAATGCTGCAGTTTTACCACTTCGACTATCAGCCCAATTGTGTACTATAAAAATTCTATGATTCAATAACTTTAATAATGGAGCTGCAAATGAACTGGCTAATATGAACCTAAAGATATAATTTTCTCTATATGGAGTTATCTTCTCTTTCCATTCTTCAAAGGTCCCCTCCTGACAGTACGCATCCACCCACTTTTGACTTGTCCTATCTACATCTATAACTAGATCTCCAGCCATGCCAGGAAGAAAGTTCTTTCCATACCATCCTAGCTGACTAACACATTTATAAACTTCAAGTAAATCAAAGTTTTCTGCTTCTAAATCAGTTAAGTATTTTACTAAATACTTTGCATTCTCACTGCTAACTGTAATTCCTATATCAGCTAATTGCGGTAAGGTCCTAGACTGAAATATAGTTGATCTTTGAACTATTGCAGTCTGCCATGTGTTATCTCTTTTAAATGCTATTTCTATTTTTTCTTCACCAGTATCCAATGATTTAAGTCTTTTCGATAGCAGGATTGGAGTTCTACATACGTTGGAATATAGTCCTGTCTTTTTATCTAGCATATCTATCCCCTGCTCTCCAAATCTCCAACCTGGTGGCTGCCTTAGTTGCACTGGAGATCCTGGAAATGTTTCATTCGCTTTAACTGCAATCTTTTTTATATCAATCTCTCTTGCCATATTCATTACGGCATTCCATCTACCCTCAAATTCATCTCCAACAGCTATATGAAGATCGGATGGATCTTTGAAGTCTGGAATAGATATTTCATATACTTCACCCTCAAAATTTTCTGCAGCTAGAGCTTCAGAAATTTTTCTAAGGAACGTTTCTCCTCCAACATCTGGCTCTTTGTGAATGTAAATTTTTAAACCTCTAAGTATATCCACCCATTGAGTTTGAAAGGTAGAAGCCCCAGGAACCCCAAGAGCAGGAATTCTATAAAACCATAACGTGTGGCTATCACTTTCACCTTCTACTAGGACCACATACCCTAACTCTCGGATCCGCTGCATAAACCATAATCCATATAAGTTAACCTTGGATCCTTTCTTCCAAGAAAACATCCTTTTACCGTATCTATGCCTAACTGCAACAATTTGCCCTGATTCATCTATGTATGGGATAGCAATGCCAGTCTTCGTATTTTTAACTTGTAAACTTTGGATGAACTCTATTGGTAAATGCTTATCAGAACAGTATTGTTCTAATGTGTATTTCTCTTTTTTCTCCGCTTTTTTTGGTTCTTCATAGAGTCCAGCTTCTTTAAGTAGGAACTTGTAAGATTCTTTCGTATCAATGTTTTTTATCTTAGATAAGAAATTTACTGCATTACCTTTTTCCCCACAAGCAAAGCAGTTAAATTGACCTGTATTGAGATTTGCTGAAAAACTAGGTTTTGTATCATTATGAAAAGGGCAAAGCCCTATTAATTCTCCATTACTAATTTTGTATTTTTTAATATAAGATGAATAAAAGTTCTCATAGTCAATTCTTTCGTCTATTTCATGCACTGTACCACCTCTTTTCTGTAGGGGGACCAGGAGCATAAGCTCCTGGTTTTACTAGAATGGGAGACTGTCGTCATCAACTGGTTCAAAACTATCATCCTGTTCAATTTGAACCTGCCTAGTTATTGCTTTAATACTTTGGCTATATTGTCTTATCTGTTCTGCTGTTGCAGGATCTAGATCTTCTACTTTGGCAAATTGTACTTGTGAGTATGTTATGCCACTTGAGTTCTGAGTTTTCTTAAGACTTATCTTAGTAATTACATCCGTAGTTCTCTTTTCTTTTGCTAAAACTCTTTTCGCTATATAGTTGCTTAATGGTTTAATACTTGTTGGCGGCAATGTAATAAGTAGTGGGAACATTTCTCCGCTTCTTAATAGGTATACTCTATGCATATTCTTACATGCCTTACCTCTTCCATCTTCTGCACTACCGAACTGATTATATGGACAAGTCTTGCAGTTTCTTATCTCATCAGTTTCTGAATTTATGCCTTGTTTTCCATCCATGCTGGAGCATGTTGGTGGATTGTTTTGTCCTTCAAATTTATTTTCCCAGTATGCATTGACTGGATGATGATCTACTATTACTCCAATAAGTTCCTTTACCATATCTGGGTTGTCTGGATCATCACCTGGAACTTCAAAAGCTAGTCCGCCACCTGTAGGTATCTTTGCTCTATCAAAATCAATTTGAAGTCCATCCATTTCCTCTGACATAGCTTGAGCTATATCACTGTTCATACTAGCAACCATAAAATTATTTTCTTTCACAACCAAATCACTCATTATTTACTCCTCCTTATTCCTATAGTATTTTTCTCATATACATTTACTAAGCCTTCAAGCCACTCTGGCAATTGGTCCTCATTATCTTCCATCTGTTCTTTTATAAAAGCTGATAAGCTGTTAGCATTGACTATTTCTTGTACTAAATCTCCATAGCCTTCAGTTTTTAATGCTTCATATAATTCCTGTTTTCTTTCAGCTACTGGTGAAGCAAACAATCTTGTATTTATATAGAAGGTACTTCCAGCTCTTTCAAATTTCCCTACTTCTTGTTCTAACATAAGCTGAATCATTTCGCCTTCAATTCTTTCTATCTCTGTATTAACTTCTTTGGTTTTGCTTTCAAGTTCCTTTTTATGTTCTTTTAATCCTTTTAATCTATCTGCTAACTCTAAAAGATCCATTTTTATTCTCCTTTCTCAAAGTAATCTCTCCAATTATCAACTACCATTTTTGCAATATTCTCTTTCCTTTGAAGCGCCTGCAAAACATGCTCGTCTACTGTGTTTTTGCAAACAAGATGGATATAAGTACAATTATTCTTTTGACCAATTCTATGTATTCTTGCTCGTGCTTGACTGTAATTAGCATAGTTAAAATCTACTGAATAGAATATTGCTGTATCAGCTGCAGTAAGAGTTATTCCTAAACCTGCAGTTTGTATCTGTGCCACAAACACTTTGCAGTCTGGATCTTCCTGAAAAACTTTAACTCTATCTCCTCTTTCAGGTATTGGCACTTCTCCGGAAATGTAGCTATAGTTTATTTCCATTTCTTCTAGCATTTCTAGAATTGCTTGTATTTCAGATACAAACCTTGCAAATATAACTACTTTTTTGCCTGATTCGACGATGTCCTGAACTAATTCTTTTAAGATATTTAGTTTTGCTTTGGATATTTCTTCTTGTTTACCATCGTCAGTATTAATGAAGCCTCCTGTTATTTGCTGTAATCTAAGTAATCTAGTTAATATATTCCTTACTGTAATTTTTTGTTCTGAATTTAGTTCAGCATAGCTTTCGTCCCTAATTTGCCTATATAAAGTCTTTGCCTTTGACTCTAGCTCGCAGTATCTAAACTGATCTATCTGCTCTGGAAGATCTAGAGCCTCATCTTTTGTAACTCTTAATGCTATAGAATGAGCTTTTTTAATTAATTCATTAAGATTGTTGTATCCAATGATTTGATATCCACCATATCCGCCCATGATTGCGTATCTGTTTCTAAATGCATAGTAGCTTGTACCAAAAATAGTTTCATCAAGGAATTTATATTGACTAAAGAAGTCTAGTGGCTGATTCTGTACTGGAGTCCCTGTAAGAATAAGTTTGTATTTTGCTATTTTGCCTAACTTGTGCATTGTTTTGGACTGCTTTGCGTTAGGATTCTTAATTCTTTGGCTTTCGTCAGCAATGATCATATCTGGCTTCCATGCTAAAAGTGCGTCTAGTATTCTCCATGTTGCTTCATAATTTATAACTGCGATCTGTAAGTGATTTCTCCACTTGGATAGATCATTTAGTTTTTGAACTCTTTTAGCAGCTGGGCCTTCGAGCACTTCAACCTTATACATTACTGTTGACGCTTCAAACTCTTTGGACCATACTGGACACACGCTTGTTGGAGCTACGATTAGAACCTTTTTAACTTCTCCTTGTAAATATCTCCTGGATACAACTGCTACGGATGTAAGGCTCTTACCTGTACCCATTTCCATTAAGAATGCAAAACTGTTATTCTTTAGAGCCATATTGTATGCTTTAATCTGATGTTGAAAAGGAATTATGTTCTTTTTTAAAGGCATTGGTTCTATTGGTTCAACATATTCCGTAAACTTTTCCCGGTTAGTTTCTTTTTGGATTTTCTTAAGCTGGTTATATCTATCAAAAATATATGGATCTATCTTTCCAGGAATATACCTAAGCATGTCTACAGTTTCTATATTCATTGGTACTGTCCAGATTTTCTTTTTTGGGTTCCATCTTCTACCTGGAATTTGCTTGATGGCTTCCTTCACCATAAAGCAATCATATATTTCTATAATGTTGTCATTTAAAACTGCCTTCATGCCAAAACCCCTCTATTCTTCAGCTATCTTTTTGCAAAGATCTTTAAGTTGTTCTTCCAAATCTTTTAATTCTTTTCTTGCTGATTCACCTTTTTGAATGAAATCTTCAAGCTTGCAATTTCTTTCATAATTTAGTATAATCGAGTTAAAGGTAATTACATTTTTTTACTTTTGTTTGGCTTAGACTTGATCTAAGTCATTTTCTTTTTCATCGATATCAAACGTTACATCCCTCCCGTCTGTGATAATAGTTGCTATGCCTACCTCATACAGTTCCATTGCATCTTGTAATGTCATTTGACTCGCTGAGTTCTCGAACTTTACTTCCATCCCTCAACACCTCCTTAGCTTTCATAATTGCTTGATAGTACTTCAAACCTCCAATAGTTCAGGGTTTTCGTAGATGTTGCCTTCGACTAAATATTCCTCAAATTCGCATAATTTTTCTCTATCTCCAAAAGCATCTTCTAACATATACATTAAATTTTTTTCATCCCATATTATTTTGTATAACCCTTCCCAGTTTGCGTAATCTGCGACTGCTACTAAATCCCCTACATAAATCTCCTTGTCATTCCTGTCTTTTAAACCTGTATATTGCATAATCTTTATACTGGGGCTTTTACTACTAATTGCACCTTCTTCATGTACTATCCAAAGATGACCTGACCTAACTTCTATATTATTTTCAAAATCAAAGTAATACATTTGTTTAAAAAAATTATCCCACCTCTTTCCCGTCGTTGATTATTAATATAACCTCAGGCCATATTTTTCAGAAATGTGCATCTTTGTAACATCATCTAAAGAATTAAGTCTTTTAAATATCTTCATGTCATCTATGCGTTTCTGCTCTACAGTTTTGAAAAATGGACAGTTGTCGCATTGCTTTTTTATAAGAGCTGCGCAACCTTTTGCACCTTTTACGCCTACGTCAGCAAAACATTTCATTTTTCATCTTCCTTTCCAATAACAAACAAAGTTAAATCATTCATTAGTTTTTCGGCTCCATCAATATCATTGAAAAATTGCTCATCGAGAAGTTTCAGCATTCTCATAGCTTGTACTATTTTTAATGCGTCTTGTTTTGAGATAGAGAACATCTTTTCTCCCCCTTCTTTCTCTACCGGTTTCAGCGGGCAGTCTATGTGCCTACCTTCATGAGGCATACATTCCCGCAATATATCACAATGCGTAATATCGTATAGTTCGTCATAATGCCCTAATTTACATTGTTTACAACTCTCCGGCATCTCTAACTCCAATATCGCTTTACCCATCATGTTCGACCTCGCTTTCTCTAAATTCCCAAAGTAAATTGCAATAATCATATTTGTCACACTGATGACATGATAATAAAAAATATGACATTCCATGTGGACACGTTTCTTTTGCTTCTTTCTGTGCTTCTTCATGGCTAAGTATGCGTTTGATTCTTATTGTTTTAGGCATTGTGTTCAACCTCACTCCCCACACATTCCGGACAGTAGTGCTCCCATTCTCCACCAACCAATTTCTTTCTCCAACCTTCCTCATTCATAAAATCCATTACATCTGCCCAACTGTCGAACTCCTGACCTTCTCCGCAATTGTCGCATGTAACCATATACTTGTTTTTATATATTTTTTCTATCATCCTTCTTCGCCTCGCTTTCCTTCTTTTGGCTCAACATTTTCAATGCTTTTACATACTCTCTCCTCTCCTCTTTAAACATGTCCAAATATTTGTTAAAAAAATTTATTTAGAGTTGGTCTTGTAGCTTTTTTCATTTGTGCTCTTCATTTGAAAACACCCCATCGTTATATTGTTTAGAAAGTGCCCTAGACGCTATTAATTCAATTCTCTTAATAATTGCATCTATATCTTCCTTGGTTTTGTCTTTGTAAGAATCATCACAAATTATTATTGTTGTATTACCTAGCTTATATTTTTCTACTATCAATATCACCACCCCTTGGTAAATCTTATGTCTAGGGAATTTTGTCCTATTCTATTAAGTACGGAATGTTTAACTTTTCTGTTATAGCTTTTAGTAAGCTAATATACTGTTTAAAACTTTGAAATTTAATCTCTAATCCAGTATTTAAATCCCTTAAATACTCGTTACATTTACTTATAGAGTTCGGATCAGTTAATAAAAATTCTTCTTCAATAATTACCACTGGCCCATATTCGGTAATTTTTAATTTAATCATCCTTGGCATTTAATCACTTCCTTTCAATTGTGGGAAAACATCTTTTACATCCGCTTCTAGAGCTACAGCGATTTGTATTGCAGTATCAATTTTAGGAATTTGTTTACCTCTCATAATTTCATAGAAACTTGTTCTACCTATGCCAGATTTCTCTATTATTTCAGTTACAGTTACACCTCGTTGTTTCAATGTTTCAACATATTTTGCCATATTATTTTTCATCTATTTCACACCTCCCGCATTTTCGGTTTGCCGAATTTATCTATAGTATATATTTACTTATCCGAACATGCAAGTTGTAAAATATTCGGTTTGCCGATTATTTTGTAGAATTATCGTCCTATTTCTTTAAATATCTATGTTTTTCTTTAAATTTTAATTTGTTTTTCCGAATAAATAATGTTATAATAATCCTGTAGACCGAATATAATTATTTAAAAAGGATATATTAGTTATAAAGAAAGGAGTTGTTAATGTGTCAAGACTAGGAAAGAGAATTAGAGAGTTAAGAAATAGTCATAATATGACCATTAAAGAGTTATCAGAAAAATCAGGAGTGGGGCAAAGTACAATATCAGAAATAGAAACTGGTGTAGCTAAAAATCCAAAAAGCGAAACATTGTCTAAGCTGGCAAGTGCTCTAAATGTAACTGTAGATGGTTTATTGGCAGAAAAATGGGATGATGAATATAATCCAAATGGTGAATTAGCTAAACAAGTCAAATTTATTGAATCTTTAAAATTAAATAATCCAGAAGAAGCTTTAAAATTTATTTTAGCTCAACCAGCATTTATGGCATATGGCGGGTATGATTTAAACGACTTAACAGAAGAGGAAATTATGGAATTGGCAAACGATATGTTACTGGCTATGAGATTGTCCGTGGAGAAAATGAAAAGAAAATAATATCTCTTTCAAAGGGGGCAATATTATGAAGTGGATAGTAGAAATTGTGAACGGATTAATAGAAGTATATAAAACAAGAAACGTGTATGAACTATTAGACTTGTTAGAAATTACATTAATAAAGAAGAAACTTATTAATGATGAAAAAGGTAGATGTTTAAGAGATATGTTTGGAAATGAAACGATATTTATATCTAATGAATTAGCAAATGAAGAAGAAAGAATAGTTATTGCTCATGAATTAGGCCATTTAATTTTACATACTGATCTGACTACCAGTTATTACACAGAAAATCATTTATTAAACAAAGACCAAATAGAAGTTCAAGCAAATAAATTCGCTGCTGAACTTCTCATACCTGATAATGTTGAAATTTATGAAGGTATGACTACAAAAGAACTAGCTTGCTACTTAGAAGTTTCAGAAGAATTAGTAAAGTTAAAATATAAGGATGTGATTTAAGATGTATTGTATGTACCTAAGAAAATCTAGAGCGGATTTAGAAGCTGAACAAAGAGGAGAGGGAGAAACTCTCAAAAGGCACGAAAAGATCCTTTTAGATTTAGCTAAAAAAATGAATATTTCCAT